>JGI24158J21664_10005138_pt1 | contig 17022 bp, 13 predicted proteins | sample Ectturendosymbi3_FD_21664 | JGI IMG/M metagenome (IMG submission 21664)
AAAAAATATATATATGACTGGGGGTTCCCCGTTCCCCGAGATTGAGAAACACTGGTTTAGACGTTTTTTGTGTAACGTTCACGCACCCACTGCACAGACTTTCACTTACAGATGAGGGTAATAATCTTAGAGTCACCCTCAGTCAAGTCATCTTGTGATTTGAGAAGCGAAGCGGTTGCAGTTCGTGATGTCGAAAGCTTTTCTATTTAACTCTACCGCACGCTTCTTCGAACTTCACGCTTTTCTATCTGTTTGGAACAATCAATGAACGAATATTCAGTCGCTTTGCACTCCCGCTTGTGAAAACTTCGTACATGACGTCTTTCAGGAGTTCGACATCGAGTTGCCTCGGTCTGGCGGCAAAGGCTGCAACAAGATGATATCGTACAGTAACCCGTACCCGAACATGAAGGTCTTCTACTTGATGACCAGTCGCTCCGATTTGCTGCAGTTCAGAGAAACTCGTCTTGAGGTATGCAGATAATGTGCGCCCGACTTCTCGCGCACAGCGTCACGCGAAGCGTGCAACTGTGTCGCGAAACACTGACATACGATGTTTCTTGCAGGGGTTAAAACACACGATAATCTAATCTAATCCAGAAACAAAGTGCTTTGTTGCTTGTGGACCATCTGAATGAGACTGCCGGCGTGACTGCTGCAATAAGAAATGTCACGGAGCCACAGCCTAATCTCATACGAGCTTTTATTTGCTGTCTTCCTATTTTGTATCTTGTTGCACATTAAACAGCAGACTTACACCACGGTAAGCTCTGAAGACAAGTTTCCAACGCTGTTGTTAAAAAAACAAGATAAAATAAATTACTTTGGACTCGGTGATGGTCGCGTCTCTTATATTTTCTACTGCGGCACCGCACCTGCCGCTTGATGGCGTCATAGAGCAACAATCAACTGTAACCGGTAGCATGGGAGGCTGTGAGATCAAGGCCTCCTGTTTTCTTGAGCTCACAGGAGGCTTCGATGAGATGCGACCTCAGACGTAGTTTTTTCTACTGCATTGTGGCGGCGATTCGCAGCAGAGAGAATCCTTGCTGTGCTCTTTGACGATCGAGGTTTGCGTTTCCAGTGAATGAGCGTTACCGCCGTTGTTGATCTTCCAAAACTCTATCGCAGAGCCGAGTCTACGCCACCATGCTATCGCATACCTTGCGTGACGGTCTAAAAACCGGTCCTGGGTCGGTGCGTGGTGGAAGTATTGACGGCGTCGGGGTAAAGCAAATTTAACCTGAAAATCTAGAAATTTCAGTAATTGCCGTAAAGCAAATTTCAGTAATTGCCGTAAAGCAAATTTCAGTAATTTCAGTAATTGCCGTAAAGAAATTTTCAGTAATTGCCGTAAGGAAATTTCAGTAATTGCCGTAAAGCAAATTTAACCTGAAAAATCTAGAAATTTCAGTAATTGCCGTTTTGGTGCAGCAGAAAGATGGCGTTCGTCATATGGTCACAGCGCAGCAAACGAAGTTACAAAACCGTTGATTGCCCGAGTTCTCGGTTCCGTAATGACGTTGTTTGCGATTGTGATGTTTCAAAGTGGTGTAACAATCTACAGCCGCAGTCCCCAACATTTGCACTGCTTTGGTCATGAAGTAATTTCGTGAAGAGTGACAGCTGCTGTGTTGTTTGCAAGTGATTTATGCCATGGGCAGACCCGTAGCCAGGTCTTAAGGTTTTGCGGGCACAATACATTTTTAGGGGGACAAGAATTTTGTTTTTATTATATGCTTAATAAAAAAAAATCTGGGCATAAAAACTTTGGGGCGTCATTACCCCCGAATTCCCCCCCGTGGCTAAGGGCCTGGTATGGAACCTCGAACTGTGCATTGCAGCCTGTCGTCGTTCAGTCGTTACTTGTTTCCTTTGCAGCTCACCGCCGGCTCACAGACCACCATAGGCCTGCGCTTCACGTCTGGCATCGCGCATCCGGGCAAGTATCCTGTTCACATCTTCATCAACGACGAGGACGACAAGAACGAGGAGACCTTTCTCGTCAACGTCACCTACGTTTGAACAAAGCGCGGTCGGCAACTGTTGCGTCGAAGCGACGTTCCTAATGCGCGTCGTGGGCCGATTCGATATTATCCTATTTGCATTTTGTGAAGAAGCACCGTGGCAGAAATGTGCTCCGGCACTCAGCTCAGGACAAAACCAATCTCAACCAGTTCCATTTCAAGCGTTTCATTTGCTTGGTGACGTCACAGACAGCGCTTTGTGACACGACGTCGGTTGCACAAACATCAACATTACGCCGGTGACGCGTTCTTGACGATCGTGCGTTTGAACCGCTATCCACGTGACGCGTGCAGAACGCCGAGCAAGCCAAGAGTGGTGCAGTTCATGCTTAGATCGAACTATTCGCTTGGTTTCTCCTCAGGATTTGGAAAGCAGGAAATGTCGCTTTCCGCAAACGTTGTGTTGGTGCCAGCATATGTATCGCATCACTGTAGTGTCGCATTTATGGGTAGTTTTCTGCTGCTGTTCGGTACAACATGCGATTGCGTGTATTAGTGTAGTGTTTTGATACGAGTACTTTGCAATTGCTTGCGCAAGGCACCGGGCCAATATATGCTTCATACTTGCAGTCTATTTTTTCAATAAAACGCTATTATAATCACTCACGCAGTCCTGACGGAGAGGTCTTGACGTGTCCTTGAGTGAGGTTCAATAAAGAGCATCAGCGCGCTGTGCCTTGTGCTCAAGTTCATATACAGCAGGTTCGTCAGTGTTTCACCAACCAGTATGCCCGCACCTTTACCCTGAAATATTACCTGTGCTGTGGTTTGTGAATCCAGCCGTCGGCTTCACCTGGAACTAGAGCGTTCATGTCTGAAATTTCCGTGGTCTTTTCATGAAACAAAAGTGAGACGAAAAAAAGGTCACTGTTTTTTGTCTTGCGAAATTTCCCACATCAGCTTTCTGCAAAAAGCAGAGACAGGTTGTTGCATAAAAGTAAGAATGTAATTAGTTGGTAGTCTTTATTGTCACGCCACTTTGGTCTCTTGAAATGTTGGGATCGTTTCTGTTTTGCTCGACCTTGAAACTCTGCAGAAACACCTTTGTATTCTCTGTAGTCATGAAACCAGGGGCATGCAGAGGCCTCGTGACACCCGGGGCATCTACTTATTTGTATATGCCCTACGAAATTCTACTCTGGAGAAATGTGAGAATTACAGGCACAGCAAACCTACCTGCTCAGAACATTACCACGTGCAAAAGGATTTCGCCACAAAAACGTCACCTCAAGTGAGAATACGAAATAAAAAAGGCTGTACGTGTCTAGTACCACGTTACGTAACAATCTCAAGGCACGTGAACGTTATAAAAGGTATGGCGCAGAGTGCAAAGGCACAGAGTATTGCATAGAACTTTTGATGAGAAAAAAATAAGTGCGTTTCATAAAGAACGCTGGCCCTCTGCTAAATGAAACGTATCCTACCTGGCGCCGAAAGTGTTAAGTGTATAGCTCTGAACGATGTTCTGTCTAACAAATTTACTATATTGTTTTGAACTTTTTTGCAACAATCAAAAGCGAAGAATCTATCACCAAATCGTTACGCAAAATGCAGTCCTGTAACACAATTGGCATTGCCAAAAAATATGAAACCAAGCAGGCAAGGCACCATCGTGATATTGAAGCGGAACACCCGGTCTGCCCCGCTTGCCGTTCGAACTTCCGACCGAGGAAGTGATTAAAACCAATTGCTCGCTATCTGCGCCTTAACCGATTTGACCAAAGAATAGTTAGTTTCGTCATTTCTGATCGAGGCATTTTGACTTTCGACTTTCACACCAGGCACATTCATCTGATGCAGTTCCCTCTGAGTTAGCCAAATTCCATGTAGTGGCACTTGTGTGACCACTACAATATGAAGCGTTCTTTTCTCATAAATCCAACTTCGGACAACCAAGTTTAAGAAGTTTAGGTTTTTGTTCAGCGTTTATAGTGAAACGATGATAAATTTGCGGATGAAAACAATGCATCTAATACTTTTCACCAATATGTCACTGCCATAGTGTACCCCCCTTGCGAACCTTGCCAACATGGTGCCCGCGGGTAGTAGGTCGCCCGTAAGGCCACGTGGTTCGCCCGCGGGCATTAACATCATCAGTGTCATCACACAGGTGAATGTCGTTAATTATTAGTAATCACATAGTTGAGCAAATACTTTATTTCAGAAATGTGTAAACTGGCAGCCTTATAAAATAAAACTGGCAGCCTTCGCATTGGTCGGTATCCAAGAGGTAGCTCCAGGTTACAAAAAGTTTGAAGCCCTACCTTGGATGTATCTAAAAACCCTGAAAGCACTGGTGCACATCTGTTTACATAAAATGATACAATCTAAGCAAAAATACACGCATGTCAGTCGCATGTTGTGCCTTGATGCCAAACTGGTTGTCGATGGTCGCAACAAGTGGTGAAAAGCAAGATAAAATGCAATGTTCAAATAGTATGGAGACAGTTGTTGCGAGGCAAACAGGCCTGTAGTTACTAGGATCACCATTCTTATTTTTATAGATAGGCACAGTAACAATTTACATGCGTTGTGGATTTTTGCCGTGCATTAAAACACATTGAATAGATTACTGTGATAAAAGCACATACTGGGATCAGCATAGGCGATGTGCTCAGCAAAAATTTCATCTTCACCAGCAGCACGGATTGGGGAGAGTTTATGACTTGGGGATCCAAGCTTATCATTGCCCACATGAGATTAGCACTAACTTCGAAATTTTCAAGGTTTCTTAGCTTTTAGTTTACAAATGTTTCAGTTTTGTTGTTTTTTGATGAATTCGGTAATGTTTCAATGTGTTTTTTCCATATCACTACAACAGTTTCATTTACAGTTGCGCCCCCCACCGTGGATGGAAGTATGGCTTGCCTATTTCCTTATATGATTTTTTGCCAGAATTTTCTGGCAGAGTTGTCCTGCATAAAACATGCAAGAACATCTGCCATATACTTTTCCTTTGCTTTACGGCAGGCTCTAAATGCATATTTGAAATCTTTGCGCCTTTCTTTCATATTGTCAAACAAAGGCCCACTTTGGGTGTTTCCAGCAAAAATAAGTATTTCTGGCAGCACAGTGTTTCTCTTCCACAGAAACATTCCACCTGGGTATGTGATACCTGGATGGTCGTGTACTATTGCATATAATTTCACTTGCTGCCATTTTGAGTGACATACAGTCACTACATATTGCTGTACAATTGGTCCAACATATTGATGTGTTTAGGTTGTTTCACATTTGATTGTCACGCTGGATCAGCTCTTCAGGCAGATGTATTTATGAGAATGAAGTTAACGGGGTTATTTGGGCACAGGCTTGAAGCCAGGTTTTCATATTTTGGGGGGAAAAATACATATTTAAGGGGGAAAAATTTTTGTTTTCATTACATGTTTAAAACAATTTTTCTGGGCACAACAAAATTTGGGGTGCAAGCCCCCGGTGGCTACCGGCCTGGGTGGCGGTACAAAAAGGTTGAAAACCACTGGTCTATAGGACTAATTTCAAGTGTTCGCACAAACAAAAACAACGTCAGAGCAGAAAGGAGCGCGAACGAGAGTAAATACGAAGTGAAACAAATTTATCTACGACAGTACAACGTTGCGTTGTCGTTAATTGCACCTACAGTGTGTTGAAAGTATGCCGAACAAGACCGGGCTGCACAATGGGCGGAAATCACTGCTGCGTCTTTTCAGTTAGAAAATATTTTTGAAGATTTCAAACTCTTGACAATGCGTCGATTTGTTGCTAGAGGATGATTCACTTTTTTCTAATCACGGATTTGAAGTTATATTATCAGAATGTTATCGTTATAAACTGCAGGTGGAGTCCGCTGATAATCAAAACTTGTAAGCAATACTAGTTGAAATAGTTTTCCAGAGCTGGCGCTAGCTCGTTTTTAGTGGTACGGCCAAAATCAGTAGAAATCCTGCGTCCATGGAACTACTGGTCCCATAGAAAGCGGTTGTTTAGCGACTCTGTCCTCCTTGGACAAAGATGACCTTTTTTAGCCATTCAAGGCAAGCGATGCCCTGTAAGCACTTTCTGCCACAGCGCAGTTGCGGAAAAAAGTCCGAAATCTAACCTGAACAGAAAACTTTAATACAAGCGTAAACTAAACATTTACTGCTTAAAAGGCTATCCATTTCCTTGAAGTTTCAAAATTTAGAGGAGACATTGCTCTCCACAATTCTACATCTCTAATTCTGCAAACCATTGCCTGCAATGCACACTATGCAGTTGTTGTTGTAACTCTTCGCCATTGAGTCAAAAGACAATTGTAAAAGTGTGCCTATCAGTAAGGTTAAGCAAAGTCACGAGCCAACAAAATTCTCAAACCATTCTAAAAAATCAACCCAACCGTCTTAGTGTGTCCTTTCGAAGAAAAATATAATTTTCAGCAATTTTGTCCAAATCAAATCTGTCAACTTGTTCTATGTGAACAGGTGAAATCGTCGAATCGTTTAACCCAGTGTTTCTCAACGTGGGCGGAATTGCCCCCTTGGTGGCTATTTTGATGGGTAAGGGGGCGATAATATCAATGGGGGTGATAGGGGGGCGAAAAAACACCAAGGGGGCAAAAATGCTCAACCACTAATCGATCACTGAGTTATCTTCAGTATCATACTATTATGACTTGTTAGTTCCTTGCAAATTTTAATTTACTATGCTAATCGTTGGAGGTTGTTGCTAAAGTAATTTAGGCTATCTGTTGAATTTTTACTCTGGATCGTGTATGTGCCCGGTTACAGTTTGGATTATTTCAGGGCTGCGGAGTCGTCGTAAAAATGTCACAGCTCCGGCTCCGGAGCTCTTCTTTTCATTAACACGGCTCCAGCTCCGGAGTCAGAGGGGGCCAAAAATTTTTTTGGGGGGGCTAAAATGCTTCATTTTAGACGAATAACACTATTTTGTTTGGAAAAACGCCTCTCCAAGCACAAAATTACTTATGTTCTAACAATTTGTTGGGGGGCATGGCCCCTTTGGCCTCCCTGGCTACGCCTATGTCCGGAGCTCTTGGTTTTCATGAGTGTGGCTCCAGCTCCGGAGCTCTCTTTTTTCATGGCTCAGACTCCAGCTCCGGCTTCTGTTCGTTTTCACACATTAATATTTCAATTGTCTTCGTGTGCCTCACGTTGAATGGAAAATGAATTAAATCAAGTACACAAAACCATGAGAATATACCACACCTTTTTGAGTAATTTTATCTGATAGTTTTTTGCAAGCAGCGCTGCTACCATGAGGAAATCAGCGAAAAAATAACAATCACAGGTTCAGACGATTCAGAGAACAGTTCCTAACAGAAACGCAACTCAAAATAACGGTAATATAAACAATTTCTGGAAAGGCAATCGCTGGTTTTGCCTTCAATGCCTGAGGACCTTTTGTTATTTCTTACGACAGAATCAAGAAAATGGCTGTTTGGAAAACTACATTTGTGTCCGAGCGTTTGAACACAGACCAGTCCCAAATGACCAAGTGTTTTGCACTCGTTGTATGCTTTGCCTGTTGCAGTCTTGACGATTCCAGCTAACAGTGCTGCCCCGGCAAACCATACAAAGAGCGCAAAACGCATAGTCGACTCTCATGTGCTCTTTCAAACACGCACACATTTGCATTAACCCAAACGCGAAGATGCGTTTAAAAGCCCTTTGTTCAAAGAAATAGTATGACTTCTAGCAAGAAATTCACATTTGAGTTTTGCTGAAAACTTCTGATTTCTTATCTTTTGCACTCATCATAAGCAGTGATGAATCGCAAAGTAAAGTACAATTTAGCACGCTAAGCTTAGGAGAAAATAAGACTGATGTTTAACGTGCTGGAAACAGATTTTTTCCACAGATGAAAACTTCAAGAAAAGTCCACATTTGTTTACACTGATTTTTATACCCTCCGGATAATGTATTGCTATGCAAAGGAGTGCCAGTTCCCTACCAATTATTTATAACTTTCATATTATGCTACTGCTTGTAAATGTATTGTTTCCTAGTGAACTTTGTCAGTAATCTAGTAGTTTTTTTTAATGTGTTTTAGGGACCCGATTCGGGTCCCTAGAATTGAAAATCGGGTCCCTGTAATCAGAGAAAATTAACATCGGGTCTCTAGAATGATTGAAAATCGGGTCCCTACTCGTCCACACCGGGTACCTAACATTTTGCTTAAAAAAAACTGAATCTAGTAAAACTTGATAGTAAACCTTGTGGTTTCTTATTAAAGTTCCTGCTTTGCAATGACGTGTGGTGCATTTAACGCTTAAATCTGCAATGGTATCATATCTTTAACCATACTCCCTGCTAACAGCATGACTACACAGCTACAAAAGCTATGGATATTTTATTATATACGTACTCATTATAGCTCGGTTCTTTCTAGATCGCAACATTCCTTTATAACTCCGTCTCCGGTCGTAAATTTTCAAATGATTTCCGGATCCGGCTCCTTCTGAATTTTAATATGAGCTCCGGCGCTCCAGCTCCGTAGCCTTGGATTATTTTCACAAGATTCTGAACGTAATATTAGCGTCGTAACACAATTGCTTAGTTCAGCTTTTTATTGGTTTCGTTCAACTATTTAATACTTTCTTTAAACAAAATTCTTTAAATTTGCTACCCTGTGTTTGCTTTATCAGGCCTGGGGGGCGAAAACGACGTGTCGAGAGTGAAGGGGGCGATGGAATAAAAAAGTTTGAGAAAAACTGGTTTAACCAGCGATAAGTCATGGTTGTACAAGAACCGATGCCGTCTCCCCTAACTTCTGGTTCCCTCGTCGAAACTTGTGTAGCTTGATCCTATAGCAACATCTTATATAAAAAACAGCTACCATTCTAAGATTTAGAAATAGATTAATTGTTATACTGGCAAACAAAAAAATTAGCGTACGTATTTTCATCCTCTCAGCCCCGGATGTTATGTATATCTTATCCCCTCTTGTAGGCCCTGGTTGTACGCATATAAGTTTTTACGCGCTTTAGTGCTGTGATGTGCCATTCGCGGTAGGTAAAAACAAAAGTAGACCCAAACTTTCCAAACACCGGGAAATACAATACTGTAATCGTCGCTTCAGAGACTGACAGTTTCGACAAAATTTTTATGGCATTGTGAATAATGGAATCAGTAGCCAACTTGTTGCAAACATCCATAGGCTACAGTGCGGTTTCAGAAGTGGGAGCATTAGCTTACTTCGAGTTAAAGCTTAGAAAGATCATCTGTAGATTTCCAACCCACCCTGTTTCTAATTCAGTATTCAACATCCATGCATGAACGATAGACACAACTGCAGTGGGCGGAGAATCAGTGGAGTACAGCAATAGATCAGTAATTTTGGGCTTTCCAATTTCTATCAGCAGCTGTGTGGGCACGTTTCGTAAAAATGAAACGTATTGTTGAGTCAGAAAACAGGTTCGGCCCAAAGGCGGATTCAGCCCGTAAGTTTAGGGGGGGCGATTTCAGTAATATTTGGCATTCAAGCCTCAGTTGGCAGTCAAGTGTCTTTCCGATTTGTACAAAATCATGGTGAAAAAAGTAAATATCTTAGGCTTTAGGGGGGACGATCGCCACAATCGCCCCTCCCTGGATCCATCCCTGGTTCGGCCATGGCCGTACTGGACGAATAGATTGCGCTAGCCTTGTTTTATGTGAGATTGCACATCAAACATTTTAGCCATAAAGCTGGACTTCTTTTGTTTGAGAGAGATTATACCGTTTATTTTAAATAGAAGAACATTTCTGGCGGGTTTCGATTTATACTCAGTGACGGGACGAATCCACCCCCTGAGCAAGTTTAAGCAAAAAAAACGGCCACCACTTGGCATATACAGTAGAATTGCCCAATAACATTACTTCAAGGGAACGGAGAAAAAGGGTTATAGGCGAACTGACGTTACAGCCACAGTCGTTATAGGCAAATTCTACTGTATTCCGGTTTTAGAATTCCTTACGTTTTCAGTAGGTTGTTCTTTTGCGTTTTCGGAGTATTTTCCGGTGGTTTAGGGTTTTAGTATAGCAACCCCCATCCAGTTCACCATCATTTCTCAAGTTCTTTTCTGAATGATGGCTGGTGGGCCCCTTTCAGCTAACGTCCTGATCTGGATCAAACCATTAGTTACGCCACTCTTTATACTTTGAATATAATCAAACACTGCAGCACATTCGGGCCTGTTGCGACGGAGAGCGTTCGGGGCACTGCCCACCCAAATTTTTTCCTCACACTCTTTGGCGCATTTCTATGCACAACATGATCATAAAATCATTGCATCATTGAATGCTATAGTTCTGTTACTAGTCTCTAGGCCTATATCCCTTGGCGCAACATCATCGGTATCATCACAGCGACATCCTGAGTATATTTTGGCTCTCAAACGTACAACGACGCTTAGCCATTTGGTTTACACCAAGCCCGTAGCCAGATTTTATGGTTTGAGGGGAAGAAGTAAACATTTAAAGGGCAAGATCTTTGGTTTAATTATATGTTTTCAAAATAATATTTTCTGGGCACAAAATGTTGGGGGGCACAAAAAAATTGGGGGCATTGCCCCCGAATGCCCCTCGTGGCTACGGGTCTGTTTGGACATATTACCCTGGTAACACGGCCGATAGCCCATCAACATAAGTGTTTTTCTTGCAAAAACGTATGTCCAGTAAGCGCGTACGTCGGAGATACTTTGTACAGTTTTGTAATGTCTTCTCGCTTATTGGACAAGTAGACTAAATTATTTCAATCAAGGTGTTTAAAAGCACTGAATATGTTTTGTTAGCGGCCATAACCGCAAAACTTATACTCGACATTTCTGCAAGTTCACACTGATTAAGAACTTGTCTAGCTTTTTCAAGATAAGATATTATGACAATAGGCCAAAGAAGAGCTAAATAACAATGAATCAAATTACGAAAAGAAGGTAGAAAAACTGTCGGAAGCGATGGGTCAGTGGCAACAATTTGCTGCTGTTAAAAGTTTACATTTGCTCCAAATGTATTCTTTGATGTAACAATTTTCTGCTAAGTGTTTTTATTACTATGCTTACACTATTTGCTTAAGATTAGGTTTTAGGCAAAGTCGGAAGTGATTTTGACTTTCTTACTCTAGTACAGGAGTCTCCAAACTTCTTTATCGATGGGCCACATAAGCCAGTACACAGCTGTTCGAGGGCCGGACATTTCCCGTAATGTGATTGTTTCGGCATATGTTGCATTCTACCAAATCAACAAATTTTTCGTAAATATATTATTTTTTTCAATGTTGGCGAAATGTCTTAGCGGCCAGATGAAATGGCTCGCGGACCGGATTTGGCCCGTTGGCCGTAGTTTGGAGACCCTGCTCTAGTATAAACTAAATTTTTCATTTAACGGGTTTTCTGTGCAAATGCTGTTACTTTCATTTCATATTTTGCAGTAATAGGCTACCATCCATGGTGATACGTGGTGATTGTGCCTCGTCTATGATTTCAAAGCATTATTTTCGGTATTTTTGTCAAAAAGAAATGCAGCATTAAAATGTCCCAAAGGAGGACGCACTCATTGTGACGAAAACGACAAGATACACAGCCGATCATAACCGCCGTTCAAGCCAGTGGATTAAACTTTTCAAAGAAAACAGTCTTCACCCAACATCCATCCACCAACGTAAGACTCCTTACCTGCTATCATTATGGCCATTGTTGTTTGCGTTCATCCCCCGCTCGCGTCGTTCACTCCAGCGCCATTCTGCTCACTTGAAAGGCGGTTCTGCGCTGGACGACAAGGTGTGCTTTCCACCACACAGCCCAGAAAATTTTTCGTGCCTTTTTGGAGCAAATGTTAGAGATAGACAAAGGGCAGCAACAGCTATCAATCACTTCCGTGAGAAAGCGCAAATCTGCGCTTGCTGCGACACTGCCAGACATCATCTGCTAAAAAAACACCTCTTAGGTGGCGCGTGAAGCCCCATCTCTTCGCGCAGCTGTTAATTGACGCAGGATCAGGGTCGTAACGAGGGAGAGCAAGTGGGCACAATTCCCCCTGCGCCGAATCAATATTGGGGCGCCGAAGGACTGCGAGGGGCGCCAAAAGGTCCCAACAATGTCACAAGTACTTTCAAGATGATGTCGCTCGACAAATAACTGCGCTCTGTCGGAGCAAACGCTTTGCCCCCTTACTTCAGCAATTCTCATTAAAACATGACAAAATGTTACAACGAGACCAATGTTTCTTTACTTCCTTTGCCTGCAACATAATCAAACCTGATAAAATAACTTTATAAGAACGAAAAAAGCATCTGATACACTTAAAAGCGACACTTGGAGGCCTGTCCAGCCTCATGGTCGGCGCCTATAGATGGGTGCATGTCGAACGTTTGCGCGAAGTGCTTCCATTCATTTGCCACCAACGCATTATTCACTGCAAAAGTAGCCGTGGGGCTTGGCTTCCCGGGCAGAACAAGCGGAGATGGGCGGACACACACCACTTCTGGCTCATTGTAAATTTAATGTTCAATGTTTCAAGTTGTTGCGGACAATGGTGTTTGCCCGAAGCTTGATGTCTGAATTTGCAGCGCAAATTACTTCATCCAATGCACATCATGCGCGATGGCACAAAAATGCTCTTTATAAATAATAATATAGGCTACGGGCATCGAGTCGCGCGGTATGACAGCCAGTATCATCGTTGATTTGGAGACGTCTCGAATTTTCTGTTCGCACGCTCCGTTTCAAACCTGTTTGAGTTTCGCCGAGTGAGCGAAAATAAAGATGGTCATTGACGTGAAACTCAGTCTCAGCGTAGAAAAGGATTATAACCACTAGACCCCATAAGCGGTTCCCAAACCGGACCGCCGTCTCTACAGATGCTTCCCGGACCTTCGACCGCAACAAAATTAATCCGTGTGACAGCTTTCTTAGCTTTGGGGTGTTCGGTTTCTCTAATCGTGACTTTTATCCTAATGAGGAATCGATCGTCTGCGGTGACAAATGCATAATACGGTAATAATTTGAACGTTTAATACCATGTCAACTCCATACGCCCAAATTCAGCAAGCTCACGTTTGAGTAAAAAACGAAACCAGTATCACTTTTCCTCAAATTAATGTGGATCTACTAGAGCAGGGGTTGTTAAAGTTTGCCTTAATACCCTCAGGGGTTTTGAGATTAGATGTTGGGGGTATTCAACGACTTGGGAAGTAAAGTCTAAATCCGCACTCAAGTACTCATAATAATAGCTTGGACTTGTTATTAAATTTCATCGAAAAGGGGTATCCAGATTGACGAAAATTTTACTTAGGGGTATTGAGGCGTTAAAACTTTAAGGTCCACTGTAGCAGAGATTTAACACGGGAAACTCAGCTATACTGTTTGCTATGCACTGGGTTTAAGCCGTTGGTCTCAATCTAAGTAACAGGTATAACTTGCTTCAATTCATAGCTGGCCTGATTGGAATCCAGCCCAAGTGCCTATAGGTCCTGAAGTCGCATGCAGATCTGAAACCTTATGAAGAAAACAGTTTTGTGATTTACAGATTAGTCTCGATTTTCGGCATACGCACTTCGGAAACGAACACCAGTTTAAAAAAGGATAACCGTTTACTTTTTAAGCACTGCTGCTCATGAAAGTGCAAGAAAATTGACACCGCAATCTTCTCAAGAAAAAACAAATAAAGTGGACCTCCCTTTTACAACTTTTCAACTTATAAATTTACTTTTTGCCTGCATTTTTCCACTCACCTACATATTTAAACAGTATGCTTAGTGTTTAGTATTCACAGTAAGTTAAGCAGAACTGGCACACAGTTTTTTTAATAGCGTAAAAGTGATGATGCCAGCTGCTTTGCAAGACGTTTTAAAGTGAGCTTTTTTATACACTACAAATACTGTTTAAAATATATCGTGCCTGTGAAAAAGTAAATGCGTTTTAAACATCTAACTCTGGTAATAACTGCAGGGTATTTTTGCTTCTGCTCTCAATCTTCTGGTTACAATAACTTCGCAATGATTTTTAACCAGATAGTTCGAAATAAACTAATGAAAAGCATAAGGTTGACTGCCTTTGCAGCAGGAACGACTGGTTCCGTTGATCGCGAGTTAACACATGTTAATCTTTCTTGTAAGTGAATAATGATTTAACATTTTTCTTCTCCGACGAGTTTATGTTCAGGTGAGCCGGACTAGTGAGGCCGTGAAAGAGGCTCTGGACTGGTTCTCAGTTAATGACTTTTGTTTATTACTTAAGTGGTATTCTGAGCTAGAAACACTTAGTCAATAGAATAGAAAGTAACAATCCGGAAAAAAATCGTGCTGTTTCCGCAGCATTTTTTGCACAATGATTTTCCGATTATTTTCCACGAAAACAGTTTTAGCAGCTGGTCTAAAACTCCTAGAATGTTGTGTCAAAATTTGAGGGGGCCAAATCTGGATTTTTCCGGGTGGTGGCTAAAAGCATTATCCAGGGGTAGGCCTACAGTGGTGAAATTTAATTTTACAAATTCGAAACTAAGAGAAAAACATTTTCCTTCTGAAACATTACTCCAAACGTCTTTTTAAAAAGAAGTCTTTCTGTAGTGATATAGATGTTGGAGTTGCGAGTGCAGGAGGCTGGAGCGCCTATTTAATTTCTGGCAAAAATTATTTCAAACAGGAAAAAATCGATAAAACCTTCATTCTTTTTCATACCCGCTTTTCCTCTAGCGAGGGTCACGGGGATAACAGCCCAAGGAGAACTCGAAACATCTCACGATCTTCAGCAATTTCAGATAGTTCTGCTGGATCCACAACAAGACGTGACCAAGAAAGGTCGGAGATGTAATCACACCACCTGGTCCTTGGTCAACATCTGGGCCGCTTTTCCGTGGGTGTAGCCTTTACTTCTGTGAATATCGCGCCAAGATACTTTACTCTGCACCTACTGCTTTGTATTGTCGCTTACTTGCAGCGCGCACTGCCTTGGGTTACTGGAAAGTGAGACACAATACCTCCGTATTGTTAGCGCTGATTTTCATTTCCGCTTGGTCGCATGCAGTTGCAAGCCGATCAAGCGTATGTTGGAGACCTGTTCAGAAGATGCAAGTCGTTTGCAAAAAGTAAACTGTTGATCCTGCAGGTCTGGCTGTAACTGTCTATCCAATGAATATATAGACTATGAAGAGGAATGGCGACAGCACACACCCTTGTCGGAGTCCAACAACAACGATTTCCAGTTGTGGTCTAACTTGGCCGACACGGGCACAAACTTCTGAGCAAGAATACAATGACTTGAAGGTCAATAAAAGGGGGCCGTCATCACCATACTACCGCTGCACTCCCCAAAGCTTTTCACGAGGAACCTGATCGTATGCTTTCTTGAGGTCTGCAAAACACGTGGAGGCATCTTTGGCATACTCCCAAGATCTCACAAAATTTGCTGGAGAGTGAAACTTGGTTTGTAGTGCTATGGCCAGGAAAACCGCTTTGGGTATCATCCAGTTTTGGTTCAATTATTTCGAGCCGTCTTTCTCAATGCACTTGGCATACACTTTTGCAGGGAGGCTAAGGAGGGAGATGCTCCGGGAATTAGTCATTCTCTCCTGGTTCCCTTCTACTCATACGCGTAGCGATCATTTCTTTGGCTTCCTGCAAACTAAGTGCAGAACTGTGTGATTTGAGAAAGGCATTAAAAAGAAATATTTCACCTGAATAGTCTGTATGGGAATGATCATTCCAGTTTGTCAATCTTTCGGTGCCCTTCCTGAACATCAGGCCACTTGACGCACATGGGTCAGCCAAACAACTCCTCTGTTCGAGGCTTTGAGCATTTCAGATCGGACTTCATATTAACCTGCAGCCTTCTCAGCATTCAGTGTTTTGACAGCTAGGAAGAATTCGGTTACAGTGATGGTATTTTCTTTTCCCAAATGCACCTCGTTTGTGTCCGATAGTGACTGGGTTCCGAAGGTCTTTACAATAGTGTTGTTTTCATGTGACAAGGATATCCTACTTATTGTTGAGTGTGGCATGGAAAACATAGATCTTTGATGGATCTAGCAATATTAGATATTTTCCGTGGAGACACCGGATGATTTGCCAGAACACCTTGTTGACTTGCGGTAACTGGAATCAATTTTATTCCCACAATTCTCCCACAATTCTCCCACGATTGCATTTTAAACTTTTTCACCAAGAGGTTGCAGTCTTTTGCGTCTCAGCGTAACGAGCACGCAAGGAAGATTAGACTTTAAATCCTGTTTCGCAAATAACAAATTTGCCTAAATTCCTAATATTTTTTCAAAAAAATGTTTTGCCAATTCAACTCTTCTGGTATTAACCGGGGTGCATTCGATGCATCTTTGAACAACATAAATAAGTCAAATTGTAAATTTTTAAAATCTGCTTTTAGTGCATTGACAAACTTTTTCGAGCAAAGGGCTGTAGAGCCACTAGATTTATGGCCCGCTACGCGTATGAGTAGCGATCATTTCTTTGGCTTCCTGCAAACTAAGTGCAGAACTGTGTGATTTGAGAAAGGCATTAAAAAGAAATATTTCACCTGAATAGTCTGATGTGCTGTCAGTGCTGATTCAAACGGACATACAGATGAACGGAGAATTAAGAAAGCAGAGATTGAGGAACAGTTCAGTTTTCTTCTCTCAGAATTTCCCAGGATCTATTTAATCGTGTAAACATTAAATTTTAGGAAAGGATCTAGTGCATTGCTTTACGCTAGCAATTCCAAAAATGTTTCTCGTAAAACTCGTGACCTGACAGCGGTGGATTGAAGCTTTGTTTAAGAATCACTGATAATATTCTCAAGCTTCGTAAAATGCAGTAGATGGCTGCAGACATGAAGTTCAATGAGCTGGTTAGTCTCATGGGCGCAATTTGGTGGGGGACACAAGGGGACGTGTCCCCCCACTTTTTCAGACGGAAGGGACATAATATGCCGTGTCCCCCCACTTTTTTCTCTTTAGATTTTGTAATTGGATAGGTTTCAAAAATAAAAGTGATGTTTTGTGTGAAGAGCTTTTCATGTTGGATGGTAGGCCACACATAGCCAAGTTGATGTTGA
>JGI24158J21664_10005140_pt1 | contig 17021 bp, 14 predicted proteins | sample Ectturendosymbi3_FD_21664 | JGI IMG/M metagenome (IMG submission 21664)
TCTCTTAAATGATTAAAGTGTTAAGTTTTCTTTCCAATGAAAATTGCTTCGCGGGCCACTCCAGAGGGCCTTGCAGGCCACGGTTTGAGCACCACTGATCTAGGTATTCAGATTGAATATTTGCGGTCTCTCAAAATGTCTTAACGGTCATCAAAATCCAACCTTAAAAAACCCTGCTTACATCATTGTTTGTTTGTTGCTTTTGTCCTCCTGTGTAGTGCTGTTTGTTTTTATTAAAAAAGTTCGATTTTGCTGTTGTCTTTTCCATGTGGCGCTATATTTTGCATTTGTCAACGTTCCAGTATCCTTTTGCGTTTGTGTTAGATCGGAAAAGACATAAAGCTCGATTTCGATCCTTGTTCCATACAACATTTTGATGACGGCAAGTATCTCGTAATTGGAGGATCAAATTGCGAAGCGTCTTTGTACTCACGCGAAGGTCAATATCTCGGTACGATCACCGATGACAAGAATGGCTGGGTGTGGTCTGTGTGTAGTCGACCCAACACCAATGTTGTGGTGAGTAAAATGATTTGGTGCTTGGGTGATTTTGCAATGCGGAGCATTTAGTGTTCGACTGCTGGCACTGAAAACATACACTGGTTTTTCAGAGATTGCTTACCAGTTTGTTGGCTGCATCATCCACAGTGAAATGGGAAGTGGTTGCAGCATAAATAAATTGCGCTCCCCATGTTGATTTCTTCAGATTAAAAAATGGTGCAATCAGGTGTCGGCTCAAGCACTTCAAACTTGAATGAAATTAGACTTTAAAAACACACTTTCCAAAAAAACTAAAAATACAGCCACAAACGTTATCACGCGAACCGAGCTGAAGTTGTCTCGGTTTATTCAGGCACTTTTTAACGATTCACGCGAGGTATGCTGAAGACCAGTGGCACAAATAAGAGGCTTGGTCCAGGGTGGGAAAACTTAGCTGAAGGGGGCCCACCCGCCAGCACTCGGAAAAAGACTTGAGAAATGATAGTGAATCCGGATGTGGGTGTCCATACTAAAACCCGAAATCACCGGAAAACACTCCGAAAAACGGAGAAAAACAACCAGTCACTGAAAACCAAAAGAATACCAAATAGAGAAAAATAAGCTAAGTAAGGGCCCGGCTTTTGAATTTAGCTTGCCGGAGGTGGCGGGGCGGTTCGCACCCCTGCGCTCCGTTTGTTACGCCACTGCTGAAGACGACAAGAAATCTGGACATTTGTGGTGGTATAGCGAATACCTTGGCGAATTAAGTGGTTATGTGCATAACTTTGTATTTAATCATCGTTAAAAGAAAACAGTTTCCTCTCTTTCATTATCATGAGGTTCACAACCGAAAACTTAACGTTTGAATGCAAAGCTTGTTCACAAAGACCGTCCCCAAACAAGTTTGATAGTTAAGAACCGTGCAAGTGTGAACGCGAACTTCGCGGTAGTGCGAGTTACCTTGGCGGCTTAATTTCGCGGATGTTGCATCAAGATTTCGTAAAATGTATTAAACACGTCACTGCAGAGACTCTTTAACTTGTGTAAATAGTGTTGCATTATAGGTAATAGCCAGTTATTGATTATACGACAAATATCTTGAGCTGTTAAGAACAAGTCGAACGTGTGTATTTACTTCGTACTTAATCTCCGTTTGACTGTCGTCGCGTATGTGAAACACTTTGCTTCTTTAAAACTTCTCAGCAAACATTACAAAAAAATTTTTTGCAAAGCACATATTGAGTAATCTTCGGTATCGCAAAGCACGACATAATCTAATGACTTGGTTGAAAGACAAGTGCGTTCTGCCGCTTTGCCGCAAAACTGATGCTGTTGGGCTGAAGTGACTTCTTCATGCATGTGTTCATTACGTTTTTTGTTGTTCCACCTTAACGAATACTTCAGTGCATATTTCCTGTTGAGCAGCAATTAGTTATTAATTTCTGCAAAGCCCCAACTCGCAATGAGAGCACGTTTCTAGTAAAAACATTGGGATATTTTTCCCGGAAGCTCCATGAAGACCTATACTTTTAAACAAGGCTTAAACGCGCTACCGCTGCAGCGAAAGTCGCGAGATCGTCGCCTGATGGTTATACTTTGAGGACTGCTGCAGTTCGAATGCGTTTTAGCGGTACGTCGAAAAATCCCACGCGCGGAACGCGGAGTCTCATGATTGCAGAACGTCTTATTATTCGTTCTACGCAATAAAAGTGCGCGAATATAAGCGGTATTTGGAGATGCCCAAATGTTGCTCTCAGCATTGTTAGCAGTTGCTGTCCCAACCTTTACTCACCTCTTTGTTCGGCACGGCTTCTATTCGCATTGTTTCGCGTGAGGTGCATTTTTACTGGTAAAAGTTTCACTGCATTTCCGAACTGAAAGATATTTGTGCAGATCCACGGACTTAAATCCTTAGTAGACCTTTGAAACGTGATAGAACTTGGTGAACCTTGCATGCTGCCCCTTTTTATCTGCGTATCTTCGTCACTGTGCAACTTCCTGACCTAGGGGTTCACTCTTAACATAAAAGAGTCTTATTCCGTTCCTAACGCTTGCTGCTTGTGTGCAGGTGATTGGTCGGCAAACCGGAACGCTCACTTGCCACAGCATTACTTTCAGCACTGTGCACGGCCTCTACCGGGACATCTACGCTTATCGTGAGCGACTCACTGATGTCGTGGTACAACATCTCAGCTCTTCCGCGCTCGATGCCGACGATGAGACCGGAGCGCGACTGACCATTCGCTGTCACGATATTGTCAAGAAGATTTCTGTGTACAAAGATAACTTGGCCGTAAGTGTAAAACGATGATTTCCTTGCTTGTGCATTTCGTCGGGTTTAGTTGTTCGGCGTTGGCTGCCGAGGTTTAGATGCTCCATAGTGATACGTACTCCTGTTTTTTCATCAAAGGAAATCATCCACTGTCTGGCGCATTGTTAGGCTTTGCATTCAAAAAGAAGGTTGGTTCCAATTTATCCCATAACGAAAAGATCGCCTTCACACCGCCCTATCACCACCTTATATTAAATTTGAAGTCTGTTTTTTGCATAACGGTAACGTCGGCAAGACAAATTTGCTTGATTACTACGTCCCAGCACTGAGCTGCAAACTGTTCATTCGTCCTTTTTTGGAATTCATTGGCCATCGCATCGATCAAAATCGCTTGAACCACACATTCGGTGATACTGCAATACCAAACTGACCTTTTGTATCAGTCCGCCATCATTTTACACATATATGTATATCGCAAATATTGCTTGCGTGGTTTGGCATCATTCTAAAAGGATTAATAAGGTAATGTTTTCTATCATTTGTTGTACTACCTGCAAGCGCTGTGCAGCAGAGGAAGTTGAAGGGTTCCTCTGTATTGTTTCAACTGTCGCTGTGACCAATAGGTTACCGGCTAAACTGCATTTCATGTAACTCTTGCCACGCAACTTGAGGAAGTGTTTCATGTTTGTTCGTTATATAGGTTCAGCTTTCTGATCGCATTGTGATTTACAAGCTGCTTGACGGCGAGTCCAATCTCGGTTACAAGCCAGTCAACAGAATCATCAAGCAGTTCGAATGCAATTTACTGGTTGTCTGTGTGGAACACATTATTCTGTGTCAGGTATGCGCAGCCTGTTTGCAGACGAGTTGGATTTGCAAAAAAAACAAAAACAATGTGCGTTGTGAAAACTTCGTATGAGGCCCCTGCATTTTATCATGTACGAAAGCGAACAAGAATCAAGACAAAAATTTCCCACCATTTTCGATTGATCCCACTGTTGCTTGTCTTGCCGGTTGTGGCAACATGTAGAACTAGACAACGAAGCAATCAGATATTCTTATAACAAAGCTGGAGAATTTGTGAAAGGTTATGTCCCGAGAGAAAAAATGGAATGCGTCGCATCGAAAATAATTTGTTGTTGCAAAGCTGACTAGTTTCAGCTTCGTAATAAATTTATGGACTATGTCTCTGGCCGGATCGAAGTTCAGCTTAAGGCATGTACTGTTCTACAATGCGAACTTTTACAAATGCTTATTTTATAGGAAAATCGTCTGACTTGTTACTCGATGGCTGGGGAAAAAGAACGCGAATGGGTACTGGAGGCCAACATCAGGTATATCAAAGTGATCGGCGGCCCGGCAGGCAGAGAAGGGCTTCTGCTCGGACTTAAAAACGGCCAGGTTCGCAGGCAGCTGATCTTTGTCTTCCCCTGTTTTCGTCGATCCATTCGTAACGAAGTCTGTCTGTGCAGGTCCTTCAGATCTTCGTGGACAATCCCTTTCCGATTGAAATGCTGAAGATATCCAGTCCGATCAGGTGTTTGGACCTGAGCATGTCCCGCACAAAGCTCGCCATCATCAACGACAACTCAACCTGCCTCGTCTACGACTTGGCGTCCAAAGAGTTGTTGTTCGAAGTAAGTAGCAGAATAATTTTCAGCAGCCGTAAAGCTGATCTTTTTTGTACGTTCGCAGAGTATTCCTTGACAATGTTCTAGATCAGTTTACTGGTTCATAACCTTTTTAATATCGTTACCGCTAAGAAGAAACTGATTGATTTGAATTACCTCTTTTCAAAAAATGACAAATTACAGCTTGCAATCAATTAATAATAAAACAACACAAAAATGACGTCACGATTTGCATTCAAATGTCCATTAAAAATACACAATGGGAAAGCTGATAGTGTTTTGTTTTTTTTTGTTTTTGTTGCTATCAAGCGGTCAAACTTAGTCATTAACACTTGTAATTAACCAAACTTCAGAAAAGCTTCTTTGAAGCTTCGTTTATTTAGAGACATCTTAATGGTTTTTAGCTTGCACTAGACTGCACTGCAACCTACACTGCTAGCGACTACTTGTTAAATAGAGTACGATCTGAGACAGTGGTTCCTCAACCTTTTCTGAAGGGGACCAAATCCAGACTTAAAACTTTGTGAGAGAGCCGCACTAAAGAAATTTTAACACAAGTCAATTGGCACATTTTGATTTCCAGCAGTCTGAAGTCTGTTACACAAAATGTTACAGGTTTTATTGAAAAACTGTTGAGAGCCGCACAACGGGTGCTTGGGGGGACCGCATGCGGCTCTTAATACAGTGGTTAAGAACCACTGATCTAAGATGCCTAAAAGACTCCGGTACTATGAAGTCACAGAAGTCATGGTGTTATAAGTGAAACGAAACAACATAAGAACACACAATAAACTCTATACATTATACTACGTTGAAAATATTTTTATGCAACGTACCAAAAAAACGATGATCTCAATTACCTCCGAAAAAAATGTCAAATTACCCCTTTTGGGATAATTACCCAGAGGTGAAGAACCACTGTTCCAGATCGTACATTTCGTCGCCATGGCAGTGATTCATACTTCGTACTTCATCATGTTGGGTTATAACCTGTGGTGTGGACTGGTTCTGTTTTCGAAGAAACCCATTTTTATCGAAATTATAAAATACAATATGAAGAAGTCGAAAATACCACATAGGATGCTTTATGTATTTACTTGTTCATGCATTTGTTAACCTTTCAGGAGCTGAACGCGAGCAGCGTAGCATGGAACACGCAAAACGAAGACATGCTCTGCTACTCGGGCAAAGGCTTCTTGGGAATCAAAGCAGGATCGTTTCCAGCGCAACAGCAACGCATGAATGGTTTCGTTGTGGGATATTGCGGCTCGCGCATTTTTTGTCTTCACATACACGCGATGCGAGCGGTCGACGTTCCACAGTCTGCGCCCATGTTGCAGTACTTGGATCGTCAGCTGTACAGGTGCGACTCACTCTTCCTGGAAGGCTGTTTGATTGAAAAAGAGCTTTGTGCGCAGTACCGTCGCCACGGGGGGCTTTGGTGGCCTTAGGCTCCAAACAAAGCTTGAAGCTTCCCCAAATTGAAGTGCGCAACACTATTAATGTGTAAAGTTTTTTATAAAATTTTCAATGTCACACTCCCTATTGAAGATTTTCTGGCGACGGTTCTGTTTGTCCGGTTACCTCTTTAGTTTTAATTTGTAAACGTCAGGAAGTCGTTACTCTTTTACTTGTTAGTCGATGAATATTATCTTATCCTTTTGGCGCTTTGGCGACGAAATCGCAAGAAACGTCGCAACACAGATTCCGCAAAGTATTTATTCGTTCGTGTTTTTTTACTACCATAGCTGCTCGGCTCTTTATTTCGCTTTGCAAACATCTTCTAGCGCTGCCTTAAGCTTTCTGGATTTCGCGACGCATACAAGCGTGCTCTTCATCGTCGTCTTACAAATCATTTCTTGCAGCCAAGCGTACAAAATTGCATGTCTCGGTGTTACCGAGAGTGATTGGAACCATCTGGCGCACAAAGCACTGGAGGGACTTGATTTCGACGTCGCAAAGAAGGCGTTCACACGCACGCGCAACCTGCGCTACCTGGAACTTATACAAAGCATCGAGGTAGGTTAGGTTCCTTCTGGCATCCCATATAGTGGTGCTTTTGTGCATGTCATCTGCGGTCGAGTGTTCAATCGCCAGCGGCCGTGAAAGGAAGATCATTGATGAAGTTGTCTACGGATTACATTATAAGGTGACTGTTATATTGAAGAGCTCCTGTCCCGGACAGACCAGGGCTCTGGTGAATGAACATCTACGCAATTTGAACACCGACGGTTTGCTCCGACTTGCAAGCAGCACTGTTGCAAGAGAAGACTTAATTGAAAGAAGTCGCACCGTCAGAACTGTTGTCTGTTTCGCTTGAACAAGGTTCTTTATCAATTGCAAATTGCACACAGGATCGCCAGCGTCGAGGTGAAAGCAACACCGATCTATTCCTGGCTGACATCAACGCTTACCGAAGTCAGTTTTCTGAAGCTGCCAAGCTATATCGAAAAGCTGGGTGCTCGCAGCGAGCTGCTGATATGTACACAGATCTAAGGATGTTTGAGCTTGCTAAGGTATGATCAATTCCGCATTGTGACGTAGCAAATGCCAAAAAGGTTTTACTTGATTTTTTACCTGGTGTTGTTAAGTGTAGTGTGAGTGATATTGTCCAATCAGTTGCTTTTTCTGTTTCCATCTTTCCTTCTTATCAAGGTTAATTTCCAAATGGGGCTTAGTGGTGTTCGACTGCTTTTTTTCTCGATAACGGTTTTCAACTTTTGAAAACAGTTTGCATTGAATACCTTGTATGCCTTTACCAAATTCCATCGGGCAACCACACGCCATTAATAACCTTTGCGTAAAAGCAGGTCGCTTACGAAATATCTCGTGCTTCTTATAAATACCGGTAAATCCGACTTTTGAAGGAATACATGGAACTAAGCGACCCGAATGAACACAAGCAGCTCATGGCCAAGCAGGCCACTTGGGCCCAGAGCACAAACGAACCCCGCGAAGCCGCAAAGATGTACTTGGCCGCTGGCGAAAACATGAAAGCGCTTGAGATTATCGGCGAAAATGGCTGGACCGATATGTAAGGACGACAGCTTTGTGTTTTCTGCTTGCACTACGTCGAACCTACGTTTCGCTCAGTTTCTTTTTTTTGTCAGTTTGTTTTTTCCTTCTGTGATACAAATTCGACCAGTTCATCGATGAGTGCCGGCATTTTTGTCTGGCGTGTTATTTTGCACTTACGCTGTAGCTGAAGGCACTCATCTCTCTGATGCAAAACCGCAAAAACTATGACCAACCTTCTTGAAACACAGGCCAGTGAGGAACCTGCCTCAGCTTCTACCACCGCCAGTCCGTGAGGTCGCAACAATTCCACTACAAGTCAAAAACTGGCTCGGGAGTGTGGGTTGATGAACCGCGCGTGTTCAGTTTTATGAACAGTTTTCTGAGATCTTTCGCATGTGGTTATGAGCAGTGGTGTAGTCGGGGGGATGTGAGGGAGCATTGCCCCAATTTGAAAAGAGAACGCCGCAGTAAAATATGGCCAGGCCAGTTTGTAGGCAAAACGACGTTTCGTTAACCGTGCCATTTATGTGAAATTTTGAACTATCTTACCGGCAGCAGGGCAAATTATTTATTTTTCGTCGTAGGGCGTTCCTTCCTTTTCTTCTTGGATCTAGACTACAGGGTGTGAGGTGAAAAATGAGAGCACAGCGGCACTCGCGTTTTTGCCACCTGTGCTGTGCTGTGAGTCAACAAAGTGCAGTCCCACTTGCTGCTTCTAGTTTTCTGGGTATGTTTTGTAAAAGTCGGTGCTTCTAACGCGCCATCAACGCATTTGACTGTAACTCGTGATTAACATTTCGAAGCACTGCTTCCGAATGTGTTGTTGTTCGTCTGTCCGTAAGTCTGATCGTTTCTTGCAAAGGCTGATCGACGTCGCAAGAAAGCTGGACAAGGCTGACCGTCAAGCCTTGGCGCTCTGCGCGCATCATCTGAAACGTCTGGAGCAGTACGCCTACTGCGTCGAGGTCTTCAACAAGATGGGCGACAAAAAAGCGATTGTGAAACTTCACGTCGATACTCGAAATTGGGACGAGGTAACACAAGCTGTGGTGGTGGTGACTGTTCACTGCTGTAGATCGACCACTTGTGTCCTGGGTTAACACGCGTTAGTGTTGAAAACGTATGAAATCTTTTGCATTTTTAACAAAAGTTTATACGAAAGCAACGCATCAACTCACAACTCATTACACCCGGTGCGAAAGCAACTTGCACTGTGAGCATATTTTTCAAGGTTCACGAAAATTCAGCATTCGTGCGGATTGAAAGTTTCTTGCAGTAAAACTCTGCAGGTTGTTGATGACTTTGTGTGATGAGCTTTTTTGCGACGCGGGTCGCCGCATTTGCGACGATCGAGTGATTTCTGCAGCGAGAGCGTAAACATCTTTTTCTCGCCAACCAGGCTTTTGCGCTTGTCGAGAAAAATCCAGAATATAAGGATGAAGTCTACGTGCCGTACGCTCAGTGGTTGGCCGAGAACGACAAGTTTGAAGAAGCTCAGAAAGGTAGATACGTTTTCGAAGGATGATATTCTGCATTACCTGTTCGCTGCCGCTGGATTTTGTTCGTTGTGAACGCGATTAGTTTTGTTCCTCACTCGATCGTACTTCTGCAGCTCACCAGCAGTCCTTGCAAAAGTTTGGACAAGTACTGTTTTTGCTTTACAAGTCATTTCTCTTCGGCCAAGATGGTAAACTCTAAACCTTGAGTTCTTAAACTGGGGGGCGTGAAAGGTTCACAAGGGGGCGCGAGTATGACAGCAACATATTGTTGAAAAGCCGGATAATGGCAAATAAACAGTTCATCTATTTTTTGTGTTTGATTGTGAGGTTAGGGAGGCGCGAGTATCAATGACTACCGCCGAAGGCGGCGCGCCTGAAAATGTTCAAGAATTACCTCTGCTCTAAACGGCTGTGTCGTTGTCAGCTTTTCACAAAGCGGGACGGACGGCGGATGCTCTGCGTGTGATGGAACAGCTGACCGAGAACGCCGTCAACGAGAGCCGTTTCAACGATGCTGGCTACTATTACTGGATGATATCGATGCAGTGCTTGGATATTGCGGAAGGTGGCTTCGGGCTTCTTGTTGTAGACGGGCGCTTGTATGTGTTGGAGTAGTCTACACTGGATTCAGGGGCGGATCCAGCTAGTGAGGTTAGGGAGATGGGGGCGATTTCAGTAAGATTTTGTAGTCAAGTCGCATAACGGCTTCGCTACTGTAAGAGAGAAGTATAATTCACAACACTGCTGTGACAAAACAATGGACGACAATATGGCTTTATAACGCGAATGTTGTTTTCCGAATCGTCGATCACCCCCCCTGGACCCGCCCCTGACTGGATTGGATGGGATATGTGATCGTGCTTCAGCGGAAGTGGTGTTACGTAGTCTGGGATGGTTGCAGTAAACTGGAAACAGGAATCTTGTGCTTTGCATGGGAAGCGCTGTTTTTCGTTTGTATATTTCCATCGCGTCCGATGTTCCGCCACGCTCAAGACATGATCAAGCTGCTTGAGATTCAAATTTTTCTCGCAAAAGTTTTAGTCGGGTACTGGGGGGTCTCTTTTATCTGAGGGGCCGTTCCACCTGCGCAGCCAACGTACTGGTTGTTTGGTGTCACGGTAACCCGATTCGGCAAAGTACGTAGTACGCTTTCAACTTTTGCTTACCTGCATGCTGTGCACTTTCTCAGGCAATCCGGAAAAAAGGCAAGACATGCTTGAAAAGTTTCGTTCGAACCAGAAACTGGCGGAGATTTATTATGTCTACCACTCGATACAGCGCTACACGGTGAGTGGAGAAAGCCTGAAAGGAAATCTATAATCGACCGTTTTGTTTGTGTTGCTGGCATCACATACGTTTTCTCGTTGCATCAGGATGAGCCTTTCACTTCTCATCTGCCTGAAGCTCTCTTCAACATCGCGAGATTTCTGCTTCACAGCATCTCAGGAGGAACTCCACCCAACGGCGTCTCAAAAGTGTATCCTGTTTTGTTTTGATGTTATGAAATCGGGTTTGAAATGGGTTTGAAGTCAAACAAACAACGTTTAAATCATCTTATGAACCTTTCAACGTAGTATCAAGGTGCTCCCGGTATGGTTCGCACACTCTGGTGTGTGTGGTTATGAGAAGTAAGCAACAAGTAGTGACTTCAATCGAATGATCAGCTGAAGTGCTATCGGCAAAGATGGTGTAATGATTGGCTACCAATGGTTTTTCTTCTCATTTGTAAAACGTTTAAATTAGCTCGTCGTTCTAATCTGTCCTTTTCGTCCGAGTAATATATTGCAGAGCTTGTGCTGGTCACTTAAGTTGGATGCCCGGTCGGGTCAAACCGTTGAAATATTCCTTACGCAAGTAGCCCCGTGGTCCATGGCGCAGAGATCAGGCGCTGTAGACCATTTGGGCCACTAGACCATCACAAACCGAGAGCAAAAAAACTAATTTAGTGGATTTTTGCAAGTATGTTGTTGGTTTCGTTCAGAATGCACTGAGTTTAAGTTTCTAAAAAACTTGTTTTTGCAAACATACAAACTGGGTTTTTGTTTTTTTCATTTTGTCCACTTAAAACAGACCTGCTTTTTGCAATCCAATTTCTTAATCTCAGAATTATCAAGTTTCGTTTGTCAACTGTTTTCGAATCTTTTTGTTCAACTTCAATAACATCATCCCCACTATGGCTTGCGTTTTTGTACTAGTTCTTCAAGTTATCCCATGCATGGAGCCTAGCGCTGAGTTTTCGTGTTGGGTCGCTCCAGCATCGGTTCTTTGAAAAACCTCCAAGAATGTTTCAAATTTCATTTGTTTCCTTCACTCCTCTCGCACCACCTGCAGGGCAACACTTTACGCTCTGGCAAAGCAGAGCAGGTCTCTTGGCGCCTACAAGCTCGCCAGGTTTGCTTACGAGAAGCTTCACGTTCTCAAGCTACCCCTCCGCTTCCAGGATCTGATCGACCTCGGATCTGTGACGATTCGTTCGAAGCCGTTTCACGACAACGAGGTGATCCACTTGTTCAGTAATCCCTTGTCATGGTAACATGCTTTGCCAACCTGATTTAATCGATGAATTTCTGAGTGTGTCATCGGGATTTTAAAACAAATTTTAGCATTTAAACGCACCTTGACAAGGGTCTGCAGTTGCACTTTGCTTTAAACCTCTTCTGGACATGTTGCATTGACTTCAGCTTTCTGCAGTAAGATGTAGACAAACTTCGTTATGAAACGTGCAAGTGTGTGTGTTTTTTCTCATGCTTTTGCTCGTTGATGTAGGATTTGCAGCCGATGTGCTATCGCTGCTCAACCACCAACCCTCTGCTCAACCCACAAGGCAGCTCATGCATCAACTGTAACCAGCCGTTCGTCTACTCGTTTTCATCTTTTGGTAAGTCAAATGGCAATCATGCGCTATGTTGCTGCTGGCCTCGATAAATATCTCTCAGAAACTCTTTCGAAACTCGCTGCTTGAACTTCGGCTTTTTGTTGTTTACTTCTCACAGGTAACTATTTCGTGTGAGATACACACACACTTGCTTTCACTTCGTTCTAACGCTCCATCGCGTGAGAGCTCCGCTCCTCAAACTGTGTCGATCCACTTTTTTGTGCTTTGCGTAGTTTTCTGCACCGCCCTAGGAGGGTCTATTGTTGCTCGAAATAAAACTAAGCAAGATTTTAATTCATTTTTTCCTGGTGAAAGCATCCATCATAGTTGCAATTTTAAATGCAGTGGCCCATCCACTGTTGTTGTATTTCCTGCGTCACATCAAATGCTCAAAAATCTGCCTATACTTACGATTTGTGTCCTGTTTCTTGTTCCGCACTAATTTTTTTATTTCATTTCTGGCAGAGGTGCTCCCTTTAGTCGAGTTCACACTCGAGGAAGGAATCACCGACGAGGAAGCCACTCGACTGGTTGGATCGGGTATGAGGAAGTCTCACGCACAAGGAGACAACTGGGAGAATCACGGCAACACGCAAAGCATGCGCATCACCCAAGAAGATGAAGATGATGATGATCCCTTCACGGCTCGCCTGCTTACCTTTGAGGTTTTCATTTATACTGTGCCTTTCTGTTGTTGTTATGACAAAAACAGTTTAAGATTAGGATAAAACATTCTGGTTTCCAGTTGCTAACTGTCATAAACAGTTTAAGCGTGTTGTAGAATAAATCTACTGTTATTTTTAAGGCTGGTAAAAATTGATGTGCAACCGCTGCTAGACATGGATGATTAATTGCTATTAAGTGAAAGCGTCAGACTTCCGAATGTCACGTTGATTGGTGCATTTTTTCAAAATATTGGTAATTAGTTCACTCTGACTAGAGCTGAAAAACGATGTAATGTGGTAGCAAAGTATTCTCTTTCCGGTTCGTAAACTCAAATTGTGATCAAATGTTTTAACGGTGAACAGTGTGGGACGCTTAATGCAGACAATCCCGTTGCATAAGTTCTTAAATCCTTAGATATATCTTCATTATACAGGCTTCGCACGGATAGAATCAGTGATGATTTGTCAATAGGATGTTGTTAGCGCCAAGCTCTGCGGATCAAGGTTTGGCTGAAAACCGAGTTGGTTGAAAGTCTGGGTCGATTAAATTTTTGTTAGCGTGGCAGTGAGTCGAGTTGCTTGTAACTGCAAAAACGAAAGCCTTTCGCTGTTACCGACTGCAGCATATTCGCAAAGAAACTTGACGCGCTTTCTCATTCAGGAGGGCGGCAAGCACACACCGGTCGTTGTGAATCGCTCTGTTCTCCGTTCGATGTCCCGCCGGGAGGTGCTGATCAGACGGTGGCCGGCCCCGCTGCAACATCAGTATTTCAAGAATCTCATGCCCGAAGTTGCAGTTGCGATGTGCGATTCTTGTTTTCAAGTACGTGAGCATTTTTACCCTCGTGATCAGAAAAATTACCTGAATGGTTTCATGAAAAATCTAAATGTGTTTGTTTTTCGTTGTGTCGTCGGCCGCACACTTTTAGACACTTACTGATCCTTTACTGACCAAAAAAACTGGAAGGTGGAACGGTATAAAATGTTTGTGTAACTTGCATTTTGAAACACGCAAAAAGCTGATTATGGGTAAGAGAACGAAAGTGAATCAATTACGAAGCGCTTCATTTGAAATTATTTCATCCCACTGCAGCATGCGTTAGTCTATTGTGAGGTACACATTAGCAACAGCATGATGTCGGTCAGTGTGTTGGGTAACTGAAAAAACATAGGTGATATTCTGATCCAAGATCACGTAATTAAGGCTCTGTTTTAAGCGTATCCAGCAAATGCGATGGTCATGCGTATATACGCACATGCCATACTGTATATATGTATATGATAGAATTTAATATTATTCAAATCATGGAATCAAAAACCCCAAACTCAAGGAATGATGCGCAGACTAAAAGCGCAAAATTTAAAGGCACCAAAAACACATTGACGCTTGAGAGGTTGGCCATGTTTGTATTGTCCTGAACTGCATTGTCCGTCTCGCACAGATGTTCCACGCTGACGACTACGAGTTGATGGTGTTGCAAAAAGGTCACTGTCCGTTCTGTCGGAAACCATCCGATCACCTCGATAAAGTGGAGTTGTAGATACTTCGAGACATCTTATAGTACTGTTTAGCGCCATGTTGCTAATGGGTGATGGACAGATGCAATTGTTTTTTTGTCGTTTTGTACATATTTTATAAAACTATTTTTACAGTTTAATGCAGTTTCGTGACCTTGATACATGTAGACAGAAACCAAGGGTGTGATCAAATCTCTGCAACGGACAGCGATGCAGGAAGCTTTTTCAAAGTGGGTGGGTACAAGCTGAAGCTGCGTCAAGCAAGCTCCAACTTCAGATACACTGAACACAACGCAACATGTTTCAACTTAAAGGTGCATCGAAACTCGAAACAAACCTGTATAACTGCAGAAGTAGGTTTTCAACACCAAGCTTTCATATCAACTAGTTTCACATATTCAGTTCCACACAATGCTAATAAACACATCGAGTGTGCATGACTGCAGCAGAAGTACAGTATACGTAGCGACGGGACCGCTAAACCCTATTATTTTAGGTAAGTAGTAAACACTTTTTTTATGCGGATTTAATGGTATTATCTACCATCGTACTGTTATTACATAGCCTACTACTAATCCATGGCCCACCCACTGTGTACCCCTTCAGCACTTGGACAGATGAGCATTACCCCTAAATTTCTTATGATAAAAAGGCTGAGTAAAACAACAAAAATCTACTGAATTTTTAACAAGAACTTTTAAATTTTCAGAACTAAAGGTAGACTCCATTTTTATGTGTCAAAGTTAATTTGCTGCGGCTGCATAATAAATAAACCCCTTCAGATAGGCAAGAAAACCCCTCGGGGCGCACGTACCCCTGGTTGGAAACACCTGATCTAAGCAGTTGTTTCATATCTGCTTTGAAGCAATACTTACGTTGTAGTGGCATTACTGCTGCAACTATTCACCTTTTTTCCACGTATGCCCTTTTTTGTCCTGGTTGCTCCATTCTATGTTCGAGTACCAGCATTATAAGTTGAACTCAATGCTTCTGTTAACCAAGACACTAGAGCAGAGGTTGCCAACTGGGGCGTCGGGACGCCCTGGTGCGTTATTTTGAGATTGCAATGGCGTCAGAGACTTGCATCCATTAGGACAGGGATGGGTGAACCTATTTACTATTACCAATGGCGTAGGAGCTGGGGGTGAAAGCGCACTCCCAAAAGTTTTGATTTATCGAAAATCCTGGAATACTCGGGCGCATTTGCTTTGCCACGTTTGTTCTCACTGTGTGAGGAATGAGACTGACTGTCGAAATACGTCTGAATTTGACTTATTTTGGAGGTCACCACAAAAAACTTCTTATTGGTGGCAAGTTTGAGGAAATTCGAGCAACAATCCTTCGCACCCCCAAAAATTTGGCTGCTCCTACACTTATTACTATCATGGGTCGTATGAATTGTGGAATATCGCTGGCCGGCCGCAAAAACTAAATTTTATCCTAAAATTCTACCTTTATTTTCCAGAGGAAAGTAAGGATAGAAAACTGTCAAGGAGCGAGAGAGACTTCTCTTGACCTACTGTCTGTCTGCGTGTCCGCTTGTCATGAGGTTTCGTTTTAACGTGATGTTGTCTACTAACCAAGTTTGCGGAGTCGGAGGCTTTTGGTCGGAGTGGGATTTCTAAGAACACGAGTTGGATTTTTTTATCCGACTCCGAAAGTCCAATTGAATAATTTTTAACATCGCACTCGGAATCCTAAAGCATGTCTATTGAAATGGTACAATTTCTTTTGAAACTTTTATTGGAACAGAGAATTCTTGCTGTGTACCACGATTTCCATTGATTGCATGTTGCTACAAAATTGTTTAACAGCCAGACTTCATTCATATTGACATGCTACAACAATTTTACACAAAGATAGTAGGGGCACTCAAACGAGCAGCAAGTGAAGTGTTGACTAACAGTCCAAAACAAAAGCATAATGTTCCCGGGTGGAACAAGGATGTAAGAGAAAAGCACAAGGCTGCCCGACGGGCATACTTATACTGGATTGGCAATCATAAACCCAAAAGTGGACCTCTATTTGACATTATGAAATAAAGTAAAAAAGAGTTCAAATATGCATTAAGAGCTTGTCGGAAGTCCCAACAAAAAAGCAAAGCTGATGCCATGGCTGAGGCTTTATGGAACAAATCTCCCAAAAAATTCTGGAAGAACATCAGAAAAAGCAAGAAATCATGGCTCCCATCTACAGTAGGAGGTGAAACAGGAAATAAAACAGTCACTGTCATGTGGAGAAAGCACTTTTCAGCACTGCTGAACTCATCAAAAAGCTGTGAAATTGGCAATTTCGTGCATCAACATATAATCTCACATGGTAATTTTCAAAATTAAATCTCTGTTGCACAAACTACCACTAAATCGCGCAGCTGGCAAAGATGGCATCTTTGCTGTACGCATTTTCTATGCTGATTCAAGTGTGTGCAACCACCTGAGTAGTCTATTCAATGTGTGTTTAATGCATGGAAAATTTCCTTAGGAATGCATGCAAAGAGTCATTGTACCTATTTGCAAAAACAAGAATGGGAACATAAGTGATGCTGGGAACTATAGGCCTGTTTCCCTTGCAACTATCATCTCCAAGTTGTTGAACACTACATCTTGTCATGCTTTTGGCTTCAAGCCAAAACATGGCACTGACATGTGTATCTTTCTACTTAAACAGACTGTGTCTTATGTAAGCAAAGATACCCCAGTGTTTTCAGCTTTCTTAGATGCATCTAAAGCATTTGACAGAACTAATCACAACCTGCTGTTTGCTAAATTAATTAAGCCGAATGTACCCATGTGCATGGTAAGATTATTGAGTTGGTACAGGCAACGTACCATGCAAGTTAAATGGGGTACCAACTACTCATCCCCTTTACTGTAACCAATGGGGTAAGGCAAGGGGGAGATCTGAGCCCCTACTTATTTGCTGTTTACCTGGATGAACTCTCAATCCCGCTGGGATCAGCCAGGGCAGGATGCACTGTGGGAAATATGGTTGTGAATCATCTAAAGTTTGCTGATGATATATGTGTGTTCAGCCCCAGTATTAGTGGGCTGCAATGTCTGCTGA
>JGI24158J21664_10005141_pt1 | contig 17021 bp, 13 predicted proteins | sample Ectturendosymbi3_FD_21664 | JGI IMG/M metagenome (IMG submission 21664)
ACAAATCAATTGGGCTGTCAGTTGGAGTGCACAAAATGCTGAATCGCATTGGTCAATGGTCACACGTGCATGTCACTCTTACAGTAGAACACTTCAGTTTTTATGCATTTTATAAGAAGTGTGGGTTACAGCGCGATTTGACGTCTTGTTCAAGTCGCTTAACGTTACAAAGACGATAAATATTTTTCTTGCACATTTCCGTTTTTTGAATAAGCTACAAATCTTTTTAATGCTACTGGGTATCATGCATGCAGCCCCACCCCTACCAAAATCTCCATTGATATCCTCTTACCAGCAGCAAAAAGATTTGGCAAATGATTTCAATCTATTTTTACTGGTGGTGGATGCAGGATGTATCCTTTCAATCTCCCCTTGTTGGCTCCTGCATACATACGCACACAGAGTTGTAAAAGGGCCTCATTTTGAAGCCTGAACCCGGCCCGAGCCCGGCTGGAGCCCGACATGTATTTTTGAAGCCCGATGTAGGCCTGAAAGTCAAATTTACCGAGGGAGTTAAGATATGCGCAATTGCAGAGTAATAAAAAAACGTTGTGTGCAGGTGTAGTTGCAGGTAGGCTACACGGTTTATCACACCGAAAATAGAAACCACCTTGACCAAAACTTTAGCCATTAGCTGAACTAGATTGGTTGAAAACTGGTCACATGACAAGGACTATATCCTTGGATTAGCTGATCTTCTTTGCCATATAAACTAAAACCCCAACCCAAATTGTAAACCTGTGTCTAGTTTTGAAAACTTATTGAAAAAGTTATGTGGCTTACATAAAAATTTTTCTCATAAGAAGAGTCGTCTCTATGAGCCGAGAAACAACGATGCTGAGAACCCAAACGACGACCACTCGCACAGCAGGAATTCCCGCCTCGACCAGGTTTATCATGTCAACTGCTAGTGCCACGACCAGAACCGTCGCCAGAAAGTCGTCAATAGGGGGGCTTTACGTTCGCGCAAGGGGGCTTGACATTCAAATTTGACAAAAATTCCACTGACTTATAGTGTTTCAAATTTCAATTTGGGAGGGCTTGGAGCTTTGTTTAGGGGCTAAGCCCACCAAAGCCCCCCGTGGCGACGGGACTGGCCACGACACGAACTCAGTGTTATAACTGGAAAAATTCAGATGCAGTACAGTTCAAATGGAAAAATAACTAAAATGCAAAATACATACTACTTCTCTGTTTTTCCGATTGCAAGTGCACAACATGTGATGTTATTTTTGTGGATTGGGTCACAAAATGACAGGGCGTTTTTGTTTGGAAGTGGCTGTAGGTCCGGTGGCGGTGACACGGTTAGAATAAACGGTGAGTTTGTCACATTAGCAGCACTGTCGTGGTAGTCAGGTAGACGTGTCTTACTGTGTTAATGGTTTTCGTGTTGACTCTTGCCATAATCGGGCATCCTTCGTCTTGGATGTAATGGTTGCACTTTTCATGGTACCGGTTTTTATGTACTTTTTTCCAAAGTTTTCAAACTTTTGTGACAGATTTGCGGTTTAGGTTTGACAAGTGTTAGGTCTAGAGGTTAGGTTTTGGTTTAGGGATTAGGTTTAAGGGTTAGGTTTAGGTTTACTAAGTTTTTATGCACTCTACTGCACACTTGTCATGGATTAGTGTCATGGTACAGGCGATGGATGAATGAGTTTTCAAAAATGAAGGTTCACTGGTGGACCTATAACCACTGCCTGTTTGTTTCGTCTTTAACCAGTGTCGCATTCGGATACGGATGGATATCGGATACTAAATTTCTGAAATTTTCGGATAAGGATTGGATATGGATATTCAAAAATTTTTCGGATATGGATCAGGAGTCAAAAAATCAATATCCGCTCACCTCTGGTACCTTGCTAGTACGATATAGCAGTGTTTCATATCTCAATTTGGGGGGTATTGGTGCTTTGTTTGGGGGTTAGCCCACCAAAGCCCCAGTGGCGACGGGACCGGGCGTAGACAATCCTGTTCTTACGGGTCAATTGTCTTAAATACAGAAACGTTGGCTCTGGCTAATTTTTATCCGCAGTTGATGAGCAACCAACAGCAACTTTTTCTTTACTACAGCGTCACCAAATTTATATAATAAAAGAATTAGAATAAGTGTTTTTAAAACCTGCATGTATGGGCGTCGGAAGTGGGTGGAAGGGGAGCCATTTTAAAACTTGACATTTTCCTATGCGCTTTTTAGTACAAAATGGTTGTTTTCTTAGTTTCGAGAGGGAACAAATGAAACTTCACGAGTTATGACCCCCCTGGAATTATCTGTATGGCCACCTCTAGAAAAATGTGCTTATTGCCTCCCCTCCTGGAAAAAATCCTTCAGATGCCCATGCCTGCATGTCGGGAGCTGACACGCGCTAAAACATTTTCGCGCTTCCATCGATCGAGAACAGCTTCTGCTTTGTTATGTTGTACAGCGTACACAAAGAAAAGGGCGGGGAACCTGCGGCCCGAGTGAACATTTGATATGGTCCGCGTCAGAATTTTCGTTACCCAAGTTTGAACACAATATCGCATCAAAACGAAACTTCATGACACATAGACAGAAAGTCAAGCGAAGCATCTCTCGCTCCTTGACAAAGTTTTCTCTCTATATTTTCCTTGAGAAGATAAAGGTAGAATTTAAAGATAAAATTAATTAATTTCTGCGGCCCGCCAGCGATATTCCACAATTCGTACGGACCGCCATAGCAAATGGGCTTCGCGTCCCTAGCCTAATCCGTGCTAGACAATCGCCGTAGCAGAAAGAAAAGTTCTTCAGTTTACCTCAAGCATACTTTGGGTGCTTCCATGTGGGATAATGAAAAAAGCAGTTTTGAGAACCACATAACTTATGCAGCTGCAGGTTCAATGAATTAGCAATAACACAGCTCATTTTGATAACTAGTAAGTAGGACTTCAAAAAAATGCTGAATAAGCATAATATTCAAGCTGAGTTTCGGCCAACAAACGCTAATCTAAACTTTCGTAACGGTATGCCACAGTATTTGCAAGTTTATGATCGCAAATATTTTTTGTTACAGTTTCTGTATTTTTTATTTCCATATTTGTCGCAGACGCAAGGTTTATATCACGTCAGTTAGAAAAGCACAAAGGTATAGATATGCTTATGCACAACTTTTGCAGGGTAGGAGTTAGTTGCTACACGTAGTCCATACTGAAAAGGAACTAACAGCGAAAACTCAAACAAGGTACCACTAACTACCAGGGCCGTAACAAAGGGGGGCACAGGGGGGCGCAAGGGGTCGAAGGCCCCCTAGAAAAATTTTCTCCCCCCTGGAAAAATGTGTTGGACATAGTTTAAAACTATTGGACATAGTTCAAAAACTTTGGACCCCTCTCAGAAAATTCTTCGCCCCTCCTGGTGTCCCAAGCTGGTTACGGGCCTGGAAACTACTCCATTCGGTCATCGTCACACACAAGTGTTACCGCAAACTGTAATGGGAGAAAAATGGAGATTTGTGAAAAACATCAGACAACTGAAGTGAACGGATAATGAAGCTGGATGAAAATGCGCATCGTACAAATTGTGGCATACAAACTTTTTCTAGTCAAAGTATCAAATATACGGATGAAATAAGTAACGAACAGCTGTGTTCCTGGGGATGTAACGCAAAATTTGATAGGTATTTCTGTGGGCCAGCGAAGACCCGTGGCCAGGTTTAAAGGTTTGAGGGGAAAAGTACATTTTTAGAGGTGCAAAATTTTTGTTTTTATTATATGATGAATAATAATTTTTCTGGGCGCAACAAAATTTGAGAGGTACCAAAACATATGGGGGCACTGCCCTCGAATACCCACTGTGGCTACGGGCTTGGGCCAGCGGCTCCCACACGTTTTGAGCGCGTACCGAGTCTGAGTGTGGTGAATATTTCGGGACCCAAGCCTCAAACAGCGTATGTTAAAACATGAAAAATATAATGATTGTATGGATCATTTTTGGCAGTAATTGCGACGTTTGTTTTCAATGTAAGCAATCTACTCTTTTCTCAAGCACCTACGCTACAGACAGAGACAGACAAGTGGTAACTTTGGAAACATGCAACCCTGCAACCCGTTTTTTGACCTTTTGCGACCGATACTTTTGGAACCATTGTTGTAGTAGGAAATGCGGAGGCATTTAATAATAAACTGAATGTATCTGCACAATTGGCATGCAATATGCATGAAACAGAGTGTTTTTAACTGCACTAGGCGCTAGGGCACTGAGCAAAGTTGCCTCTGAGCTTCTTTGGTGCACAACAGAGTGATTTCACTTGCTTCTGCGAGTCATTGCCAACTTTCAGTGGGGCATGAAGTAATACACAGAGATTATTGACTTGGTCCGAAAACTTAACACTTACGCCATTTGGGACAACAACGGGTGTTGTAGGCTGACTTTTTAAGGGAAAAAACTACACCGACCGCCTTGTTACAGTTAAAAACACGCTCACTTTCAGCAGCATAATCACAACAAAAATTCAGAAGGCGTTGAAGACCACTAAGGCTAGGACCAAACACACGTAAATCATCAGCACACAGGAGGTGATTCGCAACCATATTTCCCACAGTGCATCCTCCTCAAGCTGTAGCCAGATGTACTGAAAGCTCCGCAAGGTAAACAGCGAATAGATATGGACTCAGAACTCCCCCTTGTCTTACCCAGTTGGTTACTGTGAAGGGCTATCAAAGGCAAGTACCCCTTTCATTTGCATGGTCTGCTTCCCTTCACTTGCATTTTTTTCCTGAATGGGAAAAAATACTTCAATACAGTGAAAAATTTCGGGGCAACTCTGTTTTTCAGGTCAAGCGCAAGTTGCTCAAAAATCCTGAGTAGCAAAAAATATATATTCAATACAGTGAATTCAGGACACACTGTTTTTCAGGGCAAGAGCAAGTTGCTCAAAAATCCTGAATGTAAAAGTATAATCAGCACAGTGAAAAATTACAGGTCAAACTCTGTTTTTCAGGGCAATCACAAGTTGCTCAAAAATCCTGAATGGTAAAAAGTATATTCAATACACTGGAAAATTTCACAGCAAACTCTGTTTTTCAGGGAAAGGTGAACAAATTTTCAATACAGTATATTCAGCCAGTAAAGGCAATTACCGTAAAGTTTCTTGTCAGGGAGAACACAACACACAAGGAACTTCACCCCCTTGAGTTAACAAGCAAGGTAACTACAGAATTTGCCTATAACGGCACCCACTAGCGTACGGAGGGGGGTTCAATGTGCCATGGCCCCCTCAGACCCTAAAAATAAAAAATTTATAAACAGCATTCGGCAGTGGCGTAACAAAGGGAGGGCAAGGGCCTCAATTTAAAATAAACTGACTTTGTTTTCTGGTCACTGATTTACGCACTACGTAATTTTTTTATGACTACTGTACGTTTCCTCTGATTGATTTTCATTTTACGATTTCATGCTTTCACTGACAAAATTGCTTCACACTTGGCTGTAAAGTATCTTAACACAGGTAACAATGAACACCAGGAAAAAGCTTCGGCTGGCGTGAGATTTGAGCCCACAAACTTCCATAAGCGCCTTCGATAAGCGATACTTGTCAAAAACTTATAACATCCAAGCACGCATATAGGTTTGTATCATGAGCCTCAGACAACAAAAGTTCAGTTTTCTGTCTCACCGGCTAATAAGCCTCGTAAAAGCATTATACTAAATCTTGCTTCCAGAATGCACAAAAATGCGTATATTTAGGTGCAATATTGCAAAATATTCCCGGGGGCATGCCCCGGACCCCCTAGATTGGTCGTGCCTTCGGCACTTCCCCTAAAGTTGATTTGTGACGTGACACGATTTGGACGAAAATTTGCCCCCCCTCGGAAATTTTCTGCGTACGCCACTGACGGCACCACTGGGGGATTGTACAAAGAACGTTATTACCGAATTGTAGTTAAAAGCGAATTGAAATGCATATAGAAGATGCCATCGGGACCGAACAAAATGTAACGTTATAGGCGAATTGACGTTACATACGAAGCCGTTATAAACGAATTCAATTATATAGAACAGATTTTCAAGAGGTTTCAGGCCCAATTCGGATTAAACTAAAAAAGTTAGTTTCAGGGCAAGTTTTTTATTTTTAGGGCAAATTGTTATTTTCAGGGCAAATTTTTTCCGCCCCCCCAGTAAAATGCCTTCCCGTACGCTTATGGGCACAATAACAGTTTCATGCACTGTTGTGGAATTTTTCCATGCATTAAATGCACGATGAACCGATTTCTGAGATTAAAACACACACTGGTACCAGCACAGGTGATGCGCTCAGCAAAAATTTCATCGTTACTAGCAGCACGGTTTGTGGGAAATTTGTGAATTGAGGATTTAGGGTTATCACGATTGAACATAAAATTATTAAGCTATTGAAAATTTTCAAGGTTGTTTAGATTTTGGTTTAAAAGGTGTCAATATTGTGTTGTTTGAAGAATTCAGCAAAGCTTCAAAGTGGTTTTTGCAACAGTTTCAAACTCAGTTTCGCCCCCACCATGAATGCGAGCATGACTTTCCGATTTCTTCTCTGATATTCTGGCAAAACTTTTGGGGAGAGTGGTCCTGCAGGGCACTCGCAACCTACAAGCAGGGTCGGCCTTAGCAAGTGCGGGGCCCGATTGGAAGCACTTTTGCGGGGCCCCACTCAATGGCGTGTGCAGAAATTTTGAGGAGGGGCATCAAGTCATAATCATAGAAGTCGTGAGTTACGTGAAAAAGTGAGGCCCGAACAGGGTAATGCCAAGCTAGGTGTGTCAGGGGGCATATCGCCAAGTTTCATTTCTTCAGCAGAGACTTTCCATGTCCGTTTCACGGACACTTCCGTAACATCCAATAAATCCACGAGTTGCTACACTCAATATCTCCTCCCTGGCCAGATACCTGCTACAATGTGCGGCAGGCCAAATGGCCGCATGTTAAATGAAATTAGCAAAACTGCTTGATATACAGTAATCATCCGGCTAAGATATGATCTAATAGCTTAGCAGCAAAACATCAACAAACGAAAAAACGTGACAAGATGACATCACACAAAAAGTGCAACATTGTAGTATAATGCTGCAAAGTAATGGCAAAGCCGACTGAAGCAGACAGATGGGCTGTGGTGTCGGAACCCGAGCCCAAGCAATTTTAGATGATTGCAGCTGGAGCCAAAGCAGACACTTTTACATGGTGGATCCAGAGTCTGAAATTTCGGTTCCGTTTACACAGCCCAGGTTTGTGGGGTAAGCGAATTAACTTAATGCGGGGCGAGCGTGGTTTGCCTTTTTGTACATATTTATCCTCGTTCGTATGAGCGTCAGAAGGGGGGTGCAGGAGACCTTGGACTCACTGGAGTTTGAAATTTGAAAAATGTTTTTTTTTAGTTTCGAGTTGGTAAAATAAAATTTCACCACTGTTGGTCCCTCTCGAAAAGTGCTTATAACTACTCCACTAATTCCCCCCCCCCCTCTGGGAAAATCCATCCGACGCCCAAGCTCGTTTATGTGTAGATCAGGGTTTCTCAAACTTTTTGCACATGTCCCACTATCCATCAAATATATCATTATGCGACACTTCATCCATGCTGGTGTAATAATACAGCTGTACAAATCCAGGGCCGGCCTTAGGCCGATGCGGCTGCATTGGGCCCCGCGCCTCAGGGGACCCGCGCCATGGTGTTTGGGCAGGTTGTTCATTTTTGCCAGATACTCTTTGCGCTCCAAGTATTGTAAAAACGGCTTATAAATTTCATTGTTAGCAAAAAACCATCTCGTTTGAACGAACGATGAATTTCCTCAAACTATCGACCTTTATCAAACGTGTTCAGCGTTACATCTGCGCTCCGCCATGTCTCACTTTTTATGGATGGAACTTGGTTGTTAGTAGTGCCAGCTAAGACTGCAGTGTAGACCTACAGTTATTGCAAACAAGGTGTGTAGTGAATCAACTTGCAGTGAACAGGTCAAGACATGTGTCCGTCGCATTAGCTTTGAGGGCAGCTCAACCAAAGTAACGTTGTTCAACTCTCGAAAGAACCTTCTGTTCTGCAAAGCTCTTGGTTGGTTGCGGCCGCGGGTCATCAGCATTTTGACAAACGCCTGCATTTTTGCTCCATTGCAGATTTAAACATAGATTACATATTGTCAAAATAAAATTAGCTCTACCTCATTGAAACAAATGCCAAAGATGAGAGGTTAAACCCGATGAAACCAAAACTTTCATGCAAACCAGCGCAAAATTTTGTGAGCTGTTCACACTTGCATTTGCCTCCTTTCCTTTGTCCACAAAATTGTTCCGCGTTATTTGTCGGTCGTGCAAGTACTTTTATCATTTGCTGCTCCACCAAACTTTCATTGTGTTTTGCCTGTTTGTGAGCGTAAATAGGTAGAAAAAACACTATTTCTAAGTTCAGGCTTGTAAACGTAAAGGACACTTAAATTTGCCCTGCAGCTTGACTAGTGACGACAAAAATTGTGAATGTCATTCACCACACTAGTTCCAGTTTATCATCATATTGGGCGGCTACATGCTTCTATTACATCAATCAACCATGCGCACTATATATGGCGTTTGATAAGTGTTTGTACATCTGTGACCAGTGGCGTAACTAAAGGTTGGAGTCAGGGTGGAAAAACTTACCTCAAAAGGCCCCACCAGCCAACACTCAGAAAAATACTTGAGAAATCATAGTGAATTCGGATGTGGATGCCTATATATTAAACCTGTAATCACCGGAAAACTCTGCGAAAAACGCAAAAAACAACAACCTACTGAAAACCAAAATCATACTAAATACGCTAAGTGCGGGCCCAGTTTTTACACTGAGCTTTCGGGGCGCGGCGGTTCGCATCCCTGCTCCCTGTCAGTGGTCCTATTGCCTGTGACGTGGTAGTTGTAAAATCGTTGTGCATTACGTTTCTAATTTATCGCGAACAGTTTGCATTCCAAGTTTATGCATTAGGAATAACTATAACATTGGGCTTTTGGGGAATTTTGGGCGGATGCATGGGTTGCTCTCTTGCGAAGTATGCTTTTTTCGTGTATTGCGTCATAAAGCGGATAATTGACCGTGCGCCTAGACCAGTGTTTCTCAAACTTTTTCCCTTTTCAACCTCGACAGGTCCTTTTCGCCCCCCAAGCCTGATAAAGCAAACACAAGGTAGTAAATTTAAAGAATTTTATTTAAAGCAAGTATGAAATAGCTGAACCAAGCCATAGATAGCTGAACTAAGCAACTATATTACGACGCTAATATTACGTTCAGAATTCTTGTGAAAATAATCCACGCTGTAGCCAGGGCACAGACGATCCAGAATAAAAATTTAACGGATAAGTTGCTTTAGCAGCAACCTCAAACGATTATCATAGTAAATCAAAACTTGCAAGAAACTAACAAGTCATAGCAGGGGTACTGGGGTTAACTCAATGATCGATTAGTGATTGAGCATTTTTTTCGCCCCCTTTGTGTTGTTTTGTCCCCTATCGCCCCGTTTGTTTTTTCGCCCCATTGCCTGTGAACATGACCCCAAGGGGGCGATTCCGCCCAGTTTGAGAACCACAGGCCCAGACGTTACCATTATACAAGAACGCGTCTGCGCTTGTGGTTAGCGAAAGCGAGAAAGATAATCGGTTCACGTTAGCAATTTTCTCCACATCAGTCGTTCTTCGAACGAAAGTGCCGTTCAACACGAATGAAGTAATTGCCTAGTAAGTTCAATTCGCTTGTCAGTTCGGTTTGATTGGCGTAACTTTGCACTTGCGCTCGCCGTTCGGATCTCCATTGCAGAGCTTCCTTTACAAATTTTGCCTTGATTACAGCTGGTAGCGGTACACTGTCTAATGTCTATCTAATGTCTATCATGTCTACCACAGCATGTCATTATTCTTAAACATGGACGCACCTAGGGGACACATGAGCCACGCCCCTCCAAAAAAGAAACTGCTGATACATACATATTAACCATATTAGCTCCAATAATTTACCGTCTATCTTGATATTCGTATAGTTATTTTGCTAAAACATCATCAAAAAGGTCGTAGCATGACGTCATGACACCACTGCTCAAAGGGGCCCGCGTCTAAATCTTGCATTGGGCCCCGCACCTGCTAGGGACGGCGCTGTAGACAATGGTTTTCAGTTTTCGATGGACCACATCATTTTGGAGCTGGAGCTCGAACCAAAAACTTTAAGACGCCTAGCTGGAGCCGTGCCTGCTCTAGGCTATTGTAGCCTACAAAACACAATATGCATTTGCTGAGAGAAACTTATTTTTCTTGTTTTAACATTAGCAATGTCCTTAAAAACTTTGTCCAAGTTTAAGTATCGGTTAATTTCGGATTCAATGAGCACAATCGTCAAACTATTTAGGCGTTCTCGCTGGATTGACGATCTCAAATAGGTTTTAATTAGTTTCAGCTTACAAATCTCCTTTCTTTAGATGCCACGGTCACTGGGATCGTCAATTGTAAATCTTGAGGGCAACAAACAAATTAGGGAAAGAGTCTGCCTCATTAGATCTGTACGAGGGAAATGCATAACGCTAACGAAAGACCGACTAAGCAGCACACATTTGCAATTACGAAATAAACTTAACTTTCAAACGACAAGTGGCAGGAACTGTTGCAACAGCAATAACCTGCTAAGTGCGAAACGCTTGCAACTGAAATAAAAAACAACTTCAAAACTTAAACCCTTCCTGCCTTAACTAGCTGCTATTGAAAAGACTATACCACACATTGAAAAACAATGACCACTCCTACGATTCCAGAACGAATTATAATGATTTTCGTTAACAACTGGCCCCACGCATAAAAAAAACCCGCGCCGGCGTTATACACGCAGCTTCAATAGAAAGTGTAACTTTGCGTAGGTTGGTAGGCAGGGCCGGCCCTAGCAGGTGCGGGGCCCAATGCAAGACCTGGGCGCGGGGCCCAATGCAAGACCTAAGCGTGGGGCCCCTCTGAGCAGTGATTTTATGACATCATCGTGTTCAGTCAACCGTGTTACGATCGTGGTAGAGCGCAGATATACAGTAAAGCATTAACACGAGAATTGAGCACGTTTGCTAACGTTAGAGAGGAAATTCGCTCGTTCTGACGAGAGCGTTCTTTGTTAACAATTAAATTTATATGGCATTTCTGCTTAATTCTCAAGCGGAAGGTCCTGTATATCTGGCGAAAATGAATAATCTACCCAAACACCTTCGCGGGGCCCCAGAGGCGCGGGGCCCAATGCAGATGCATCGGCTTAAGGCCGGCCCTGTTGGTAGGCGTAACGCGGGGCCCCCTTCGGCGCGGGGCCCGATTGGAAGCAATCGGTCCAATCGGCCTACAAGTACATCTGATTTGCGCTTAACACGTGTTGACTGAATATAGTGATATCTCTACAATTTGAGATTTTGCTTGCATTAAAGATAAGTTTCAAGTAACTCGCGTCCGTTGTGAAGATACAAAAGAATGTGTTATTTTGAAAAGTTGCTACGACCTATGAAGTTAATCTATTTTCCTGCTATGACTAGTGCCACAACTTCTCACAGCAGCCGACGTTTTACTGTGACCCGGTAAACACTGTTACATTTTGTTTCATTATTGCATTCACATGTCATAAAACAATCAATGTTCGAAGATATGATTGATCCAAATACACTTCATTACTTGGAAGGTTACATTGAAGCACTGTTCTTGTTGTTTTCGATACAAACCCGGATTTTCTATCGTTCCACTTGTTACGCCCACAGTAGATTATAAAAGTACACTTGAATGTTGTTCAGCGATGATATTAACATGTTCGTCGATTTATGTACCTCCGCTCGCAGACCACTTTAGCCTACCAGACGGTTTTCGACTTACTGATGTAGTTGTGAGTCAAGAAAAAACGAATGCAATTCGATCGTACACTGCTTACGCTCGGAACATTGCCTTACTTAGCAGGAACGTAACGGTTTCCAAATCAAGAGTTTTAGATGTTGAGAAGATGTTTGAATGGTTACTTTTTTCTGTAGGTTTTTCAGAAACGGTAAAACCCATATACCTGGAAAGTTAACTGTTTTTCAAATCTGTGGTTTCTTGTATCTGGAGGACAGACAATAAATATGAAAACTCCAGAGCAAAGAAGTAGTTCGAGTTCAAGTGAGCGAAGTTCGATCGATGAAAAGCCTGCCGTGCAAAGAAATGGGGTCGGATTATTATCAACGAAGTACCGGACCTTTCGAATATCTTCCCATAACGAAGGCGTCATGCAGGTAAGGCTAATACGGAATGATTCTTGGACCAAAACAGATTGATATAAAAACTGCTGAGCAGTGGTGCAAAATTAGGATGAAGTAATCACAGTTTGCTGTCGACCTGTGGAAAGCGACTACTTAGCATTCGTTTAACATAAAAACAATTTAACATGTTTGATGATTGTGGACCTGAATGTTTGGTGAGAAATGTAGTGGGTAGTGTTGCAATTCGTGCAACCCTACGAGACTTATTAGCCGGTGAGACAGAAAACTGAACTTTTGTTGTCTGAGGCTCATGAAATAAACCTATATGCGTGCTTGGAAGCTATAAGTTTCAGACATGTATCGCTTATCGAAGACGGTTATTGAAGTTTGTGGGCTCAAATCTCACGCCAGCCGAAGCTTTTTCTCTGGTGTTCATTGTTACCTGTGTTAAGTTACTTAACAGCCACGTGTGAAGCAATTTGTCAGTGAAAGCATGAAATCGTAAAATGAAAATCAATCAGAGGAAACGCACAATAGTCATAAAAAAATTTGCGTAGTACGTATATCAGTGACCAGAAAACAAGTTCAGTTTATTTTAAATTGAGGCCCTTTCACCCGTAGTTACACCATTGCCAGAAAACAAAGTCAGTTTATTTTAAATTGAGGCCCTTTCCCCCCTAGTTACGCCACTGCCGAATACTGTTTATATATTTTTTTATTTTTAGGGTCTGAGGGGGGCATGGCACATTGGTCCCCCCCCGTACGCTAGTGGATGCACCTGTTGTATCCCCCTCTCGTAGGCCCTGGATACAGGCGGATATGTCACATTTTGCAGGCTGCGTCGCTATCAGGCCGATTTGGTTTGTTTCAAAATGCAAGTAATCTCGATTGCGTGCGTATCTTTAGTTCATGACTGTAACAGTAATTTTAATGGCACTAGTGGTTGATCGGACTTTTATGAAGGTTTGAAGCTTTGTCATGTTTTTAATTGTTTAATCACACATAGTCTGAAAAATCATCCAAAGCCAGAGTATTCAAGGAATTTCAGAAAATATAAAATGTACTATATAAAACAGTGCCGGATCCAGACCAGGTATTTGGGGGGGCAGTCAAATTGGGGGGCGCCAAAAATGTCTTCACTTGCGTAAATACCAAAGGTTGTCTGCGACAAAAGAGGTTATCTTATGCTATTTTTCAGGGAATAAACACAGTTTGAAAGCGCTTTATATTATTAATTCAGAAAACGTTTGAAACGGGTCCCAAACAGTGGGCCTCGTTTCTCACAAGCTGCACAGATCTCGTATATCTACAAAATGTATTTAAAAGGTATAAAAGCATGCTGCGCGCTAGCGTTTGCCACTGTTTTGGCTATCCCTAGCGAAATCAGTGAAGAACAGTGTTTGAAACGCATTTCCCGACCTGGTTAGAAACAGAACGGTTCTTCTTAGACTTGGAAGTGACAACTCATGTCCCACGATAGGACTCAAATAGAAAGCTAAATGACGATCTCGTGTTGTTTCCAAGCCAAGCTTGTGCATTTACATGTACATTAAAGACTTATTTATTGCTGAAACGACAATTCAAAAGCAACACGTGAATGAAAGGCATTTGCCAGGACACTACTCCCATTTTAGGTAGCTTTGTTGACTATCGTAGAAACGATCGTATAATCGCATGATAGATTCACACTGGGCCTTAAAGCATATTGCACTAAAATACATTTAACGCCACTTATAAAGGTAGATTTTCAATCAACTCTTTAAATACCGTTTCACATTTTTCGACACTGGATTGCTGATGTGAAGAAAAAAAAATCAATCCCACTAGACCAGGTTATCAAGAAAAAGTTGTGACACTTTTCAACAGAAGTGGAAGCACGCGGACTGAGCCCCTCAAATTCACAATCAATACCCCCAAAGTCAAGCTCTAGTCTCCGCATGAAGTCATTTTTCAATTCATTGTATACTATTACGAAGCCCCAGAAAAAGCTCAAAGCCACGCCCAATGCTGTTGATCTGGCGATGGATCTGCTTCTATCCAGCCAGGCCAGAAAACACAGATGAGAATCAGCCTATCACCAACTTAAAACCACGAACCTTCGCCAACACCACAGTCACCAAAAGTTAAAGCTTTCACCAGAAGATTATTTTTTTGTTCAAATTTATATGATGCAAGCGGAATGATCTAACAACCACTAAGCTAAGCATTTTTCTATCGGTTGTAGAATTCGCCAACCATGCCGTATTTGTCATTTCATGGCCAGCGTGAGTTGTCTACGGGTTTGCAACTGCAACACAAGGTTCAAAACCACACAGCCACCAGTCACTGTTGGCTGACGCGTAGCCAGGTGGGGGCAAAAGGCGCCGTCATTCCATCAATTTTGGACTGCAAATAATCAAGTGTTGAGCAAAAATTGTTATGACCACGTAAATCCAATTATTCAATCCACTAAGCTGTATATAGCTAGTATTTTGCCAAAGTTTCTGCGTTAAAGCTAGAGGGGTAAGAAGTGAGAGGAAGGTTCGGACAAGATTAAAAACATTCAGGAAAAACTTCCCGATAATTTTGGGCAAGTTTCTGAAACAGAACCATCGCCCTGCAATTTCTCCTTTTTCCTCAAAGTGGCGCAAAAATTCGAGCGAATTGAAAATTTTGCCCCGCCTAAAGCCCAAGGTTCCCCTATGCCTCTGGTTAGAGCTGCGTACCATGATTTGTTGAGGCGCGTCGCTGCGCGCAGTAACCAGGGGCGTAACAACGGGGGAAAGGGGCACAATTCCCCGGGCGCCAAAAAGTCCTAACAATGTCACAAGTACTTCAGTGAAATACATTTGCTTCCGGAAGACCTCAGGTTCGAATACAAGGGCACCAAACTTGCTTCTTGGCCCGGGCGCCATCTAACCTCGTTATGCCCCTAGCAGTAATTCAATACTCCTCTGCGTTGTCCATGTATATGAAGTGAGGAATTGCACAATTGCATAGTTACGTAGGTCATAATTCCTTGAGCTAATCGAGCACGTTTAATGCATTTTTGTCATATATATGAGGCAAGTTGTTTGCTAACGTAAACGTCTGTAGCTTTTTACACGCTGCATTATGGTTCAATCAGCGGGGGCGTAATGAAGGGGCAAGGGGGCGCAATTACCCGGGCGCCCAATCACTCTGGGGGCGCTGAAATACTGCGGGGGCGCCAAAAAATCCCAACAATGTCACACGCACATTCTTCAATACAGTAGGCCTACATTTGCTTCCGGAAGACATCAGGTTCGAAAATGGGGCGCCGAACTTGCATCTTGCCCCGGGCGCCATCTAATCTCGTTATGCCCCTGTCAGTCTGGAGATCAGTTCCATCAAGAAACCCATCCACTCACTTTTATGTTGCAAATCTACGATGCAGACAAACTGCGGACTCACGAACTGCACTGGCAATAGCCCTGAAACTGGTGAGGCTTGTAAAATCTTGAGTCAGTAAAAAGTTTTCCACATTGCATTCCTATTTTTACTGCTGCCTTTCCTTTTCTTTTCAGGGTCATCAGGCATTAAAGAATAAACTTGTAAAAAAACAGACCATTTTCATACAGTACAGCAGCAAGTCGAGAACTGCGAACGCGACTGCGTTTGTGAAGGCTGGGCAGTTCTCACACGGCAAAGAAAAAACGAAACAGTGGAACTATTACGAAACAATAGCATCGTTCACGCTATTCGATAAGACGTTGGGTAAAGTCTGGCACGTAAACCATTACGTTCAACTAAGCGAAAAACATTGTATATTTTAGAGTATTTTGAAATGTGTTTCTACTTCCATGGGCACCAAAAAGGGGCACATTTATGGCAAAGGGGCGCCATTCAAGGAGGGACCACAGAGGTTTGGGGGGCAGTTGCCCTAAACTGCCCCCCTGGATCCGCCACTGATATAAAACTACTTAAAGAACACCTAAGCAGTTTCTAAGTTAAATACGGACACGTTCGTAAACAATCTTTAGCTAGCAAAACACAACACACCTGTGTGCACTAGTGCAAAAGTTTTGCTACCAGTGTGCCAGATTTGTTTTAAATTGTACCACATTGTCAGTACAAATCATTTAGCTTCATAAATTTTTGAAATGTCTGAAATGTTTAATGCTACAATGCTGGCTGCAATGTTCGTACAACTCCTTTACCTAACAAGTCAGTTTCCCTAACACGGAGCCTCCGGTTCCATTTCTGCTTTTTTGTTTGATTTCTCACCAAAGCCTTTCCATAAAACCTAAAACGTGGCAAAAAAGCGCTTTTTGCAGTTCATCATTGTCCACAATTAATTAATGAGTGTCAAAAAACTAGCAACATTTTTATGAGACAATATGACTTTGCAGCTGCTATCGCTGTTTCATCAATTACAACAACAGCAAGAGGAACACTTTGCTATTGAAAGAGGCCTTGAAAGTCAATTTGTGGGCTTTTCTTGAATTAGTCGAAAGCTTGCTGTCATGCTCATGAACATGTTCAAGATCTGTCCTTGCAATGTAATCAAACTGTGAGCCAAATGAAAGCAGTTCAATAACTGCAAAGTGGAAAGATGGAAAAACAAACTTTTTGTTGTCCAGCAAAGTGTTATGGATGTTTTTCCAAAGGTGAACATTGTCAAAAAAAGGATAAGTTTTAATGTTACTTTGTGAATGCTGGATATACAAAGAACTCTCAGAATGGTTCTTTTCTTTTGAAGTACGAAATGCACGCACACTGCTGGCAAAGGCGCAGCCAGGAGGGGCTGAAGGGGCTCAAGCCCCCCCCTTAGCAATCAGAATATTGATGTTTATTTTCTTAGTTATTCACCAACATTGTAAGTCGAGATCGGGTGTATT
>JGI24158J21664_10005142_pt1 | contig 17021 bp, 5 predicted proteins | sample Ectturendosymbi3_FD_21664 | JGI IMG/M metagenome (IMG submission 21664)
TGTGTGGGAAAGAGTCTTGTGGCACACGTTTTCAAGAAAACTGTTGCAATCGGAAAGCCCGAGAGGCAAGTACGCAAAGCTTCGCACTGTGGCAGCAAGCAGCAACAGAAACCACACACCGCAATCACTCTATTATTGGCTGTTCGCACCACGTATTTATTGAGTTGTTCATCGCGCACATTCCGTTCGTGGTGAATCGCGCACCCAGCGCAGTGCCAGCGGAGAGGTTGCAACAAAACCTGTTACGCAGTCAAATTTTGTGCATTGCTTCAAGAAACTTGACGCCGCAAATGGTCCATACACAAGGGTAATGGAATACCACAGGAACGCAAAAACGGTTAGTCATTGTAGGGTTCGCGTTGCCGAATATTTTTGCACTTATGAACTGCTCTGTCTTAGCGATGAGTGCTTCTCCTAACTTGGGGTGCTGATATAATTTATGTTCATTACAGTAACACATTGTACACCAGGGGTCTAAAACACGCAGCCCGCGGGCCACATGTGGCCCTTGGGGGCATTTGTGCGAATTTTAGTTATGTAGTTTATTTCCCGAATTTTGGGGATTTTCAAATAAAGTTGTGTAGTTTATTTACCGGTGTTGGTAACTAAACTGTTCGGCCAGCGAGTGAATTAGTCCTTGACGAGCATAGAGACAGCTAGAAATAATTTGCCTACAACTCATGATACCTTTCGCAACAAACAAGATGTAAAAACTGTTTCTAGTAAGGTTCAGGTGCCACCATTGTCGCGTCAAGGGGCGTAACGAGGGGAGGGCAAGGGGGATACAATTCCCCGGGCACCGAATCACTGCGGGGGGCGCCGAAAAGTCCCAACAATGTCACAAGTATTTTCTTCAATACAGTACATTTGCTTCCGAAAGACCTCAGGATCGAACATGCGGGCGCCAAACTTCTTGCCCCGGGCGCCGTCTAACCTCGTTACGCCCATGGTCACGTCAGTGTCATAATGCGGCCGTCGGGTAGTAATAATGTGGCCTCGGCTTACTTAAGTTCACATTTAGCCCTCATAGCAATTTGAGTTTGAGACTCCTGTTGTACAACAACGAGTAAGCAGGGTGCGTGTAGAATAATGTGCATGTTGTGTCAACAAACTTCGTCAAAACGTTGGTTTGCAAAGTGAATATGACGTCATATTGTGACACCACAAACAGCGTATATCCAGTAACAATGACCACCATACGCCACTGCTCAATACTAGAATGTGGTAGGGGGGCATACAATCAAGCAGTCGCCCCGTGCATCACCAGACCTCTGCACGCCACTGCTGGGGGTGGTAGAGGAATTACAAGAAAATACAGAAATCATGAGGCGCCACGAAGCGCATGGAAGGTTTTGGTTGCTACGCAAAGGCAATACTGAAGAAAAACAAACACTGAAATAACGCACTAGCAACTACTGCAATTGGTCACAGTCATGCCATTGGCTAGCCAGCCCAAATTTTTTTGGGGGTCCAAATCGTTTAACTTTATGCGAGCAACAGTATTTTGCTTGGGACACCACCTTTCGAAGCAGAAAGTGAGAAGATACGCTAGAAAGTTTTTGGAGGGCATGGCCCCTTGACCACCCTGGTTACGCCTACTCGTCATACAGGAGCGTTAGATGTAGTAGAGGAAAGATTAAGATTTTAAAAAAGCGTCAGAGCTTAGAAGTGATCGGATAAAAATAAACTAGAAGAAGATGCATATCGTTAAACAAAACCATACAGATTGTTTCTAAACAAGGCATCAAAGGCCCTGACGTCGTGGTTAACCTGGTGTGGGTGAACATTTATATTTCTGGGCATGTAAGGCATCAGTCGGTAGGCGTGGCATTTTTGTAAGTAACTCGTAAGCGTTTCATACTAGTCTGTGCGCATTTGCTCTACAATTAGCAAGCTAGCATTGGCGTGCAATATGCACGGAATAGTGTTTTTGCCGCAGTTGAGCACTGAGAAAAGTTGCCTTTCAGCTTGTTTGCTGCACAGTACAGCGATTTCACTTGTCTCTGGATGTCATCGTAATCCATCAGTGAGGCATTTACTGATGCACCAAAATATTTGACTTGGTCAGTAAGTTGTAAAGGTACACCACTCAGAAAAACATTCGGTGGAGCAGGTTGCTTATACTGTTTGGGACAAAAAAATGCACCAATTATTTTGTTGCAATGAAAAGCGATTTCGTGTTCTTATATCCGTTAAATCCACCCGGTCATACAGATGAAATCAAATGTTTGTAATTGCCACGATTGTTTCCATACATCTCGGGGATAATAACATTTTGTGTCGGAGGAATGCGCAAGAAAAGTGTCGCGATTGCAATTTATTTCCTTCTACACTTTACGTCCCATTCTATGGCATACTCTGGATGTACGCCAACCAGCTACCTCCTTGCAGAAAACTAAATGTTTCTCAACAAATTATTTATTCGAGCTCTCGAACTCACCTTTTCGCACATACTAGTAAAGAAAGTATAACTGTTATTACCTTCACGTATTTTTCTTGCTCTCCAAGCAAGAGAAATGTGCCGGTCATTGTTTTTTGGATGCAGTCATGTGGCCACTTCAGCAGGCGTATTTCAGACAAAGCGTTCCGCGGTATTCGCAACACAGCTGACCGACAGCGCTGGAGATGCTTCAGTTGATCTATGATTAGCTTTCCTTGCTTGAGATCTGCTTGGAGTTTCTCTTTTTCTTGATCGCTTTGAGGTAGATGTGTTTCTGCTTCGTTTTCAATCTAGGGAACACCAAAAAAAAACTGTCGCTTTAAAAATTTGTTGATCTCTGCACCACGTCAACTGCGCAATCACATTAAGGCAAACACAAACCTGATAAATAACGTGTGAAAGTGTTTCTTCATTTCTGTTTCGAATAGCTTTGGCAAGATTAAGTTGATGCTGCGCTGCCGTTTGAATGCAGAGTGCGTCCCTTGCACTATGTACAATCTCTCTTTGATTGACGTTCAAGTTATCGTCTCCAAAATATCTTTCAAACTCATTGAGAGACTTCCAGAGTTGCACTCTGCAAAAAAATTGTAAGCAAAAACCTTGACCAACGACTTTTCTTTTGGGATGTAGATTTTTTTCTCACACGCCACCTCAATGAATGAACTATAAGGACCGTCACCAGTCATGTAGCCGAGACCGAGACTTGGTTCAATATACAGTACGAGACCAAGACTGAGACTTTGTCAAAAAGTTTGAGAACGAGACCTGAACGTTTAAGACTGAAACTTGAGACCGGAAAATTTTTCAGATTCGCCNAAATTTTTCATAAAAGTNATCCACACTTCCGAACTTCGATTTCGTCGAATTTCATTAATTTTTGCCAATTTTATGCTTCACCAAGGATCANACTAACAGCGGACAGCCTGAACCGCTGGAGCTTTTCAAAGACATGTCAANAAAGCACACAGAGTCTTGAGACAAAGGGCGTGGGACCAAAATCCGCATCCTTTGGGGCAGAGAACGAGACCTTCGAGACCGAAACACAAAAATGGNCCTAGAAATGCGTCCCGAGACCAACTCTCGTGGCTCCATCTGTGACAAACANAAANGAGNGCAATAAACTTTGAAATGGTCTTANTTTCTTTTGCTACTTCTCAAGCGCAATGGAGGTTTCAACGAAGCGAACTGTGGATGACTTGCGCAGGAGCCTTTATAAAGCTGTGAGGACCACAAACAAAGTAAGATGATCATCTGTTTTGTTTTTTGAATGGATTTTGAAAATTTTAGCAAAAGTTAGTTTCGAGTGGGAAAAAACAAATATCACCACTTTTGGCAACCCCTAGGAAAATTTTGGAAAAATCCCCTAGTGCCCCCTTCTGAAAAAAATCCTTCTGAAGCCCATGGGTGTATGCACAGTTTGTTCCTAAAGGTTCATCGGCTGTTATACACAACCTTTTTCTTACGATTGCCCTGATAATAACGCTGTTGGCATTTGGCTCACCTGTCACCGTGTTCCACAGTATTTTCTAATTTTTCGCACATTTCCTCCTTCAGTTTCTCCCACTCCTGTTCATTACGCTCCATTTGTTTTCGAACTTTTTCTTTCATTTCAATTTTATGCAAATTCCTTTCAGCCTTGCGCAAAAGTAGCAAGTTTTTTTCGTCAGTCATTTTCCACGCTCCAACAACCGCTGACTGATCTGCGCTCCGCCGACGCTCTCTGATGTCCATCACTTTCTGTCTACTTTCCTCGTGGTCTTCATCGTATTCACGGTCACCAGACTTATTCACGGTTTCTTCTTTTTGGTTCCGAGCCACATCAGTTTGCGCAGAGACATGGGCCTGCATACTTTCATTCGTGGCGGTGTGAGTAATATTCTCAGGGTCATCTTCTTGGAGATCGCTTTTGACATCCGCGTTGTGACAACCAGAGTTATGCCCTTTTTCTTCTTTGCCAACCGCATTTATTTTTTCCATGCTTACGGTAGATTTGTCTTTCTTTTTCCTGGTTGACTCCAGGTAGTCGGTTTCATTAGGAAAACAAAGTGATCTAAAGGTATTCAAAGCATCGCGCAAAGTTTTAGCGTCTGATTCTTGTGCAAACAATGCTTTTTTAAGTTGATGTCTAGCAGCCGCGATAGCTTGCAGTCGTTCCATGTCCTCGGAGTGTTTACTTTTTTCTCGGATGAGCCCCAACTTATGCGCAACTTTCGCATGTAGTTCCAGCAATTCGTCACACTCACTGTCTGATAAATATCGCAAGTTCTCAAATTCTTGTTCGGTAGCAGTGGAAGCATGCTTGAAAGCATTTTCAGTGTTTGTGATGATGGCTGTTTGCAATGTGGACGACAGACTTCTCGCTTTTGCTTTCCGCTCGTCAACCTCAGCAAGAACGTCTACAGCCTTGTCAATCAAGTGAGAAATGTACGTGGTGTTTACTTCTGTTAAGCAGTTGAGAACTTCACGGATAACTCGTTCATCACCTACCGCACTTGAATTTTCCGTGATTTTTGCACATTCAAATTTAAGCACACTGGTTAATTCAAGCCAAGATGAATGCTGCTCATTTGTGGAAAGCTTGGCAAGCTGAAATTCTGTTGAAGTCGACTTATGTACCTCAGCCTGAGCTACTTCAATGGAGCAGTCATTCAACGCCTGAACTGCTTGTTGCACTTTTATTTTCTTCTCCAGATAAGAGTTATTTTCTAGAACCTTTTGGTTGGCTAGAAAAGATAGGGCGTTCGAAACAGCTGATTCAGAGTCAGCAATGCCGCAAACTTTTGCCTGAGCCGTCAAAGACCTCACAGCAAGCGCATTCTTTGAGTTGACAGCCTCTTGGAGATCTCTTTTCACATTGTTTTGTCGCAGTGCGACAAACGTAGCTTCCGTCAGAGCCATTCGCGCTAGTATTAGAGTTGGGTGCGAAGGTGCCACAAACAAATTTTCGGCTTGCTTTAGACCAGCCTCCAAACTTGCAATAGCGCTGTTCTTTGCAGCAATGCGCAAGTTAAACAAACAATCGGCTTTGATTTTCTGAATTCCTTTTAATTCTTTTTCGGCGCTTACAATAGCAGGATCGTGTGAAGGCAGGAGAGAACATTTTAACGCTCGCGTTATTTCGTGTTCATTTTTTGACAAAAGAGCCTTTCTCACGGCATACCTTTCTGTATTCCATTTCTCTGCCAAGTCAACTTTAGATAGGCGCAGCTCAGCTAGCCTTAGGAAGGCCATCTGTTTCAAAAGCACTTTATTGCTATCGGGAAACATGTTTGTGATGCACTGACAAAAAATGCTGACGCTTTTGAAGTTTTGGGTTGGATCAGTGTAGGATTGGTTGACAGTTAGATTTTTTTCAAATTCTTTCAAATCGCTCAACCCGCTTTCCAAGTTCTTTACAGTTTTATCTATTTCGTGAGGATCGGCAGGTGCAGCAGAACTGAAAGCAAAAAGTGTAAGCTTCTTCTCAGCACGAGTGACTTGCGCAAATTGATGGCAGAGGGTCTGCAGGACGGTTGCTTGCTTTAAGACAACGCAATCAGCATCACGTTCGGTTACACTTTGGCTCTCCTGTTCGCGGTTACAACGTTCCCCTTGAATTTGCATTAACTTGACAAGATGCTTACGCCTGCATCTTTCCAATCTCTTGGCAGAATCGCACAGTGGTTTAATGACATCAGAAAGTGTATTGCACACGGTAAAAAGAAAATCGTAAAATTCATCGAGCATTAACAAGCGCTGTCGATGCTCCGAGTCCGTAATGCTGTTTCTTGACTGAGACTGCAAAGGTGCTTGACAGTCCTTGTATTTATCCGCCAGGTGCAAAACTTGTTCAGTTGCATCTTCGATGCAATGCTCCACTGCTTCAGTGTTAGTCCGCTTTTCACCATAAACGCGAACAGTTTCCTCAATAATCTGTGCTAATGTGATCAAGTTGTCGTTCGCTAGCCGAAAAACAACATCCAATTCGTAAAAAACATAACCTAATCCTTGACGAGAAGGACGAGCGTTTCTGGAGAAAGACCGAGAAAAAGATTCGTTTTTGCAGATAGCAAAGCTTCTCAAAGATTTTGCTCCCAATTCATCATTCAGTAAGCACAATTTTTCGTAATCTTTGCTGTGCAAGCTGGTAAGCAATGAAGAAATTGTTTCACGGCACTGTGTTACAAGAGGTTCAAGACTGGATGTTACCGAGGTGCATAATTTTTCCGGAATGATGACCTGCAAAAAACAGTTTGTACTAGTATCGGATAAATATTAACAAAAACTCACCAATTCGTGCATGGCATGCTATTACGTTTGGCAGTGATAAGGCATTCGCACATAGCCTACTTACTCGTACAAAACAATAAGACAGACATTTGGTACCATGTAATATAAGAGAAAATCAGCTTTGCATTTGCACATTAAGTGGCCAAACCCCTTATTCAACACGTGGTCAGTTATGAACGGATCTGTTATGAACGTGGTCTATTATAAACGTGGCAATATGCATTTCACTAGTTCTTTGAAAATGTTTGTGAGACATTCATACACGTCATCTCCGCATCATCGCTGTCGCTGACATACGATATGCAGCATTTTTAGCAATGATCAAAACTGACCGATTTGCTTCATGCAAAGAAATTGTGTGACTTTGTTGGTCACATCAAACTATTCGTCTTAACCTGATGCAAACTACCCTTGGATAAAAGAAGATGTCCAAATACCTTCGCACGGCACATACCCGCCTTCACATTCTCATACATTTTATTTTATCTTAGCAAAAAATTGGTAAATAGAGAACATTACGAACCACAGCTGCTTCTGCGTACCTGCCTGGTTGATATTAAGTTTCAAAAATCAGTGAAGGCGTAAAAACAAACAGTTTGAGAGTAAATCGGAAAAAAATCCGTGAAGTACACAAAAGCACTACTGAAAACAACTTGTTCTTGTTCTTGCTGACTATTGTTGCTGCGTCAAGTCTAGTGCTGGAATAAAAACCTNATATGAATNGCACTATATCTGAGTTATACTGTTTCGTTAAACATGTAATAAATACGAATGTAACCTTACTACAAAAACGCATCAACGCAAAGCATGCACGTATATTCTCTTTTGAAAGCGACGGATTTGATTCAGACAAGGAAAACGTTTTCATGTTTCTTGAGTTTGCTGTCAAACGTGATGTTTACTTTCTCTGGCCTTGAGTTGCGATTTTGATTTTCCTAAAAACGTAACGCTCGGGGTATTCTAAAATTCGTTCGTTATTTGCTACATGCCCTCTTGATGCCACATTTAAGAAGTCGTTTTGGAAGTATTGTAGTTATGACGAAGGTTTTGTGATGAAGATTGAGCATTTTTTATTGTTGCAGAAAAAGTAAGGCCGCTTGCACACATTCGTTTTATCTTATTTAAGCGCACATAGCTTTACAGGGAAATACACCGAAATTTAAACTCGCTTACGGGTGGCTTCCTTACACGCAAGTAACCATGTTTCATTTATATTTTAGCATGCGTATTACTGTAGCATTAAAGTTTTGCAACCCATTTTTTATTTCCTGAATTTGGGCTTGAAATTAAGTCTAGAAATTGCGGACATGTGGACTCCGGTCCGATAGCTAACGACTATTCTCCGATTTGGACTCCAGTCACCGGGTTCGGTTAGAATCGAATTTGCACTCGAGTTCAGCGACGAAGAATTTAACTTTGACTCGATTTTTTGTTGGGAATTACCAAGCCAAGCCCTGTCTGTTCTCCTCAAAGAACCTGAGACCAATATCTACCAGCAAAGCTGATTTTGCTCTGTGTCTGAGCTCTGAAGGTAGGCATACTGACTTCGTTGGATGAGTCAAATTTTTTATTGCCAACGTTGACGGTGATGAGATAGATCCAGTAGCGTAGACAACCCAAAATTTGGGGAGGGGGCAAATTATTTGACTATAAGCGAGCAACAGTATTATGTTTGGGACATCACCTCTCAAAGCACAAAATGACAAAATATTCTAGAAATTTGTGGCGGAATGGCCCCCTTGACCCCCCTCTGGCTACTCCTATGGATACAGCGAGTGAAAAACTGCTGTTTATAGTACAGCTGTAGCAGCAAGTGTGGCAAAAGAAAAAAATAGCAGATGGAATACTGCAAGAAGTACAAAAAATCAGTATGCTAAACAGAGGGAGTTTACAGACATTAAAAATTGCGAAAAGCTAAGCATAATTTTAAAGCAATGCATCGTAAGTTTAGCCTTGTCGCCAATAGCCTTTCAAAACTTTGCCGCATGGCTTCCTTGCAAGTTGTCTTGCAACTTTTCTTAGAGTACTTGCAGTTTTTTAGCAACTCTGCTACATCTTTTTTTATCAGTCACTCCTTTCCCGTTCTTTTCAGTTTATAAAGGGTCTTACCAGTGTGTGCCAGTGGTGATAATGTTGGTAAACAATCATCGACAAATCTTTGGAATTTACTGCACTATAAAACGCATGCATGTGGTTTATATACTGTACTTCCAAATAACAGTAGTTAAGCCGTTTTGACACATCTACTATAAAAGCTTAGTGGCAGTGCAATTTTCCCTCCAGTATTTTAACAAACCAATGTATCAATAAACCTTTCGAAGGTCTTACAAGTCAGTTAAATGCAACAGAAAATTTTCGTTCATTATCTTATAAAATGCTTTAAAAAAAAGTATTCCAGACAAGGAAGACCGTGTAACAAACCTTCCACCAACGTGACCCAGAAAAATTTTGCCAAGCTAAGTAAAAGTCTCGCCAGTCCTAGTAAGTTGTCTATCCTGCTGTGGAATTTAATTCCTCACAAACATGTTTTAACCGGCGCTATCGCTGAATAAATATTTTACTAAGTTGGTCTACGTGCACTTCAGGCCAGTTTTTACAAAAGAATATCTCGACAAATTATTTGTAAAACCAGCAAATTGGCCGCTTTCGGGAATTGTTGTGATCGATTAGAAAAAATCAGTTGGTGTCTTTATTATGCGCGAGCAAGTGATAGCGAAAGCGGGTTTTCTTTCAATCTTTGAAAAAGCCTAATGATATTTTTCCTGTTTATGGCCTTGGAACAGCTATGTCCAACCCAAATGGCTTACTGAGTCAAAAATTGTGTCACTATCTTAACCAGGGTCGCACAGTGAATGACATATTATTGACGGCCACACATTGAATGGCTACTTTTATGTTAATAAACTAAACTTGGGTTAAATTAATGTACTGAAAGCGTTCAAATCCTAACTGCAATGGTAACAGACGTGATAAAGTGGCACTGAGGTCCACCTGCGTCAAAAATGTCAAATTCAAGATTATCACAATAAGGACTGGTTGTCAATATGCAGGACACTTACATTACAGGGAAAACCTAAACTGGGCCGCACAAAACCTTCGACCGAGCCGCGGGTTGGACACAGCTGCCTTAGAAGCAGTCCAGGTGCGCCAATAGATTGTATACATATTTTAATAAATTCGACAGTTTTTGTAGCTAACTGAAGCAAAGCGAAGTTGATATTACAATTCAAACATTGGCGACCGAATTCCTACATTTTCGACAAAGGCAGACACCACATCTCATAGATATGTTTCGGGAGGCCCGCAACCAGAGGGGGGAAACCGGGCAATTGACCCCGATATTTTCAAAAATATCAGTTGGTTGCGGTCCTGAGTTTCGCCATTGTGAATGTTTGTAGAGCAACAAGTGAATTCATCTGAAAAACCATTACAAGACCAGCAACAGCATAACCTCAAATACTTTGCGTGTAGCATTGTGACTTCGTAAAAGATAATTACCTTTGCTTCTTGCCAGCAGCGCTGCATTCGTAAAACGTCGCAATTCAGCACACTTTGCTTTAGTTCAGAAAGAACCAAACTTTGTTTTTGAAGTAGTTGTCGGTCAGAACTTCTGCGTGAAAGTATATATCAAAATGGTAAATGTAATTATTTACAGAAGCAAAACATTATCAATTCGTTCATCGTCAAACAATGCTTTACATCATGCCTTGAAGCCAATGAAGGAGCTCGGCCTGCGTTATGCTGTTGAAGACATGTCAACAATTAACTTACGCTAAAACGCAAGTGTTCACGCTACAACTCAACGAACAGGGGTGTAAATTATAACTATTCGGAAGAACCCGCAGACTTCGAGATGAGTAAAGTCAATTCTGTATCCAGTAAATGAACGCATACGCTTCTTGGCCATTCAAATAACGAAAATTATCCCCATTTTCTTAAGGGCTGTTTAAGTTCAGCGCCTCATTAACAAAATCCTGGTTGCGGTCCTGCTTGAAGCAACTAGCAACACTAAGAATTGACAGATTTGATATGATTCAAATGTGCAATAATGATCCAAACTACATTTCAGCAGCAGGAAAAATAGAAATAGGATTTGTTTGAAAAAAAACACTTTGAAGACCCCAAAAGCCATCATTGTGAAGCCAGTCTGAAGCATGTGCTTTTTATGCGGCTCTCAGTTCTGAATGACCCGCAAGTGCAGGTTTGCGGCCACGTGTTCAGCGCACAGTTGAAACACAACCTACGACTGAAAATGTTTAATGATCAGCTTTGAAATGATTTTCATGTATTATTTTGCTCAATTTGTAGCTTCAGACTTACTTATGTAAAACACAGCGTTAGGTTTAGACTCACGTGGGGTGTTTGGCAAAAGCTTCAATGTTGCTGAATATAACCTTTTTTGTTCCATGTTCGAAATGCACACTTCTGTCGCCGCACTCCAACTGGTTGATACCGAGCTGTAAATATAGAACTCTGAAAAAGGTGCTGTCTATATTCCTTTTTAGATCCCTAAACGCAGAACCGTCGCCGGAAAGTCATCAATAGGGGGGCTTTACGTTTGTGCGGGGGAACTTGACGTTTGTGCAAGGGGGGCTTGACATTAAAATTTGACAAAAATTCCACTGATTTATAATATATATTATATGTTCATACTTTAATTTGGGGGGGCTTGAAGCTTTGTTTAGGGGGGCTAAGCCCACCAAATCCCCCCCGTGGCGACGGGACTGCCTCAACGCATTGTTTGCTTTTATCAATAATCAGCTTGCTCTCAAATATCACAAAACTCTGAGCATGGGCTTTGGCAGGATGGGCGTCGGGACGACTTTTTTCAATGGAAGACCTAATTACCGAATTCTGTTTTCGATAACCAAATAAATGCTAATCTATGTCTGTAAGCGGTAAACCATCTTAGAGGCGTATCAGCAGGCTTTAGAAATTACAGTCATACACGCAAATATTTTTAATAGATGCAGTTATACAACACAGTGCACAAATGCTACAAGACAGAAAATTTCATTATGCTCGATTTGGAGAGGCGCAAGTGGTCTGCGGCGCACATTTCAGCCTTCTCTGCGCTGGAGGCAACATGGTTACTTGCGTAGTAAATGGTGCATCGGTGGCTAGTCAGCAGCAGTACCACAGGTGAGACTTACTCTTACCCTTCTTTCGAGTCTGATCTGCAAAAACATTTACACTCATAACATCAGGGTCCATTTGGCAATATTAAAAAAACACGACTTTCTTCAAAAATTGCATCTCAGATTTTGCGAGACTGAAGTTTCTTTGAATTTCAGTACACCACTGAAAATTTTTATTGTAACGATTACTACCATGATTGAAGTACTCACCATAAACAAAACGTGGAGACTAACGCTCATGCTCTTCCTTATCAGTGGCCTACTCTCTTTTTTGCCCAACTCCAGTGGTTTTAGAACAAAATCACTGTTTACCGTTTTCGAAAAACATTGTTGTACGTCGCGAATAAGGATGTTTTTCACAAGTCTTCAATTTCCGAAATGTGTAGCGCTTCTGTGTCACGATAAGTGATCGCAGTATAGTTGTTGATGCGTTGTTTCAATGTTTGCTCCTTTTGAGTATAGCCTGGACGCGCGAACTATAGCACCTACCCCGCAATCTGTCATAATTAAGCATTTGTGTGTACTTTTACTAACCACCATAATATGAACCATTGGGCTATAAGCTAAACGTTAGACAGAGTACGGTTGGTGCAATACAGAGGGTGGTTTGTATTTGCATAGTTGATAACATGTTCCTAAGCACTACTACGGTTCCCCTCCTAAAAACGCTACACTTGTCATTGATTGAGTTGTCTTTAGCGGGTGAGTTGCTTGCGCCAGAACAATAAATAACTGTCTTGCTACACCTCAGCTGAATGCTTATTGAGTCACCTCTAATCCTACATAAATTGCCGAAAGTTCTTTTACTGAAATATAGGGTAAACAACGTACAACAATATATCAAACTTGATTAACCAAAATTACTTACTTGTTGCTTCACGGTAAATTGGCTTGGAAGCCATCGTACAGAGTCAGTCATAATTACGTTATGAAAGTGTCAAAAGAACTCCGTTTAGGCGAGGAGTCACTATGTTCATTAGCTTAAATTGTAAGCTTTGGAACATACTTGCGTAAGAGGAATAAATTGCAGACGTTGAAAGTAAGCCCAACCTTGGCGGCTTAGAGCGAAGTAGCTTAAATTCAATACCTTTCCCTTATCTTTGATTCTCTAATTGTTGTACAAGCGACAAGCATTTGGCTCGTCGTAATAATCTGATAACAAATGTTGGATTATTGAATAATGTCCGCGTACTTTTTTTACCCCTTTGCTATTATGTGTTTGAACGTTTGTGCCCTGTTTGCTCTTCAGCATGTTTCAAAGATGCGTATCAACATCTTGGTAATTATGTCCTAATTTATTGGTCAAAACGATTTTATGTGGCAAAATAAATATAGCAAAATTTGGTGAAGTTGTGATTTTATGCAAATACATTAACATTAAACTAATATCTCCAAAATGTAAAGCAAACTGTGAACATTAAAAAAGAATATTTATCAAGTAGCAGAATCACATGCCCATTTCCCAACTGGACGGTACTTTCACTTATGCAGCGTGGATGCAAACGATGATCGCTGAAAAACTGCAAACAGATACCTCCTCTCAGTGGCGTAGCCAGCCCAAGAATTTGGGAGGGGCCAAAATGTGTGATTTTAGGCGAATAACACTACTTTGTTTGGAAAACCGCCTCTCAAAGCACAGAACAACTATATTTTTTAAAAATGTGGGGGGGCATGGCCCCTCTGACCCCGCTGGCTACGCCTACGCCTCCTCTGCCTTGCTCGCTGCTGATTTTACCTTGAAAAAGTAAAACCTCCTGTTCCTCAAACCTTTAATCGATAATCACCTTATTCGTCCACAAGCTTTACTAAACATAGCATTGCTTAGAACGCGCACCTTTTCCGATTGAATGTTTTATTGATGTTCAATGTTGCAATGTGTCCTTACAAAAAATGAAATTCAAGTCCAATAGAAACGTTCTGCTGTTTAAAATTGGTGCATTGCCAGACTGGCGGTGACAGCTAACTTTTATTTTTGAGCTACGCAGACAGCAGGTGCAATGAGGTGTATTTATGTAATATGCTTACTACTCTTTACCTGACTTTCCACGACATCACCAGGGACGACCTTTACGGGGATAGATCGAATTTTCTTGAAATACGATGAAATCATTTTCTATGTCCATCCAGAAGCAAAATCACTTTATGTAATGATCCAAATGTCATCCTCCAGTCCCACCCTTGTTGTATCGCGTTCCCGGCGTCTGAATACATTTGCTATTGACGCGTAGTTCAACAATGAATCAAAACCTTGTATCATGTTTCATTCGCACTTTTTGTCCGTACAGAGTGATTGGAAACCAACTGGAAACCAACTCTTGGCGAACTATTGTTTGCCGAAGGTCTTCAGCAAAAAAGGTTTTAATAATGCTTCAAAGATGGTGAGCTCCAACACATACTTTCAATACCTAACCCGCAGATTTCTTTGTTTCCTCAAAATAGTGCGTGTCACTTGGTGCAAATCACTTGGCATGTTAAGTGATTCCACATTCCACAAGTACCTTTCGCTAGAGAGAATGATTGCTTATATAAATATCTGCAAATTGCACATTACTGGCCTTACGCGGTTAAAGTAACTTTCATTCATTCATTTTCAAACCCGGTTCCCGATGGTGAGTGTCGGGAGAGAAGCAGCCCTTGGAGGACTCGAAATACCTCACAATCTTCAGCAATTTCAGGTAGTTCTGCTGGCTCCACACCAACACGGGACCAGGCAAGGTCGGAAACACGGGCGTCGGAAGCGAAGTACATGGCTCCCCCTGGATTTTAAATGTTGATATTTTCCTATTAAATTTTTAGCAAAAAAGGTTATTCTCTTAGTTTCATGGGTTAAAATGAAAATTCACCACTGTTGGCACCCCCTGGACAAATCCACTATTGGCCCCCTGGAAAAATCCTTCCGACACCCTTGGTCGGAGATTTTGTCACACCACCTGGTCCAAAGGAATTTGTGCTCGTTTAATAGTAACAACGTGCATAAACGCAAGCGAAGACCAAATATTGCAAGGGATTTCAAACTTGAGCTCTGTCGAATCCCGACGTTTGTTTTGTTAGTCTCAGGGTTTTGGTTAATGTAGCTTCCGTTCACCCTGGCCTAAAATTAGTTTGCAGTCGGAAGTATATCCAGAAATGGCGTTAGTAGATTAAAGAAGGTAAAAATAGAACAATATTTTAAGGTTGTTTGTGTTGTTCCAACTCTACACTTATTTTGTGGTGCAAGCAAACGGACAATTTGAGCATCAATAAATACGTTTATCATTTTTGAAAGACTTTGTTGAAAAACTCGCAATGGTAATCCGTATTTCCAATCAGGCTAAGAACCACCGCTACACCTCCAATGCTATTGGCGTAGCTAGGGGGTTCCAGGGGCCATAACCCCCAAAATTTTCGATTATCTAGTATTTTGTGCTTTGAGAAGCGGTGTTCCAAACAAAAATACTGTTGCTCGTTGGCCAATAGCTCTGTAAAATCCTGTGGATTACAGCGAGTCACGTGGGCTTCGTGGCCTGATAGGTTTCTCCCACTCATACGTCGTTGATAGCGATGCCAATTGCCGTGTGATTGTTCTCTTTGTTACGCGAAGTGTACTGTTAAGAGAAGCGATTGCCTTTCATTAGTGCGCAACTTCGACAAACAACGAACAAACTCTTCTCAAAGACGTTTTGGTGACACTGCAATCTACTGGGCAAGAACCGTAGCTGTTGGTACGGAGCAGCTATCAGAGATGAACGGATTTATGTTTTTCAAATCCAAATCTGATCCAACAATTTCATCTAACAATCCAATCCAAATCTTAAAGCTGACATTTTAAAAACCCAAACCATGTTTAAATCCAAAATCGTATCACTGTTATTAGGCCTTATGAAATCCAACTCAAATGTTTAAAAACAAAAAAAGGTTTGGAAACTAGTTAAAGTTGACTTATGCATCCGTCTTTGAAACCACTTTTATTAGTTATAAGCAGGGAAGAAAGTGCTAAAAAAAGAAGTGTGGGACCGCACCCAAAAAACTAGCCTTTTTCAAGTAAAAGAAGTTTGGTAACGCAAACAAAAAACTAAACATTTTGAACACTGTAACTACTAATTACACATTTATGCTATAGGGTGCTATGCAAGTGAACGTGTCATTTATTCTTTATGCGACTCAGGAGCTGCACACAGGAATCTGAGTGAAAACACATATCTTCAAGTCAAGCTACTATGAAAAAAATGTGGGAACGGTCAGGGGCGCAACGAGGGGCAAGGGGGCACAATTTCCCGGGCGCCGAATCACTATGAGGGCGCCAAAAACTCCTAACACCGTCGTAAGTACGTTCTTCAATACAGTGCATTTGCTTCCGAAAGCCCTTAGGTTCATATATAGGGGCGCCAAACTTGCTTCTTGACCCGAGAGCCATCTCCAAAAACTGTGGGAAAGCCGTTCCCACGCGTTTCCGCCTCACTACACCCCTGAACAAGACACGAAGTCACCAAGGCATAAACAAGTGTCTTGCAAGTAGTTTTCGGCATGTAACGCCGTATCCTTCCGTATCCTTTTTTGACAGTCATTTCCACTTGCGCCGTATCCTTTTTGACAGTCATTTCCACTTGGTCGCGCATGGACCGATTTTGATCAAGCATAACACCTAAGCTTTTGATGCAGGTCAAGACGTGAAGAGGATGGCAACTCTTCCGCAGAGTAATTTTTAAGCAGATCCACAGAACGCGCTGGCGAAAGAATGATGAATTCGGTTTTTGCAGGGTTCAATTCCAGCATGCTGCAAGCGATCCAACTTTTGAGTTTGTCAACATATTGATACGGTCATCACAAGAACGAACTGCCAGATACAGTTGTGGGTCGTAGGCATAGCAATGGTAGGACATAGTATGCTTACGACAGATATTGCCGATCGATTAGCTGTCTAAGAATATAACATTGGGCCCAATATCGACCCTTGAGGCAAGCCTAGCTTCACTCACACTTCGGCGGAGGCACTGCTTTCGACGTGCACACGGTGAGTGCTGGGTAACACAAGTGGCGCGACTTCGCTTTGGGCATTACGCTTTCGCAAAAACTATGATCGTTGTCTAAACATAATGTGACAAACTAGGAGGTACACAGTTTACTATTCATTAGTTTTATCTTACTAAAACAGCGGCATGGTCTGAAAACAAGTAAAGACAATAAACTCTCACAAA
>JGI24158J21664_10005143_pt1 | contig 17019 bp, 8 predicted proteins | sample Ectturendosymbi3_FD_21664 | JGI IMG/M metagenome (IMG submission 21664)
CGCTAATGGTTGGTTTACTGCATGCGATGGCTTTTATGGTGCTTCTGCTTATTGGCTGAGTCATATGAAACAATAAACCATTACCATTACCATTACCATTTCAACGTATCAGTATTTCGTGAAATGTTTTTTTTACTATTTCGACTAAGTGCCTAATAGATATGGAGCGTAGTTTTAAATGCCAGAAGCACGTTAAGGTGTGCTACCTCAATCGTGATAATCGCGTGAAATAACAATTCAGGAAATTCGGAGAAGCAGACACCAAATCCACAGAATTCCAAAATCTTGCTAATTTCAACTCAGAATTTTTTTCAGAGGGCCAATCGATGCCTGATTTGTCACGTGACGATGATTAAACTTGTGTGCTGACAGCAAGTTGGGAACATGTTGCAACCTCGATTCTATTGATTTTACTACAGATTTCTTTCTGGATCAACAAAGAAGCGGTACCCGCCAGAACCGTGTCAGGTAATGGATTATTTGCCTGCTGTAAGTGATGGCATACAACACAACTTGACGGTTACATCAATCTTAACCTGTTTACTGGGAACGGGTGGAGACGGATGACAGGCTACGTTAGTCATGCATTCTAAATTCATCGGTTCCTTTGCTTTATCTGCGAGCCCTCGTAGGCTAACACTAAGGAGAAACCTACTTCAAATTCTCTATGTGAATATTGAAAACAACCGAGCTGTTTTGTAGTACTAAATACGTGTGTTGCGAACTATTAACGGACATACGCAAAAAGTTGGTTCAGTACGTTTATGAAAAATTGATATAATATTTTATAACGTCTTCACTCCCGCCCGCAATGCGCTAGACTTAAGTACGCATCGCAGTAACAAGGAACATACAAGTACATGAAAGAACACGACGATATATATGTGGCGATAGTAAAAAAGTGTACGCTTGATGGCGCTAATACATTTACTTTGATGAAACACAAGCATAAAAGGCACACACACGAATGGCGCCATCATGGTTGTAATGTAGTGCTGAGATGAGTTCGCTCTAAGTACATCGATTTATAAAATGCGTGGGGGAGTGGGAGGCTGAGTAGGACCAGGGGTCATTTAGGCTGCAGACCTCCCTAGGACGAAGCAACTTACAGTGTAAAGGGAATAGTTTATAGAAGTTAGTAGTATGTTGTTCTGAGCATAAGGTTTAATGTGCGCGATGTAATTATATGGTTTCTGGAAGCAAAATGCGTTGTAGGCACTATCATTCCACCAGCAGAAATCGGTTTAACGTTGTCACATATAACATTTGTTTTTTACACATACTTTGGAAATATTCGTGACAGCTAAAGAGGAAATGCATCAACAGTTGCAGTACTGCAATGGTGTCACCGAATTTAAGCAGGTTTTAAGAACAAGGCGTCCAAAGTATTTGGGAAACAAATTCGCAGCCGATGTGATGAATCATGCATGGGAACGGAAATTCGTTTACTGTTCAGTAGAAACGTTGTGCGCTGTGCGAATCGAAACTAAAAAGCAGGCATCCCACTACTGCATACAAGGCAAGAAAAATCAAACGATGTAAGATATAACAGCCACACTTCGTGATTCCAGTATTTTCATAGTAGCAGTGTTAAATAATTTAGTCAATGCATCTGATTTATATACACAAATAAAAGGAATACAAATGCGTTTTTAATATTAGCGTAATACATATTTTTTATAATCCGCTCTAAAAATTGCAAAACACAGTTTATTTTTTATTTCTAAAGTAACNTCTGACCAGATTTCTATTGCACTGTACTTTGTCATTTTAGCACCTGAGTTTCGACGTGCTTTTGGTAAAGCAAATTGTCGAGTTTTAGTTTGNCTCCTATTGTACGGATGAACATCTGTAATGAGTTAAAAATAATTATAAAAAGTATAGCGGGTAGCTGAGAGTTGGTATATCTGTACATGAATCTGCTCACTTCAAGGGTTTATATATGTTTTTGTTTAAGATTGTATACTGTACAGTATATATTTTAGTTCAAGGTTGTATGTGTCTTTTAGTTCAAGATTATATATATATCTTTTAGTATAAAAGTAAAGGACTTTGTACATATTAACAATTTTTCTAAAAACTTTGTAAATTTTAAATTACACTTTACATCTCAGTTTATTTGTCATGCTGTGCGGTTTTGCAAAACTTGAAATGTTTTTGGAAGCTCCAAACTTCCAAAAACAAAATCTAATATGTTTTTGGAAATTTCATTTAGCTAGAGGTTGTTTTATTGCAAATCGTTTTAGGTTTCCAAACGTTTTCCACAGCCCACACGATTTTACAGTAGAGGTACATAACAACATGTTTGTTGGTAATTGGTTAAAGTGTCCTTGAATTAGCAATATAACGAAGTTATATTCTGAAGTATATCTTTCCCACAATATTATTATAAGAGCCATTTTCCTTACTCTAGTTCTTTTGAAAATAAGCAAAGCTGTCCCAATTAATGACGTAAATATGACCTACACGTAGACAATGTCTGCGTCTGTATAGACAATAGTTTCATCAGAGACGGCATTTTTGCAAAAGTTTAGGCATGTTTTTAATGCTTCATTTACATATATTTTAGTGCATGTGAGTCTTACTTGACAAATAGCACCTAAAACTCCCTAGACTACTGAATTAAAGAGACGGAGAAACACAAATCCAACTTTGTGACTGAAAACCGCAGGCCATGTAGTGAAGTCTATCTCACTGTGTATAAACAACTCATTGTTGCCAAACAGTGATGTTCGAAAACCTTATTTGACAAATCGCATCTATTGAACTTTGGTAAGCAATGCACGGAGTTGCTGCAGATTCTTATTGCGAATAATACATCCACAAATATCGAATACATTATTTTATTCAACGTTTCAGATTTAGTCGTAAGCCATCATCAGGAATTGTTGCATTTTATTTATATTCCTAATGATGGCTTACGACTAAAGTTGAATAAAATAATGTATTCGATATTTGTGGCAATATTGTTCGCAATAAGAACATCTATTGAAAACATACAAACACAATAATATAGAAATGAAGCAACCTCAAATATTTTTGTTAGATTGAAATGTTAAAAAAAATACCTGAAAGTTTGTAAAAGATCAACTACCATGAATCCATTGTTAATGCGTATGTCATAGACACGCCTTATTTACGTCATTAATTTTGGACAGCGTTTGCTTATTTTCAGAAGTACACCAAATTGAGGCAAGCGGTTGGTATCGCAAGAAAGGGGAAAGACGAGCGTTAAAACAAGACTAACTTTTATGGCCATTTGAGGCACACTTCAGGCGAACGGCGAGTCGATATGCTTTCTTAGAAAATATGACTGCATATATTCTCTATTCTCAGAAAATATGACTCGACTGAATTGGAAGATTGATCAATTTTAATAGGAACTCAAAAAATTTTAGATTTTGTAAACAAAAATCAAGAAATATTGTGTGTTTTGTGCAAGTATGCTGGCTTGAGCATTTTGCATGATTTAGTTCAGCGTTGCTTGTACCTTGTGGTTGCGCAGGTGCATGTACGCGGGTTTCTTCCCATCCGTTTAAGGACGGTTTCCATTTTTTCATTTGCCTAGCTGTGACGTTACGTTATTTTGCATAGAATCTGCCTATCCAAATATCTACTAAGGCGATTTTTTGAGTGATTGAAAAGTTTGGCAGAAATGATGACAGGCTGTTGTCGTGAAACGACTCGAAAAGACTGAAGTGAGATTCAACGGAATTGACAGGCTATTAAAACTCAGGTCGGTCCCTGCGTTAAGTCAAGAAATCCCACCCTGGAAAAAAGTAAAAGAAAAGCGCAAGTGTGGTACAACAAGCCCCTCTCTGTTGCTGCTCTCCTATTACAATCAAAATGAAGTTAGACCACTGGAGCCGACATATGCTTCAGTGACCCGTGGCAAATACACTTAAAAACGTACGAAAAGTTTAAGTAACAAAAGATGTTTTCTATGATATGTTTCGCAGGCATCATGACTTTACTGAACCTCACAACATTGAGCATCAGCACTCGACAGTCTCTTCCAAAAGTTGCTTATGCCACTGCATTGGACTGGTACATGGCTACTTGCTTTGCCTTTTGTTTTGCTGCTCTGCTGGAATTCGCTGCAGGTTAGTGCAAGGGCTGGAGAAGTTCAGTGTAGCATGGTATACATTGTATACGTTCATTAACCCGAGTTCCGCAATGGCAGTCTCAATGCTTAATTTGAATGACAATGCAGCACAATGATTAGGAAAGCTTTGTATTAGCTTACAATCCGTCTGAAGTTAGTCCACACCAGTTCTGTTGCAGCTTATTTCCCAGAAAAAAAAACTTATAATATGTGCAAAACTTTGCTATCTCCTAAAAAAGTTTTTTAATATTAGTAGCGGTTTTGAGTCTTTCACAAAAGCCATTCATTTCATTTTATTTTGCATCCCGAAGACAGAATGTGTAAGCGGGATGCTAGGGCAGGATGTGACGGCCGTTGTTGTCATTGAGTCACTGCCCTTACGTAGCAACTAAAGGATTTACTGTTGGGCAAACAAAGAAACGTTGAAAAACACAACAAATACTTATTGAAACGCAACTATGAACGTAAAATAGAATCTCAAATAAAAGTAAAGATGTTGGAAGAAAGCAAGAACAAATTAAGGATTTACTGTTGAACAGTTAGGCAGCTAAAGCATTTTATTGAGCAAACTAAAGGATGTATTGAAGTACAAATTCAATAAACGAATCACAGATTCTTACGGAATACAAGTACAAACTGAAAACAATTGTGAAAACAAACCGCATCTCAAATAAGAATAAAGACCTTTATAGAACTTAGTTATACCACACAATGAAAAATACAAAATAAAACGAAACATACATTTCAAAGTCTATTATAGTATCAAGCTGCAGTCAGTCCACATGTCGCTATCTACGTTAAAAACACCCCATTGCATTAGTAAACCACCCGCTCAACAAAGCTATCGTACCGAGAAGATAACTTAGAAGTTCTCAACGAGATAGTTTCTCAGCTCCAAGCTATCCCGCGAATCGCAGCTTACAGCCCAAAGCACATATTCACAGCCATCGTTTTAATGCAAGTGATTTTTCGGAAACACTTTTACCTTTAAAATGTCTGCGCAATTCATATTCGGAAACACTTCCTTTTCATCCCATTGACAGCATATGGGCCAGCCGGCCCACAACCCTTGTGCAGATTGATTCAAATAAAGTGTTTTTTCAATAGAAAATCTTATTCCCTGTACTCACAAGCCATTATTAAGTGTGCATAGGACATCATGACGTCAACTGTTAGTGAATAGTCAGTTCTATCAGGTGGCTGATGCAATCACTGTGTCAGTCGCTATTGCATCAGATTTGAGAAACCTTATCTCTTGAATTAGCTGTAAAAGTGTCGTAAGTTAACCTCCATGCGAGATGGACGTGTCACCCAGGAAACGGTCAAAGAACGTTACTTTACACAAACACACAGCTAAGACGTATCGAGAGAGTGCTGCAATTGGTTGGTGTGAGTCTTACAACTGTCAGCATTGTCATCAAGTTTAAACAGGATACTGGATCGGTTTCTCATAAATGCAAAGGGAAGTGTGGTTGTAAGAAGAAAACCATTCCAAGGAACGATGCTTAATTCCTCCGACAAAGTAAAAAAGATCCCCACAAAACGAGCGACGCACTGAACACAGATTTGAAGGAGAAATGTGTATGAATCAGTTCCTCTACCGTTCGCAGACGTCACATCGCAGTTGGTCGAAAAGTTAGAAGATCAGTAAAAAAACAGCTTTGAACCAAAGCAATGAAAAAACGATATAAGTGGGCAAAAAGGCGCAAAGATTGGACAAAAGAACTTTGGAAAAAAGTTGTTTCCAGCGATGAAAGCCATTTCTTTGTACAGGGTCAGAGAAGTCAGCACGTTCGAAAATCATCCGAAGAGAAGATTGGTGAGTCCCATATAAACCAGTTTATTAAGGGCCAGCAGAAAAAGACGTTATGGGGATGCAGTCTCGTAGCCACGGGGTGCTTTGGTGGGCTTAGCCCCCCCAAAAATATGAAACAATATATATTATGTGAATTTTTGTCAAATTTGAATGTCAAACCCCCCCCTGCACGAACGTAAAGCCCCACTACTGACGACTTTCTGCCGACGGTACTGTGGGGATGCTTCAGTTACTATGGTGTCTGAAGCCTTCAGCCAGTCGAAGGAATGATGCGCTCGCCACAACATATTGAAATTCTTCGAAGAAGAGTTGTTCCACAGCTGGAAGGGAGGTATGGCGATGGTTGCTCCCTGTCACACATCCAAAATGATGAAAACTTTCATGACAGAGAAGAATATACCGATGCTTGGTTGGCCAGGGAATTCTCTGGACGTAAACCCAATTGAGAATTTGTGGCCCATATGCGAAAGTCGACGCCGTGCTGCAGACTGTACGACTATAGAAAAGCTCATTCAGGTGCTGATTCAAGAATGGTACTGTACAGAGATCCGAAAATTGTCAGTGACTGTTCAAAACTAGCAGACATCATATGCCAAACCACGTTAAAATGCTGCTTAAAAATAGAGTAAGTCATATTTGTTACTAATGTGCCTGCATGTGAAGTTTTATAATCAGTTACCAGGTAAAACAAAAATTATTGTTCGTTGCTTGTTTCAATTCATTTGCACTCGGTTGTATTCTAAATGAACAACCCACGCTGTCAATAAATTAACAGATATATAAACACACGCAAACATTTATGTAAAAGCCGATACACGTCTAACATACGTCAGTGAACCAAAACTCAAGCCACACCCATTGCCATAGATCATATATAGATTAACAAAGCAAGCACAGACACTTTACACTGATATTAGCCCAGGGTTTTTTAAGGCGTTTTAGGGACCTGATTCGGGTCCCTAGAATTGAAAACCGGGCCCCAAGAATCAGAGAAAATGGTCTTCGGGTCCCTAGAATCAGAGAAATCGGGTCCCTACAGGTCCATACCGGGTACCTAACATTTTCCTTTAAAAAAACTGATTAGCGTTTGGGCACATCAAAAAAGCCATCTAGTAAAGACAAAAAAGGTATGTTCTATTGTTTTTTCATCTGTGCAAAAGCCGGTACTTGACTGAGAACAAAAATAAATAAAATTTTCTAACAGATAATCATAGTAAAATTTTTAAATTGGAGAAATGGTTTTGTTTTAATAGTTAGTGGTATGGAGTTCCAGATTTTTGCTTCTAGTTGCATAAAATTGTTTTGGTCTGATTTTCGATATTTCACAAAGCACATCATTTTGACAACATTATATTGCGATTGACACCACATCTTAGAAAAGGGAGATTTCTCTAGAGGGGAATTCATTTCACTGTTGCAGTATACAATCTCGAATCTTTTTTATTCCTCGCGTGGCTGGTCATCCCATGCCCTACTGCTTATGTGTGTGTCTGTGTTTGCCTTTTCTGGTGCGTGTATGACTTGACGTGATTGCTGAGGGAACGAGTCATCCAATAAGCCTTGCTTTAAGAATCTTTTTAACAAAACTTGAGCAACATGCGCGTACGCACAAGTGTTTTGCGTAGATGTGTTTGAGATTTGAAAACAGGCCGACTATATTGCCGTTTCTGCGTAAGAGCACAACGCCCGGCCTATTTCTGTAATTGCCTGGGATATGAACCTAATACCTACCAGATATTTTTCTGTAATGCAGTACACTGCTTCCATCAGAAAATGAAGGACGCAAACGGCAAAGATCCTAATATTTTTGATGCCTGCTCAGCGCTACAGAAAAAGTAAGTTTTTTTCAAACCTCCCTCAAATACAGAGTTACATTTTGTTATCGACTCTGGTTACAAGGCAAGATGAGCCTGTTAACATGAAAGTGTTTGTTCACCATAAGATTTTTTTCATTTATCTACGCATCGTTGTTTATCACCAACCATTATATTTCAATTTAGCAAAAACTTGGAAAATCATTTTACCGGTAGGCTACTGCACAAAGAATAACAGAAAAACTCGTAACTCAGAAAATCGCAAGCAAGCAGGTGAACGTTAAATTGAAAAAGTTTCTGATTCTAGGCATTATAAGGTCTGCCACGCCCACGGCCACAACTTGACATGACTAGTTTTAGATACTGGCAGCGGAACAAGCAGAGTTGTGGGTCCGGACGCTTCACTATATTTCAAGGGGAGTCCGAGATACAAGGGATCCCAATACTTTACTGCATTTGACTTTTTCGTTATAAGGTACATGATTTTCAAAATTTTGCTGTGCGCTTGAAATTGTAGACAAGACAACCATGTCCTGATACAAATACCTCTGGGACAAATTACTGAACTTTTTATATGCAATGTGGAAGCTCGGGATGGTCGCGTGCGTAGTGAAACTTTATAAAAGTTTGCGTTGTTCCAAATACATACAACTTGCGCGCAGTGTTCCCCCTAAGAAAATTTTACACTGAGCAAACGTTTGTTTTAGTGCGCATGCAATTGCGCAACCACGTAGACACACAAACAGTGAAACGTTTCAAGTGTTACAAGGGCAATGCGATTCATACAGCCTACGATAGAAAATTTGGAATGTTTCAAGTGCGCGAGAATGATATTTCACTGCGCAAATGGATTGGTGCTGGTACTGCGCACCTTAGAGGGAACACTGGTCGCGCAAAAGGTTGGCGCCAAGTCTAAGAATGGATATGACGAGAACGTTTTTGAAATGTTTTTATGGTTTGTAATCCAGCATTACTTGAAAATTGGTTCCAATTTTGTTTACGCAAATTAAGAGTGTTTACCACAGGTGCTTCATAGGGAATCATGTATCTTTAGAAGCCAATGGTGATCTGCGATAAATAACAACGAATGTTAGATTAGAAATTATGCAGAAAGGCCTACAGAAAGTTGTATGATCACCGCTGGCATCACACAATCATTCAATCAAGATGTAGATAGTAATTTCGGATAGGACGGCGGACCATCACAATACACAATTCGTTCCGCCGCCCATACCTTTGAACTTCTCAATAGTCGATTGTCCTTTATGTGCGATTCTGGTTTGCGGCATACTTGGCCATAAAATCAATTGACCATGCGATTTGTTAGAAAAGCGGATGTCCTGTAGGAGCTTTTAAATCTAAGCCACTGCAGAACCATGCCAATACCAAAAAACGCTTGCCAAAACATTTAGAAGCATCAGACCCATGAGCATGGTGACGATTATTTGGGATGAAACAACATGTCTAGAAGGGTGTATTTGCAAATGACACGGCTGGTTAGCGACAGCTTCACAAAAGGAAGATGCGACATAATATGACGCATTTTTTAATTTCAGTAAAACTGCAGGCTTTACCTTTAACGCTGCAACGGTGCTCTTCAGTTTTTGTGCAGAGAAGAAAAAACTAGTGGCAGCATCTCATTTGCGGTAGGGAAGTTATAAGAAGATATTCTCATAAGAAATTGACATGGTCTTGAGAAATGAAGGATGTTTTGAAATATGCTATTTTTTAATATGTACTTTCAGGGTTGCTTGCTCTTTGCCTTATTTTTCCTGCATTGACTTTTTATTGGTATTTCGCCTCGACGCTCCCTTGAGTAGTAAATATTTAGGGAGGTAATAACTGATAAAAGTAAGTTGGGGCGTCAATCCTGTTTCGGCTTACTTAGTTTATGTCATCAATTGTCACGTTTTGCTACATAGAAGCGGCCAAAAAACTCTTCGCCTTATCCTGTAACGGTTGACTTTTATGGCTGTTAAACTTTAGGCCTTATGCTATGACTGCTGCACAAGGCGACTCATTTTAACAATACCACGAAAAAAAACACTACCAGCGAAAATGTTACACGTGGTCAGTCTGTGGTTGCTTCACAAGCTAACCGGCAAGGATGCAATGAGTAGGTGTGTAGTTTTCAGTACCATGAGAAACATTTTGTGCATCGTAGGGTGGCAACTTCTTGTAACAAACTTTGCAATAGGTATTGACTGCAAACTTCACAAATTGGCAAAGGAGGGAAATTTCGCTGAAGCGGTAAAGGCAAACATTTCTCCACGTGGAAGTTGGTGTGCTTGCCGATCTATCAAAAACAAATGCATCTATCTGCCTTCATGAGACCTGCATGAAATGATGTGCTCAAGATTTTACTTTTTGTTTCTTTTTACATAATTCAACTCACAGAAAGCCATAACTAACAGTCAATCATTTTGCCAGGCTATTGGAAATTAGGCGAGTGGACGGAGACTTAAAAGTCAGTCTGCGAGACTTATTCGAAATCACCTCAAAAATTCCTCTGAGGCAAAATCGGACCTGCGAATACTATCTTCGACGACTAGCAGGCCATGTCTTGCCAAGTAAGTAACTTTTTAAGTAAGTTGGCGAAAACAACCTGGTTTGTTAAGACACTATGTACGTCTATACGTCTGGCACATTTATCAAACGTCAGTGGCAGAAGAATCATAACGTTAACTGTTACTTATGGGAGAATTGTCAAGTAATTTATTAGCAAAGAAACTACTTTACAGTTTATTTACTTCGTCACTGTTTCAGCAAACGTTTTTGTGACAAAGGTGGACAGCATGTCGACAAAAATGTTGAATTAACTTTTTGCTTCGCAAGCAAGCAAAGGTTAGCACTTTAGCATAATTGGGTGAATAATCATACGAGTTGTAACTTTTATCTAACACTACTAACATCAGATAAAACGTTAAAAAAAACAAAATATGCATCGGCAGAACATCATCCAGTGTCTTCAACATATCAGCCGAAACGGCGAACACGCTTCTGGATTTGTTCGATTAATTTATGAGGTGTCCATCCAGATTTGATTGTTTCGCCAAACTTGAACTTGGCTTTGCGGTACATTTACTGGGTATGAAGTTGTTCTTCGATATAAAGTTAACAGAAACAAATCAATGAAATCTATGTTCCTAAGTCGCGTCCACAGCGTAGTATGTGATAAACACTCCAATTTTGAACAACTCAACTGAGTTTGTTGTGTAAACTGACCCCAATAAATATCTGAGAAAACCTTTACTCTCTGAAAGAAAGCTTTCCTTGTTCCGCCATGGCATTCATTGTCAATGTTAAAGCGCAGATTCTTGGTGCATGTGTTGAAGAGAAACAATCAAGCACATAACTGAGCAGAGTTGTAAACGGGTCACATTTTGAAGTCTGAACCGGCCCGAGCCCGACCTTTATTGTTGAAGCCCCGATGGGGCCGAACGCCAAATTTACCGAGCGAGTCAATATATGCGCAACTGCAGAGTATTGATGGAGTAGCAAAGTAAACATGACTAAGTAATTCACATTTAATCATTTTTCATTGAAGATTTAATCAACCGATTGCTTCAGCAGTAACTGACGACAAAAACGTTCGTAGTTGCAAAAAAACGTTTGTATGTAGGCTCGAAATCGGTCCGAAATATTTTGACAAACTTCAGCCCGAACCCGGTCCGACCCGAAAATCCCGGCCCGACTTACAAACAGGAGCGTAGGCAGAAATTTTGACAGGGGGAGTAAACAACAACCAAGTCTCAACATTTGAATATTTGATTAACTTTTAAAGCATCGTCCATTAAAGGTGCGTTTTTGTGGACCTGTTTTCTGAATAAAACGTCATAAGAGGTCATACGTTCCATGTTAGGTCACAAAGACATATTTTCCATATTTTCAACCTAATTCAATAAGGAAACCATTAAACCAATCTCAAAATATCAGGTGAAACTACTATATCGCTAGGTCTAAGCTGAACCCTGCAAATTGAACCCACTTGGGCACCCTGGGAGCAATCTTCTTTTTACTTAAGCAACCCAAACTAAAACATTGTATTTATTTATTCTACATACGATCGTAAGTTTGCGCTAGTAACATTTTTCGTAAACAGTGTGATAAAAGCACTACACAGCGAACGTAATAGCAAATCTGTCGTTCTTTTGCGAGCACTTAGATAATAATCTAATACAGGCAAGCGCGTACGCAAGGGGGGTTGGGGTTAAAACCCCTCCTTGAGCTTGATATTTTACAAACACTTTATTCCCTGCGCAAAGGAGATTAATTGTTTTCGCATGCTTTTTGCTTGTTAATTTGTCGACTTATTACAAATATCACGGAATAAATTTGCATGCGAATTTCAAGGAACATTGCAAATGGACCAAAAAGTAATAATTACTTTTTGGTGGGAATCTGGGTTATCGTCTGCATCCAGAAACCATCTAACCCAGCGGTTCCCAACCTGGGGTACATGTACCCCCAGGGGTACATTTGCCTATCCGAAGTGGTACATTTAAGGTTAGCAATAGGAGATAAAAATATATTTACATATTATTTGTTTCCAAATATTTATCCATGTTTCAGTTGATACTATTTTCAAAAGTCATTGTATGCTTATGATTGAATATATCTATGAATAACCATGATGAAATATTTTGTCATAAGAAATTTTAGGGGTACATGTTCATCTGTCGAAATGCTGAAGGAGTACATGCTTATCTGTTAAAATGCTGTAGGGGTACATTCTCATCTGTCGGAATGCTGAAGGGGTACATGGTGAGAGAAAGGTTGGGAACCCCGATCTAACCACTTTTTGCAGACCTTTCGTCAACTACGCATGTTTAAGATTGTATTCCGCGATAGTTCACTTTATCAGAAACAATTGTCTTTATTTTGTCTGCAATGGCTGAGCAGCGCAAGGGCTGACCGCATTGGCTACATTGCCAGTTTCTGTATCATGATAAAACTGTTGCACGAGCTCAAAAACAGAAATTGTTAACATAGAAGCATTCAGGCATTTGACAACGTGTCAGCAGGGAAAAAGGAGAACTAAAAATTTGCTGGACTTCTATACATAACAAAAAATCCTTCTTGCGTACTTTCTGTTCAAGCGCAAATTTCTCATAGTGCATTTTCGTAATGGTTATGGTCATTTGCGTTTCACCCACCGTACATCGATAGCAACGCGATATCGATACTAATAGTGATATACAAAAAGCTTCTCTCTCTCTCTCGCTGAGAACCTGACATTAAAACGCTTTGCTATATTTCAGTCGAATTTGCGTTTTTTTCTGAATGATGCATGTTCTTGAACTTTTACGACAATCTTTTGCTTTATGGATAGAGTTATCGATCTCTGAGTGGTTTCAACCATAAAAACCAATATCGACAACTGTTTTGGTGATGACTTTCTAATCTTGAGAAATTTTTTGTATGCTTTGCATCAGTGGCGGATCCAGACCAGGCGTTTGGGGAAACAGTCAAATAAGAGGGCGCCAAAAAGTCTTCACTTGTTTAAAATACCCTAGCTTCTCTGCGATAATCGCTGGGTATCACACAAAAGTGTTTACATTTTCTAGGCCAAGAAAATGGCTATTTTTGTTGGTCGAACTGCGCGATCTTTCAGGGAATCACCACAGTTTAAAATCACCTTTTATCATTAATTCACAAACAGTTTGAAGCAAGTCCAAAAAGATAGGTCCTATTTTTCACAAGCTGCACCTGAGAACGCTATGGGTGTCCCAAACAATGTTTTATGTCTACAATAAGTGTTTGAAAGATATACACTAAGGCAGTGGTCCCCAACCCTTTTGTAACCGCGGACCGTTGAATGCCTAACTATTTTACCGCGGCCCGGAAGCACTCTCGCAACAGTGTTTCTGTGGAATGAATCGGCCAATTACATGCCCAGAACGCGAGGAGTGTCACCACCAGTACGCATTTTATAATTTCGTGGCCTAGGGATTGAGGACCACTGCCCTAAGGCATGCTGCGCGCTAGTGTTTGACGCTGTTTTAGATATCCGCACAACGGAAAAACAGTGTCTGAAACATATTCCGAACTGCTTAGAAGTAGAATGGTTCTTCTTACACCAGGAAGTGACAACTCAAGTTTCGAGCTAGGAGCCGAAGAAATAGGAAACTGACGATCAAATTTTCAGACGAAGCTTGCGAAGTTTCATGCACACGGAAAGCACATTTATTGCTGAAGTGGCAGTTCAAACACAAAAAATAAATGAAAGAGATTTGCTAAGACATTACTTCCATTTTAGGTAGCTCTGCTGGCTATCGTGAAAAACGATCTCATAATCGGATGATAGGTTTACACTAGGCCTGAATACATTTAACGCCACTAATATAAGTAGAATTTCAACCAAGTGTTTAACACTGTTTCACATATTTCGACATTAGACTGCTGATGTGAAGAAAAAACACCAATCTCACTAGTCCAGATTATGAAGAAAAGGTGTGACACTGTTCAAAAAATGTAGGGGCAGTCGGCTCGGGATTACACCCTCAAATCCACAGTGAATACCTCCAAATCCAAGCTCTAGTCTCCCTGATAAAGTAAATTTCCAATTTTGCGTATACTACTACGAACCCTCCAAACAAGCTTCAAGCCACCCAATGCTGTTTGTCTGACGATGGATGTGTTGCTATCCACGAGAGCAAACACAGGTGAGAATCAGTCTATAACCCATTTAAACCATGAATTTCAGCCATCACCACAGATACCACTAAAAAAGTTAAAATTTGCATTGTTTTTCTGCTTTTCTACTCACACTCATGTGATTTACGCTGAATGATCTAGCCCAGGGGTCTCCAAACGTTTTTGTCCGAGGGCCACATAAGGTTATGCAGAACATGTCGGGGGCCGGACGTCTTACGTAATGTGATTGTTTCGGTGTATGTTATATCCTACCAAATCAACAAATTTTCGTAAATATATTATTTTTTCGTCAATGACAAAATTTCTTCGCGGGCCGTTGTTTGGAGACGCTGATCTAGCCAATAAGCTGCGCAATTTGCTGTTGGTTGCAGATTTCGCTTACCATGCGAAATTTGTCTTTTCGTGGCCGGCGCGAGCTGTCTACGGGTTTACACTTGCAACAGAAAGATCGAGACAAAACCATACGCAGTGACGGATTTACGCAGGCCATCGGCTAGGGCCCCGCGCAACTTTCCCTCTTCGAAACTGCGCAGAGGCATAACTTCACAATTTACCTTGAAACGAGCAGAAATGCAAATGTCTACTCTAGAAATACTGTGCATCTGGGCGTGAGAGATGTAGGCCATCTGTATGAAAGCGGTTACAGAATAAGAATGAAAAAGAAAAAAAAAACAAAAACGGTACTTAGTTGATGTTCAATTTTCCACTGACAAAAAGATCGCAACAACGCAAGACAGCCAGACACGGCAAAATTCCGCTGAAAAGTAATATTGTCAGTATTGGATCCTACGTTTCGTTGTTTTTTCAAGATTTCCCGCAAACAGAGATTGCTTATTGAAACTCTGTGTGTTACTTAAATCAGCTAGAACAGTTTCTCAACATGTCTACATTGGGCTTACTTCATATGGTTAACTGAGGGTGTTGCGACAATACTTTGCTGCTGTGCAAAACTTGTCTTCATGCTGTTAACCATCCGTCTGTGGCATAGATAGAGGATTAATACACTATATTTTGCATTGGTTGGAAAATGACAACTTCAAAACCGCTTAATAAGCTCTGTGTCCACTGCATGGATTGTGCTTGTTTGGTTAATAAAATATGTGCTTATTATTACTATAAAAAAGGAGTTTACGCACCAGATCGACAGCTAGACGACATTTTCGAGGGCGGCAAAACGGTCCCGCATGAAAATACATATATCCGAAAAACAAATCAAATAAAAACACTAGAAATCACGGAAATTTAACGAAGAGAACTTCTGAACTACACGAAAGAGCTATAAATTCCAAGAAAAGATTGCAATGCCATTTGATTTTTAAAAGAATGTAGGAAAGGCTCTAATTTCTGTTAAAGATCTAACGCAGTTGTAGAACCAAAGTCGGCACAACAAAAGATAGATATTTGAGGGGGCACTACACATGAGAGGGGCATACTTTCACGCTTTTCAGACAAACGGCCAAGTAGGTCACGCTTACGTGGGGCCCCAAGAACTAGGAGGACCTAGGGCCCCGCGCCCCTAAATCCGTCCCTGACCATACGCCATCAGTCACTGTTGCCAGGTGCGTAACGTGGGGGTGGGCGATAGGCGCAGTACTCCTCTCAAATTTGAACTGCAAATATTGAACCGTTGAGTAAACATTGTCATGACCGCGTACAGCCAATTAATCATTCCATCAAGCTGTAGATCAGGGCTATTCAATTATTTTAAGAAAGGGTCCAGTTGCAAATGTCAAAATTTTTGGAGGTCCGGTCACTCCCATAAAATCATGTAAATGTGAAATATTTTGGATTTTTCTAACAAGAAAATACGACATAGTATGACAATTCAATACGACTATATATAGATATACAAAATCCGGCAAACGAATACAGATATTTACAAAAGTTATTTTTTGTTCTGCTGGTGGGAGCAATGGCACTTTGTGCTTCTTGGCAGACACCTACATTTTTGTTTCAAGATAGTGAGGAGAAGGTAGTGGTGAAGGTTTTTATTCGTCATACAGATGCGAAACTTGTTCTTTATGAACTTCTTTTTTGAAAGCGCGGGCGGTCAGTAGTCAGAGACGTAACTAGATGTTTGATCCAGGAGGGAAAACGTAGCTGAAAGGGATTCACTGACCACTGTATGTGGGTCACTAGCAGCACTCAGAAAAAAAAACGGAGAAATGATGGTGATTCCGGATGTGGATGGCTATACTAAAACTTTAAATCACTAAAAAGTACTCCCGACAAAGCAAAAAGACTACTGAAAACCAAAAGAGTACTAAAACTGAAGTATAAGCTAAGTGGGGGCCGAGTTCTACATTTACTGTAGCTTGCAGAAGGGGACAATTTGCCTCTCCAACACCACCACGTAAATCCAAACACCGTAAGAATTTCCACTGACAATCTGCGAGGAGTGGAAAAATTTTTGGAGATGCCTTCCTGTGACAAGACATTTTGAGGTGTGCCATCAAAAATATTTCTTTCACTGCTGCATTCTGTTGAAATTCAATCAATTCCAGTTTAATTTTGTCTGCGTCCATGCGCATGTGTCTTTTGCTTCAGTTGAGAATTCGGTAATGCAGGCTATGCCTCTAAGAAGGGGTTTGAGGGCGCAGGTACTGTTTCCGAAAAGAAAACACATC
>JGI24158J21664_10005146_pt1 | contig 17018 bp, 9 predicted proteins | sample Ectturendosymbi3_FD_21664 | JGI IMG/M metagenome (IMG submission 21664)
GTGCGCCATAGAACACCCGTCCGCCAACATTTCACTACCGACACTTCCAACACACTTGTATTGGAAGCTGTTTCGACGTCCCTCGATTGAGAACATGACCTTTATCCTTTACTTAGTATCGAACGTTTGCAACTGGCTGTTACTTTTGGTATTTCCTTCGGGACATGTAGCCATGTCGCTCTACACCACGCTCCTCCGCTTCCACAATGCCTTCTCGGGGTAATACAAAGTTTTCTAGCGCTACACGCACAAGCAGCCGCATCCGACGACCTCCCGTCTTCTACCAAGCTTGATCCATATTTCGTTGCTTTATACAAAGCTGGTTTCTGTCTCCAGGCTGTTCGGTTGATTCCATATACTTCTAAGCGTTTGTTTCACGTCCTGTTAATTTTTCGTTGCTGTTTCAGTCAGTTCAACGCCCCACATCCACCCTCATATCTCCCCCTCTTCTCTCATTCGACAAGCTCTTTCCCCATGTCCTCTTGCTTTTGCCTTCGATTTTGTTCGGTTGACGCCGTGGCACGCAAAAGGTTGCTGTGGAAATATGAAGTGGTGTGTTGCAAGACCGGAGTTGAATACTGCCGTTCAGCCAAGTCGTCCAGCCAAGAGGGTTAGAGTCGTTTGCAAGACAGGCAGATTTCCACATTAGTTTGTTTCGCAGAACGGGAGACTCTACACCAGTGGTTCTCTAAGTGGTCGATATCGACCCCCAGGGGTCAATTGGATCATCCAAGGGGTCGATAAATAGTCACGGGGTCGAATGGGGTCACTGAATGTCCAGGGGTGAATGAATAACTGCCGGGGTCTACTGGAGCAATGAAGCCTCCAATTCAAACTTATTGTTAATCGGGCAAGTAATGCAAACGACATTTTTCAACAAATCGAACAAAATTAAGAGGGCTGATCAAATCTCAGCTACAGTAGTTTAAAAGCACATTCGATTCGAATAGTTTTTAATTAAATCATCCATTGTGATGACATTATCAAAACTGTTCTGTTTGTTACGTCACAAACAATATTGTAGTGCATGTGTCGCAGTTCGGCAGTTGTTAGACTGGTAGTAGCCTATAGCAGTAGGCTACGCAGTAGGACGGAGAAAAATTGTAAAGTAACTGTTGGGCTATGCCACGAGGTCTACAGAAAATTGTATACTTTAATTGGGGGTCAACGTGCAGAAAAGTTTGAGAACCACTGCTCTGCACTATAAAACTGTAGTTTTCTTCGAGTTAGCTTTTCATTAAGACTGTTGACTGTGAGTTGGGTTATACATGATGGATATCTTAAATTACGGAAGTGTCAGTGTAATTAAACACATTTTCCCACACCATGGCACACGCTAAACATAAATGTTGTTACAAATAGCTTTTGACAGTTGATACAGTTAAGAAAACGTATCTTGCACTGAAAACTACTGGAAACAATTCATCTTGAACTTTATACGTTAGACAAAACCTATGTGATCTTAAAATATATCGGGAGGCAGATTTGGTACAGAAACGTTTACGGTTGGAAAAACCGTTGTGAAAAGTCCAAACATCACAACTAAAATTGGGAGCTAGGTAGATATTATAGCAATTTTAAATGATCTATAAAACAGTTCAGTCATCATCATCTCTTATTCAATGTACATAAATACATTCGAACTTAAATATGACAGCTGTCACCATATAGCATTCTAATATGAAATATATAACAACATGTTAACTGCGTCTCTTCGAAATACGCACGGCTGTTTTTGTTTTACAAGCACTGAGGAAGGAAATATAATAACTGGCTGCTTTTCTTGTTTATATAATTTTGAAACTGTCACTACTAACACGTCTTAATCAAAACAAAAGAAGAATGTAGCAAGAACCGTCATTGTGACTTGAATAGGAACGTCTCGCCTTTTCGTAGGTTTCGCATAAAAATTATAATACTAATATTCATTTTGATTCTGACTCATGGTCCATATCACAACGTTATTTAAATAACAAAAGAACACAAAAATGGTTAGTCACAGGGCACTACAAGTAGGTGTTAGTGGATAAACACAGTCAACAGAGAGATGTGTCAAACACTGAAAGAGCGCGTCAGCCATAACTGCCGCTATAACTCAGCGCACCAGCTGTGACTCATCATCGAACAAGAAAACCGGCAGTGGGAAAAAATGGAGACATTCTAACTTCAGGTTAGAATGAAAACGGCTGGAAAAAGTGGGATGAGGTGCTCAGCGGCGCAGAAAACCATGTAGATTGTTTTGATCATAGTTTCAAATGTTTTCGCGAGATATCAAACTTGAGGCTGACAAACGTTTGTTTTCACTAAATTCAAAGCCTTAAGGGTGATTTTGCTGTTTTCAACATCAGTCTGTTTTTCCTGTTTCCTTAAATATGGTTCACTGTTGACTTTGAACTGTTTCGCTAATCAAGATCATCCCCATCCGCTGCAGGGCTTGATTAATCATCTTGATCGAAAGTTCGCGGTTAAACTCTCGTTCATCATCGTCAGGAAATGACACATTTCTTCCAAAGAATGTTCTGTTCTCCGTGAATCGTCGCAAACCACATTTCATAAATACAGCATCGCCCTCCAGGTTGTGAATTTTGTTGACAAAAACCATGTCTCCAAGCTGGCCAAAGATCTCTTGTTCCATTAGCGGAATAAGCTGTGAAAAAAATTGACGGAGCGATTTTGCAAGAGATGTTCAAGTGCAGTATGCATTTTCTATTATGAAATTTTGTTTACACTGCAAAATAGTGACGGATCCAGGCCAGGCGTTTGAGGGAGATGTCCGAAAGGGGGCGCCAAAAATCTACTCTTGTTTAAATACGTAAGGTTGTCTGCGACAATTTTGCATCACACAAAAGGGGTCACCTGTTGTAAGGCAGGAAAATAGCTATTTTTGTTGGTCAAACTATGCGATCTCGATGGGAATAACCAGGATCGGCCCTAGCAAGTGCGGGATCCGATTGGTATATCACCTTACTCACTAGAAACTGCGAAAACAACCTTTTTAACAAAAATTTAATGGGAAAATTTCAAAATCCAAAACCAAGAGGGTGGCCTTAACCCTGTCCTCATTCCGATGCCCATGTATAGGATTTGAGGATTTCAGCTAAGTAGTACTCATCTAAGGCTTTCCGAAATAGTGCGTGATTCAAATATAAAAAAATCGATGGCAAACACATACATGCGTGTCTCCAGTGAACGCTCTCAAATAAGAAACCGCTGTTGCAAATCCACCATATCCATCTCTGCAGTACATTTCACCAGCAGATCGACCGTCAACAGATCTGAAATATTTTTTCATCATCTTTGTTTTGTTTCAACTTATCTTTTACCTAGATTGAGACAAAAATAGGTGTGATGTGGATATTTTAATACATTTTATAAAATACGTTGAAAATAGTTTTTAATTCGCACTAATTGCGAAAATACAGTATCACAAAAAAAGTTTTTTTTGAGCCAACTTTACATTTCCTCTTGCCTGGCTTCTCTGAGTTTATTCTTGACAGCACCTGGCCACAAGTGGTACGATCATAGTCCACTTCTGATTTTCACGACCGCAATCCTCTCCAGTCTATGCTTCTTAGAACGAAATTTAGAAAGAACGGCGCGAATTGTTACTGCCTTCGATCGATAGAAAACATATAAATATGTTCGGGATGGCCGTTTATGTTTGCCATAACCGTTCGGCGCTTCGCAAAAGGAAAGCACAGCCAAAAGTTAGTATTGATGCAGCACCTTTGTTTTCACTTTCTCAGTGTTGAAATCAGCAAGATCGAGTGAGCAAAACACGACAAAATGCGGTTTTGATCAGCACATATTGCAATACGTCGTTCTAATCATTACATTTGTTGTTATCTAAAACCCATCTTACGCCAGTACTATTTTGTTCTGTTCAGAACTAAGTAGGTATGCTTTTGTCTGTTGTCTGGTTTGAATCGCTACAACATGCGAATATCAACAAAAACAATTTGTTTGTTCTAATTGTAGCTAATCTTTTCGTTGACACGTTTGTTCTATGTAATGAAATTATATTTTAAATAAACTTCATTAGAACTGAGCGTACAGGTCGCGTTATATGCGAACAACACTGCTCCACCTGCCACAACCCACTTCCTTGCCGTTGCAAGGTTGTGTACATTTTGTGCATTTTTTGTGCTTAACCTCTCTATGCGTGACTGCACGTGACGACGAGTGTCGCGAAAGTCAACCTCTTGCTTTTTTCTCGCGTCGCTTCTCTACGTTTCCCGTGTGTTCATAGCTGATGGCGGGAAGCTTGCCTTGCTTCAGTAGAAAGGAAAGTTAATGTTGCATTTTTCGACTTCAAACTCGTGCTCAAGGTCACTTGCAGAAACTCTGTTGGACGTAAACACAAGAAAAACCTAGTATTGATGGAACTTGGTTACTTCCACTGTTTCAAGCAACAGTACACGCTGCACTCTTGATAAACAAACATTGTAATTCTTGGTTATCTTTATTATCTTTGCTTTTGTGTAAACGCAATCTTNTGAAAGCAACATTTTGTATCTGTTTCGAACTGTAGCTACGTTCTTATTCATTGTTTGGTTGGAATCGTCACGACAGAAACATATCAACAACAACAACAACAACTTGTTTCCTGTAGTTGTATCATACAAAGCAAATAATTCGTGTGATGATGACGCCGTTCAAGATCAAACTTTGTCGTTTCGCTGATGTCATTTCACTGTGTGTTCCTACCAATGCAATCTTATTTTACTAACTTTCATTAGAAATGAACTCATATGGATAGTTACTGTATGTGCAAACACCACTGTCCTCTGTCTTTACGGCAACGTAATTTCCTTTCTTTGCAACACTGGACAGGGCGTTTGGCGCCAACTGTACATATTTCTTTTACTTTACTCCACGTGACAACGAATTGCACGATATTAAACCACTTGTGCATTTTTCTCGCTTCTCTTCCACAAACGTGTCCAGCAGTCATATCGATTGTCGCGAATGTTGCTTTGTATCGATAGAAAGGAAAGTTTATGCCGCACTTTCCGAATAACTGTTTGTATTTAACGTTTCTTGGCCGCACTTCGCTGCGCAAACCAAGAAGAAAAGATAAACATTGATGCCGCTTGTCACTTTCAATGTCTCATTGTTGAAGACTGAAACGTTTAATCAAGCAGAAGTATAGAACGCTCTGTTGATCAACAAACTTAGTAATACTTGATTCTCTTTGCTTTTGTCGAAACGTTATGTTATGCCATGCACCATTGTGCATCTGGTGAGAACTAAGCTCCATTGTTTTTTGTTGTTTCACATAATAGCCACAACATACGAAAATTGACAACAAATACTTCATTTGCTATAATTGTATCATGCAAAGCACGTATCTCGTCTGATGATGACGCTGTTCAAAATCATAGTTAAACCTTTCGCTGATGCATTTTTACCATATGTTCCTTCCAATGCAATCTTATTTTTGATAACCCTAATTACAAATGAACGTACAGGTAGAGGAATACACAAANGACACTGCGCTCTATATCTACTGCAACCCACTTCCTTGCTTTCCAAGGTTGGCGTTTGGCGCCGACTGTACATTTTTCACTGGCCGCACAACTCTGCTTGACTGCACGTGACGAAGAATGGCGCGATAATCAACCACTTGAACTTTTTCTCGCTTCTCTTCCCTATGCTTGACTGGTAGTGAAGTCGAACTGGTAGTGATATCGAATGGCGGGAACGTAGTAGTGATATCGAATGGCGGGAAACGTGGTAGTGATATCGAATGGCGTGAAACGTGGTAGTGATATCGAATGGCGGGAACGTGGTAGTGATATCGAATGGCGGGAAACGTGGTAGTGATATCGAATGGCGGGAAACGTGGTAGTGATATCGAATGGCGTGACTGGTAGTGATTTCGAATGGCGGGAACGTTGCCTTATGTTAATAAAAAGGAACGTTAATGCATCACTTTCCGAATAACTGCTCATGTTTAACGTTTCTTGGACGCACTTTGCTGCGCAAACAAAGAAGAAAAGATAAATATTGATGCAGCTTGTCACTTTCAATGTGTCATTGTTGAAGACTATAGGATTAATTAAGCAGCAGTACAGAATGATCTCTTGATGAACAAACTGTGTAATTCCTGCTTCTTTCCATTACGGTTTCTGTTGTCTAAACGCTATCTTATGCCAGCAATATTTTTCATGTGATGACAAATATGCAGCATTGCTTTGTTGTTGNTTGATATTAATGTTGTTTGACATTAATGCCCACAAGATGCAAATTTCGACAACAATTGCTTGTTATAATTGCGACCTGCAAAGCAAATATATCATCTGNTGATAACGCCGTTCAAGATCATAGTTAAGCCTCTCTCTGGTGTTATTTTACTGTGTTCTTTCCAATGCAGTCTTATTTTGACTAACCTTCATTAGAACTGAGCGTACAACTAGAGCTATAAACAAACCATGCTGCCTCTATCACTGCCATAACGTAATGCCTTGCTTTGCAAAGTTGTACAAGGCTTTGGCGCCAACTGTAAGTTTCACCATTCCCTGACGTCTCTATGCTTGACTGCACGTGACGAAGAATGGCGCGAAAATCGACCGTTTTTGCTTTTTTCTCGCTCCTCTTCTATACTCGTTTCTGGATGTTGTAGCGGATGGCGGGACGCTTGCCTTATTTCAGCAGAAAAGAAAATAAATGTTGCATTTTTTTATTCCAAACTCGTGCTTAATGTCGCTTTAGGCACTTTGTTGGATGTAAACCCAAGAAAACCGAAGTACTGATGGAACCTGGCCACTTTCTCTCTTTAAGCAGCAGGACAGAACGCCCTTTCGATCAACAAACTTTGTAATACTTGGTTTTCTTCTTTGCGATTTCTGTTGTCGATACATTATATCATGCCAGCACTATTTTGTATCCCGTTCGAAATCAGCACAATTGGTTTTTGCTGTTTTACGTGAATACTGCAACATACGAATATCGACAACAATTACTTTATTTGTTATAATTGTATCATAAAAAGCAAATATCTCTTCTGTTGGTGACGCTATTCAAAATCATAGTTAAACCTTTCGCTGATGTTATTTTACTATATGTTCCTTCCAATGCAATCTTATTTTTGATAACCTTCATTAGAAATGAGCGTACAGGTAGAGTTATTTACAAACGACACTGCTCTCTCTACCACAACCCATTTCCTTTTTTAGCAAAGTTGCACAGGGGATTTGGCGCCAACTGTACGTTTTTGGCTTGCGTAACAATTCTATGCTTGACTGCACATGACGACGAATGGCGCGAAAATCCACCACTTGTGCTTTTTTCTCGCTTCTCTTCCTTGTGTTTGCCACGTAGTCACAAGGGATGGCGGGAACGTTGCCTTATATAAACAGAAAGGAAATTTTACGAGTCACACGTTCCTAATAACTGATCATGTTTAACGTTTCTTGGACGCACGTCGCTGCGCAAACAAAGAATAAAAGATAAACATTGATGCAACTTGTCACTTTCAATGTCTCATTGTTGAATACTGTAGGGTTAAAGCAGCAGTAGAGAATCAATTCTTGGTCAACGCATTTTGTAATACATGGTTCTCCTCATACACATTTTCTGTGGTCGAGCGCTATCTTATGCTGGTAATATCTTGAATATATTCAGATATGAATGGCGACGTGTTTATCTATCGTAAGCAGTGAACCGCTAAAACAGACGAACATCGCCAAAATATATTTTAACTGTTCTAGCAAGCATAATTTGCCCGATGAAAATACCGCACAACTTCATAGTTGATCGTTTTGCTGATGTTATTTGTTGTGTTCCTTCCAATGCAATCTTATTTTATTATCTTACATTTGAAATGAGCTTACATGGATAGTTACGGTGTATGCAAACAAGACTGTCCTCCATCTTTACGGTAACGTTATGTCTTGTTCTCGCAAGGCTGGGAAAGGTGTTTCGCACCAACTGTACATATTTCTCTTACTTCACTGCACATGACGACGAATAGCGCGAAAATCAACCACATGCGCTTTTTTCTCGCTTTTTTTACTTAAACGTGTCTGGCAGTCATATCGATTGTCGCGAACGTTGCTTTGTATCAATAGAAAGAAAAGTTTATGTCGCACTTCCGAATAACTGTTTGCGTTTAGCGTTTGTGGGCGAACTTTGCGGGGCAAAAAAGCAGAAAACAAACATTGATATGTACGTTGAAAGGATCAGCCTTTCTTGATTTTTCGTGAACTGTTACGCTTTGTTTAACCGCGTGGTTTCTCTCTGGCATACGTCATCGCGCACGTGTGTTATCTCCAGAAGAAATGTGTCTTTCTTAGACCGCTACCAAACGCAGATTTTCTTAGCAGTGACTAGTTTATGAGGTTCTTGGAAGGTCAGCCTTTAAGCTTTGAAAAATATTTAGTAATGTCGTTTCAACTAGCCACAGTTCGTGTGTTTTTCTTTGCTTGTTTTCAAGTGCCAACATTTCGCCTGTAAGATTTGTCTTTCATTTACAGGACTGATGATGCGTTGGAAAACGCGAAACTAATTTCTCCGTCAATAAACTGTGACTGATTTACTTGCCGCCATCTTTGTGGCCTTTAACTATGAAAAATTGATACGTTTGCAAGTTTTAATCGTCACAGAAGAATGAAAGCAGAAAGCAGACAGATTCTTCAGAAGCTTGCCGCAAGGCTAAAGTTTGTTTGTTGTCACTTTTAATGTCTCATTGTTGAAGACTGAAACGTTAAATCAAGCAGAAGTACAGAAAGCCCTCTTGATCAACGAACTTAGTAATACTAGATTCTCTTCAGTACGTTTGCTGTTGTCCAAACGTCATGTTATACCACGCACCATTGTGTAACTGGTGAGAACTAAGCCCCATTGTTTTTTGTTGTTTTACATGAATAGTGAGAACCTACGAAAATCCCCAACTTTCTTCGTTATAATTGTATCATGCCAAGCAAGTATCTCGTGTGATGATGACGCTATTCAAAATCATAGTTAAAGAAATAGTCTAATAAATATTGAGTTGATCACAACTTTTTGCACTGTCTACAAGACGGAAATGCCCCAGAATAAAGTGTAAGAATCCTGTCTTCGTGTACATAGTCCTGCCAGTATTTTCTGAAAGTGGTATACAAATAGCCACAAACCAGAAGAACGCTTCGAAGATTTGACCGACCCTTAAGCAGGGCGTTGGTGTGAAGCTGTGAATTACAAAGCTCCAACACTCCCATGCGGAGAACGTTCCTTTTGACAACGCTCTTGGTTGGGAAGACTTGTTTCGGGTTGCTTCGCCAAGTAAGCACCTATTACGTATTGCAGCAGGTGTGTAAATGGCCGTAACTACACAAGAGTATTCGGCACAGTAGCATTTACAAACTGTGGACAGGATAGGTAACTGTACTAGCACATTCTGCAATTGGGTAATTAGCTTCACTATTTGTGGATGTTTTATTTAATAATCATGGACTTGGCAAAGACCTGAATATGCCTACATAGTGAGAAAGCAAAGTTAGCAGAGAGGCACGTTTAAGTCTCATTCACCGCATATGGAAAACACGGGTATGTTGCTCCTACGTTTACTGAAAAACGTAAAACAAAGCGCGCGGCCACATACAGACAAATCACCCGTGTCAATAAAACACGGTAACACCAAGCATGAAAAAAGCTCAGGGCAACAACTCGGGTAAAACCACTCACAACGGTTATGTTAGGATTGCCTTCAATTTCGCTACTAGTTGAACTCAGCTGGAAATCAGTTAAAAACTGCAAGGCTACATGGCACAACTTAGGTTAAAAACGTAGCGAAGATGGACATCCGTAAAACGAACTGCAAAACGGGGGAGAAGCTTTCGGAACGAAGTGAAACTTCCGACATTTAAGTATCTGCAAAAAAATTGGAATTAAAAACAAAATTGCTGGCAAGTCAACTACCATCAGAGCTTCGTCAAACTCACCTGGGCTGCCCTCATCGCTGCTGGGGTCACAAGGAATGTTCGGTAGCTCTTCCTGCACCTCATCACCAACTTCACCGGAATCAGATTCGTTGGTTGAACTGCACCGAGCATTCGACGAAAACTTTTTCTCAGCTCCAGAACCTCCCTGGCTGCCGTCGATGGATGACACACCCCAAACTGCAGTCGGCCTATCCCCGGCTCCATCCACCTCCAGCGGATTGCTTGCGGCAGGCAATCGGCGCTGGATGCGTTGCGACGGTCTTCTGCGATTAGCACCATTGGTAGGCATAAAAACAACGGCGATGCGGAGCGACATCAGAACGATGGCAGCAGACATAGAAATCGCCAACACGATGATTGGACTGAAAAACAGAAAAACGCCTTGGTGAAACAGTCCTGAAAAACAGAAAAGGCAGAACACGGTTGTAACCGTTATGATCATGTACAGGATTACGAGACGTATCGCGATACTTACAATACTGCGACGAGCGGTTCGATCAACTCCATGGTGCCATCCAGAAGTTGCGGGAAAAACAAAAAAAACATTACTATTAACACGAGGTCTAGTATCGAGAGCATGCTTGCAAGACAAAACTCAACCTTGGTGCAGATAACTGCGAAATATTAAAATTATATTACTCCAATATATGGACAGCAATATGAAACAAAATTGTAACTTTAAAGTGAAACAGCAACTAATCGCTTAAATCAAATTATAACTACAATTGTACTTTCCCAGACGTAAAATTTCTTTCGGCTCCCAGCAATACCTTACAAATTCATTAACAAGGTTGAATGGATCGCTTCTCAATGCTACCAAAACTTTATAACATCAGCCAATTACTGTTGTATACAAAGCCATTCCAACTCAGAAATGCTTCTGCGAACGACAATGACTTTTAAGGTCTTTTTTGCCTCTTAGCAGTTTAATCAATCAAGAAAAAACGAAACGCTTCAAAGAAGATGGAATCTGCGCTTTGAAATTAGTGCTTGCGTTGTTGCTGCAAGCAAGATAGTTTGATTTCAAATATTTTCCGGGCAAATTATGAAAACTGTCTGAAACAGTGTTTATCAAGTTTTTTCTTACGTATTGACCTCTTACNAACCCTAAACACTTTCGTTCCTTCCCACCATAAACCATAAAAATGACAAATGCTGANGTTAGAGTTACACAAAATGAAGGGGAAGAAATAGAGCTTTAAAGCAAAANAACAGTTTCTTGGCGAAACTTTCACAGANCATAAAAGCAAAGGNTTGTGATGAAAGCTTAGAGGNTGAGGTTGAAGACTACAAAACGTCGTTCTACTATAAATCCGACAAGCATAACTGTAATTGCGCAAAGATGAATCGATAAATTCCATAACGCCTCAGCACCAACGCACAAAGCAGTGCAACTCCCTGAGGACGCCGGAACGGGAGTGCATAACGGGGACACTTCTCCCTTGACCTTCAAAAGTGGGCAACGGGGGAACAGGTTCCCTTACATAACAGCATGATAGGTAATTTCATGTTTTGTCAAGATGGAGTTGAAACAAATTTAATACAGCTATTCGCGCACATAGAAAATTCAGAATGGTGTTCTACAATTTCTGTTACAACTTTTAAGGCCAGCATTGTTGCTAAACATGTAAATTCGAAGAGAATGTCTATTATGGGTGTGCGTTTGCACTGGACTCAAGCGAACAGTTTTGAACTCGTGGCACGTCAAAACGTAACTACGCCTACAGACGTAACAATGCGAACGATATTGTATCCATCTTGTTCGTTACAACCGATTTTAGGTTATGCCTACATATTGTCGTTATGTCGAGAGTAGAAAGAAATCAAAATGCTGCTGTGAAAACTCTTGCCAAGACAGCAGCAACCCAAACCGGGCAGTCACGGATAACATCACATTTTCAATCATTGATAGTCAGGCGTCAGCCACCAAAACTTGTGAAGAAATTAGCACAACAAAATTAAAGCAAAGTGTAGTAGATGAACTGCATGCCATTGAAAAGGCTTGGGTTAAGGATGCCATTGAGTATTCAAAAAAAGATAAAAAGTGCAGCGAAAAGAATGGACGATGTTTTGTAGAAGAATGGTTTGAAAGTTACGACTGGCTCGTTTATATCAGATAAAAAATAAAGCATTTTACGCAACTTGCACAGCTAACAGTAATATTCAGAAGGGAACGTTTAATTTCAAATATGGTGACGGTTTTGATAACTGGAAAAAAAGTGCCTAAAGACTAAAAGAACACTAGGAAAATGCCCCTCACCAAGCTGTCTGTGCTGCACTAGCGAGGGAAAAAAACACCAACATAACTTCTATCAGGTCACTCCAACTTGAAAAGCAGCAGCTACGAAGCAAGGGCTGATTTCTCATCTTCAAACGTTGAAGACATTAGTGCGACAAGGTATTGCTGTCAGAGGTGATACCGATTTAAAGTCAAATATATATCAATTTGACCTAGACAAAGCTATCAATGACAAAGGTCTCAAGCTACTGCGCCAAGAGAAACGATTCGTGAGTGCGCATGACACTGTGGAAGAACAAATGCAGGTGCTTGTTTTAACAGCTCGAAGGGATTTACTAAGTCGTACTCTGGAAAAAGACTTCTACACAATCGTTGCCGACGAATCGTCAGATGTTTCCAAAAAGGAGCAGTTGTCATTCTGTGTCAGAACGTGCAAAGTCTGCCATGAAATCACTGAAGACTTTGATGGGTTTATGAATGTTTCGAAGGTCTAACATCTGATGCGCTTTTAAAGTACCTAAAGGATATCTTTCTCAGGTGCTGTTTAGATCTGTGGTTCTTAACCTTTTCTCCATCACGCCCCCCAAAAGTAATTTTCCTTGCCTCACGTCCCCCTTACTTTACATAAGTTGTGAAACAAATGTATCTCTTGGTCAATTTGTTTAATTTTAAGGTTTTGTAACAAACACTAAGTCCAGGGTTTCGTTAAGGCGTTTTAGGAACCCGAATTGGGTCCCTAGAATCGAAAATCAGGTCCCTAGAATCAGAGAAAATCGGATCCCTAGAATCTGATAAAGTGGGACCCTACAGGTCCATAGCGGGTACCTAACATTTCCCTTAGCAAAAACCCTGCTAATTGCGTAGAGTACAAGCACGCACAGTCTGCACAATGCAGATTGGTAAACACAGACACAACACAATAATTCATAGCGAGTTTGGAGGTAGAACAACAGGGCTACAGACACTTCCCTAAAACTATTGTTCATTAACCCATAACACCTGATACAAAACTACATCCAGAGTAGGACATTGAGTCTAACCCTGGTCAAGGCCAGGTAAAGTACGGAAGTATTGTGGCATGCACACACCCTCAACCAAACAAACACTGCAACATCCGAGCACTCAGTCACAAAGTAAAATGCGGTCGCAGTGTTCAAACAATAAGGACGAATATAAACAATCTGACTGCATCAAAGCACGAAGCTACACGTTGTTAGAATTTCTGCATCGTTCAAGAAAGTGGTACATATTTTTTCACAATAAGGCCTCAAGATAGGAATTTGCATTTAACCTGATGAATATTAGCACTCGCTCGCCACGAAAGGTTGTATAGAGCCCTGCACCCAAAATTATAGGCCACTGATTTTTTACAATTTGGCCAATAATTGGTGCAACATTATTTTGCAGCATTAAATGAAAAACGCTTTCTTTTAAGCGACATTGTACCAGATTTACCGGTAGTCACAGATATGCATGTTCCTACTCTAACCAGCATACTTACTGTGTTGCGGTTGCTTCTTCTTGATTTGTGCGAACCTTTGCAAATTCTTTGTTTTTTGATTCACTCTGCATAGCTTTGCAACCGCACACTACTTCGCAGAGTGAATACAGATCACTCTCACTAATTGCAAATCGGTTGAACCAGTGGTTTCCAAACACTTTCGAGCCGTTACCCTAATCAAGGTAGCAATTACGTCTTATTACCCTTAATATTTCGCAGTGATCGCTCATAATACAGAACAACATTTTGGTTCCGCGGTACCCCCAAAAAATCGCGTATTACCCCGGGCTAATTTATCCCACTTAGGCAACCACTGGGTTAAACCATTCAAACCTGAAAAAATAACACGGTTAATCGCACAAACCAGATACTTCAATAGAAATGTTATTTTAATTTTTTAGATTTAAACATTTATTCCGCGCCGCTTTAAAGTGAGTAAAAGACACAGTTCCGAGATTAAGCAACTGAGTATCGCCATCGGGATGGCCAGAAAGCAAAGTTACTTTTTCTTTGGCAGAGAAGTCGGTGTCGTATGGTGGTCTGTAGCTGATAAGCCGCATTTAAAACCTTATTCTCACATTCAACAATAGTGTGGCTCAAGTGCAGTTGAATCTTCATGAATATACATTGTCGCATCACAGAAGAACATGGCGGGAGTAATGTAGAAAATTAGTACCATGCAGGTGTACGGCCACACTGCAGAAAGCTCGTCGAATTACAGAAAGCCAATGCGGCATCACACGCTGCGTGGAGCTCTGTCAAATGCGACAATGGTACAATGTTATTGTTAAAGGGTCTTGACATGCCGACTAAACAGCCCCCCTAGTTGCGCCCGTCCCTGAATGTTTGCATGCAGAATCGATTTCGGCCTGCAAAATTTCAAGATACTTAACCCCGACTTCCATCTCTGCCGGAACTAAACCAAATAACATGTAACGGCGTAAAACTAGCACGGGCGTAACTTTCAAAATTTTTCTAAGTTGCAGAGCATGTGAGGGTTCGCGCCCCCCTAGAAATTTCTTGACGCCCCCCCCCCGGTTAAGAACCACTGGTTGAGATGGTAAGAAAATGGGGTTTGATGGGGCTGTAGCGATGAAATCTCAAGGAAGAAAGCTTTGTGCTGACGTTGTCCCAAATGATGTATATGTACATTGTTTCGCCCAATGTAAAGAGCTGACTGTTAAAGAGGCAGTCAGGCAGTGCTTTCCTTGTCAGAATCGCTGGACTTTGCCAAGCTTTATGTGTAATCGTGGATGTTTATCCGAAACGTATTCGCTTATTTGAAGAAATTCAGAATGAGGACAAGAATGAGAAAGGTGCAGATGACTATAAGATACTTCATCTCCAACACCTGTCCCCAACAAGATGGACAACAAGAGTGAAAGCAGTTGACGTCATTTTGGAGAAAGCCAACGAACTGCGTAAAACTCTCGAAACGTTAAAAGACGATCCATGCATTCCTTCTGACACTAAAGCTAGGATCCGTGGAATTCTACAGCGCCAGTTTTCCTCACAACGTGTACTCTTCAATTTGAATATGACACAAAAGCTTCTTTAGTGATTGGAAAAGTTCTCAAATGAGCTTCAATCAGCTGACATCTCTGCTGAGTATGGTTTGTATTCCTTGCCGCACATTCTTCAGACGCTTCAAGAACTGAGAAACGATGTAGAATTTCAGCAAATCCTTAGCGAGACCACGACTGTTTTTGATGTTGCGCTAAAAAGTGAGACAGGACGGCCAAAGAAAGTCCCACGATCTATGGAAGATGAAGACAACTTTTGCACTGGGACGTTCCCTATATTTAATACAACCAGTGATGAAAGTATTAACAGTATGCGACAGTCTTACTATGAGGTCATCGATCTGGTCACTGAAGGCCTTAGCACACGGTTTCAACAGTAACCTATTACTTTGGTAAGCAGTATAGAAAAAACTACTAAGGTCAATGTTTCAAAAAGGTATTTCAGAAAGCACTTAATAATGACGAACGCTTTGATCGATAAAAACAAACCGAGACTACACTTGATGGCTTGCATACAATCATTAAATTATGCAACATGGAGGCGAAGAAAAGAATAACGTCAATCTCCCGCATTTCAATAATCGCTGAAGTTTTCAATTCAATGTCCTCTGCACAAAAATACTGCTCCGTGGCACATCAGGTAATTAGATTGCATTACACTATACCTCTGACCTCAGTATCATCTGAGCGTTCGTTCAGCGCATTGCGCCGATTGAAGACATGGCTGCGCGCAGACACTGGAGGAAATCACTCAAATAACATATTGTTTGCAAGTGTTCNAAAATNTCATATGGATAAAATTGACATCAAAGCTGCTGCTAAGGAATTCGCTGAGGGGAATGCCAGCAGAACAGCTTACTTTGAAAAAGACGTGTAGAAATTCAGCTAACGTTTTCATGTCATGATTAATCGAATGCGCGGACAAGTTGTGTCGAATGTTCCTATTGATAATGGCTTTGAACTTTCAAACTCACTCTCATTTGTTCCGAACTACTGTCAACTTCTATGGTTCTTTTGCTTTGTGTGCGGTGAACGATTTGTGTCTTAGAAATTACATCTGATCGGATGCTGGGCGACATATTATATCACGCATTCTGCGGTAGAACAGTGGTTTAGCAATGTGTTGAAAATTCCGTATCGCTTAAATTTTCAGCGATTATTTTATTACAATAGTAACACTGCATGTCATGTTTTGTTTTATCAGTTTTGTTTGCTTGTTCTTTTTGCAACAAATATGTTCGTTTCGTTTGCTGGTTTTATCGAGTTTTCATAAAAATTGTCTAGTGTAAAAATTGAGGTTTGTCAAATGAATACCATATTGAAAAAAAGCACATTTGTAACGACTTTTTTGTTATTTATACGTTTCCATTTTCCTCAATTATTTTACTGCTCCGCCTGCCTTACCGCTGTTTCGGCGTCCCTGCACACACATCAAACAAACTCACAACCGGTGCTGTACAGGNACGTGGTGGAGAGCAGTTTCAGAAAGCTGCAATTTCNGATCTTTCCTCTGTTTAACGCCCTTATTCCATCTTCTGTTTTTTGCTCTGTACTTAGATGCTTTTACTGTGTTTTTTTAAANTGGTATCGCTTGCTTGAAACAAGAAAGAGCAGCTTAGANTTTGATTTCGAGTTTTAAAAGTNTGTAATGTATGTATAATATGCTGATTTCAACAAAGATTGAAAATGCGCTTGATAAATAAGGCGTTTCACTAATCAGAGAAATACAACGCTTTCATATTAAAACGCCTTTATCCTGAACGTAGCTGTAGGCTTCAAACTTTAAAACTCATGGTTGTATCTCACGTAAATTAGATTTTATTTTAAGCACT
>JGI24158J21664_10005147_pt1 | contig 17015 bp, 9 predicted proteins | sample Ectturendosymbi3_FD_21664 | JGI IMG/M metagenome (IMG submission 21664)
TTCACGTGAAAAAAACAGAGAAAAACAATAAAATATAAGCAATTACGTTGAGGTTGCAAGTAATTGAAATCTATAGTCACCAGTTATTGAAGTATAACTGGTAGACTTCTCAAGCAAACAAAGAAGTTTTTATTTCACAAAATCATCCTGCGGCCCGGATCCAACCACGCAACGGGCCGGATTTGGCCCGCGGGCCGTATGTTTGACACCCCTGCATTAGATTGAGGGGGACTGCAAGAAAGACAGTGACTTATCAATTAATCATAATGTCATCACGCCTGGAGCAAAATTAACTTTTCGTAAAACCAACACGTCGCTACTGTCTGACAAAGTCGCACTTACTGACTCGAACCATGATTTGTCAGAGTGCAGTTATGTTTACTGGATCCACAAGTTTAGTATTAATTTAGATGCTTGTGTGGATAATTTCATACCTGTGGAGCAACATACTGTATAAACAGTGTGTCTAGTTTTATTGTTTCCAGATCATCGTCAATGATGGACATATTCATCGAACGAAGTTTGTTTGATAATTGTTCGTGAGGTGATCACTATTGATAAGGGGGTTAAATTTGGCTATGGTAGCAAATTTCATTTGCCGAAGGTTACGTTTTTCGTCATTTATAGCAAATGCATATTGTTTGAAGCATAAAACCCATCACTTTTACTCTGGAATACGATTTAAACCTATGTTTAATATAATATTCACGTACGTACACATTGAATCTATGTGAATAAGGACTGAGGATGCGTAATTTTGCGTGAAGTCCATTTCCTATTAAAAATTTGCCGATAGATTTCTTGCTTACCCTCTTTGTGGAGAGTACGTACTTGAATGTACTGTAGATATGTGCAAGTTTGAATCATTGCAAAAAGATGAAAGCAGAGCGCAGTCGGCTGATTCCTCGAAAGCATACAAAAACTTAGTTCTTTTAACTGTACCTCATTGTATTTTCACCGTTCTACAACAATAGGCTACCGGTTACATTTCAGCAGCGCATGTGCGCTGCATTAGTCACGTGCAACACCTAATTTGTTAATAAATCAATTAATATTGCTATGCGTTGCTACAGATGTTTGGACTTGGCACATTTACTTTAAGACCTGCACATTAATACCTTATTTCAAATCCAAGATTTTCGCATAACTCATCGCATGCGTTTGTTGAAGAGAAAAATGCAACAAAAGTTTTCGGAAAAAACTTTAGTTTTGATATTTTCCGAGGGGTGAGTAATAAAATTTAAGAACCCGTGCCTTACACTAATTTCTTGCATTGCAGCTAATTTCTCACTCAACTTCAGCTGGTCAGAAACACTGCTACAGCTTCCCTCTGTCGCAAGCGCATAAAAAATAATAATTCCCTAAAAATGTCTTCAGCAGGTTTGAGTCACTTTTAATTTCAGTTTGGTAATATCAACTGCATGTTTCGTGTACTCGAAGTTCCTGAACAGATTTATCTGAAGAACTTGATTTATGAATGCTGGCTGTCTCTCTTGATTTCAGCTTTGTGCTCAATCCAGGTTTTCATTTACTTTTTCATCTACTTATGTTTAAGGACAAAACCTTTAAAACCCATTAACGCCCGCGCTGGCCACTATCATGGTCGCCACATTTCTGGTCATATTTCGCCAGCCGCTAAAGCTAGAGAGCTGTTCAAACCCTCTAAACAACCAGAAAGTCTTCTGGTTTCGATTAAAAAATTGGAAAGTTTTGGATTTCGGGTCTTTTGTCGATGACGTTATAATTAAGGTGGGTTTTGCGTTTTTTTGGATGATGTTATCTGCCGACCCAATGAGCCGATTTTGGGACTCGGAGTTTTCTTGGATTTTTGGCTATAATACGAGTCTTTCGAGCCCTTGATCGACTTTCTAGTGTTTCTGCTTCCAAAATTTTGGCTCAAAAATCGCAAATTAATTAATTAATTCCCTTGGGGATTAGGTTTCCTCTGCTGCAGCTTATGCAATAATTTGCCTTTGAATATTCAGGAAACAGAGAATCGGAATGTCTCCAAACATCTGTGAAAACACCTCTTGGTTTTAAACAGCGTATATGAGTTCTTCGGGAGTTTACATAGTCGCTTTGAATTGGCACCTTTAAAATTGTGCCATAGAAAGTTTAAGCAAACTTCGGTTCGTCCTTGGGAACGCTTGCATTGAAAGATCATGCAATCACCTTAACGAAGTTTCACTTAAACATAGGAGAAATCTAGGACGCTTGGTTTTTGTGATATCAAACAAGGTCAGTATCTGCTCCTGAAAACAAAGATGAACATAAATGCTTATCCGGGGACCGATCACCGCTTTTGTTCAGGTCCTTCCTTGAAAAACTGATATATCACACCACACTACATATGCGCAAAAACAAAGAGTGGCGCGGTGGTCACATCCGCTCATGTAAGTTTTGATTCGCTAAGCCTCACCGGATGAGAGCACCTTGCGCAAAACAACGGCTAGCGTGACTGGAGTCATAGAATGAAATGCGTGACGAAAGCGTCCGTCTTGCCACAACTTTCTGTTCAAACGCATCTCGTGACAAAGAATAAAACCGAAACTGTTTATAGAGGAAGACATTACAGATGGCTGCATCAGCACAATGGCCACTGACAAGTAATGCAGATTTGAGAGTGAATGAAATGCTTGGCTACTTCGCTCTGAGTGGTGAATTCGCTGTGCCAAGTACAGAGTGCCGTTACATTTTATGCAAACAGACGTTTGAACGTATTTTCGTGAAACAAATGATTTTTCCTTGTTTTCACTGTCGGTATATCGTCGATAAAAGTTAGAAAAGTTATTTGCTATGTTATTTTTAGTGCTGTGGCTGGACAAAATCTCCATGCTCTTTAATTTTTATTCAAAACTATAGTTTATCACCTAATTATTTTGCTTTCGCTAAACGTCGTTTGCCAATGAGAGCTTTTAGGCATGTAGTGAAATAATAGGCTGAGGTTGAAAGGTGTACTTAGATGTTGCACGAGGGTTGCTCGATACACGTAGTTTGCAATACTGAAGGATGGTAGAAAATTGACGTGAAGCAATTGTAGCAAAGTTTTGAATTAGACTGGGGGTCTCCAAACTACGGCTCGCGGGCCAAATCCGACTCACAAAGCCTTTCATCGGGTCCTCGAAGCTATTTATCCGCCCGAAAAAACACTTTTTCCATCATGAAAAAATAATACGTTGACAAAACTGTGTTCATTCGGTAGAATGCAACATAACCAGAAACAATCACATTGTGTAAGATGTCCAGTCTTCCGGCTGTTGTTTGATAGTTTATGTGGTCCTCGTACAAAAAAAGTTTGGAGACCTCTGCATTAGGCGATCAACAACGGCAAAGTCCTGAAAGAACAAATTGAGAATATTATAATTTTGACAATGCGTCTCCACAAACGTGGCGCAGTCGAATCAATCAAATATGGCGTCTCCGCAGCTAAAGATCTCGTACTGCTAGATCCATTAAAGACCAAAATGGTGACTTGCTTAGCAATGAGAAGGACATCCTTAACAGATGGAGAGAATATTTCAAAGATCTTTCAAACTCAACCATTGTCAATCTATGAGGAGAGAGGAGTACACTTTTGGGGAAGAAGAAACCATCACTGCAACCGAAGTCTTACCAGCTTTCAAAAAATCACCCCAGTCATAAAGTTGAAGGCGGGAAAGTCTGTAGGTTGCGAAGAAATCCGACCTGAAGTTCTCAAAGCATTGGCTATCAAAGCTAGAAGGAGTTCTTTGACTGACTCGTCTGTATCAGGTGGACTAGTGCTCTGGAAGGGCACTGAAAGATTGACAAACTGGTGTGATTATCCCCATATGCAAGAAGGAAAACAAGTGAGAATACATTAATCACCGGTGATCCTTCTCCATAGCCTCCCTGGAAAGCGTATACCAAGTGCCTTGAAAAAGATGTTTCGAAATAATTGAACCTAATCTGGAGAATACACAGTACGGTTTTCGTTCTGCCCGAAGCGTTACCGACTAGATTTCATTCTCCAGTAAATTTTAGAGAAATCTTGAGAGTATTGCAAGGACGTCTCTAAACGGTTTGTCGACTTCGAGAAAGCATACGACCGGGTTCCCCATGAAAAACTTTGGGGAGTGTTAACGGCCCGCCGTTACAGGGCGTCAAGTCGATGTATGCCTGCTCATGTTTGTGTTCGTACCGGCCAAATGAAATCACAACCGTTAGGTGTTGGACTCCGATAAAGGTGTGTATGGTCACAAGTACACCCCCTCTTCATAGTAGTATTTACGATTTGGATAGACAGTCACAGCGGAGTCGACGAGGGCGCCGCTATTTGAAGTAGCAGCATCAACCGCTTAATTTTTGCGGACAATTTGGTGCTAATTGCATCGTCTGAACAGGGTCTTCTACATGCACTTGATCAGTTTTCTGCTGCGTGAAATCAACCGGGAATGAACATTGGCACTGAAAAAACCGATGTTATGTCTTTCTAGAAGCCCAAGGCAGTGTACGCTGCAAGTAAGTGGCAATACGCTAAAGCAGGTCAAAACATTCACGTGCCTTGGGGTGGTATTCACGAGTGACCGAAGAAGGAATAAGGAGGTTAATACACCGATTGGTAAACCAAACGTAGCTCTGCGTGAGCGTTGTCGCGCTGTGGCGACAAAACGGAAGTTTTCAAACACGGAAACGCTTTCAGTTTTCAAATCGGTCTTTGCTCCGATCTTCACCTGTCGTCGTATTTTACGCATCGTGGGTCCTTATTTAGCTAAACTCGTTCTATTTGAAACAGGATTGAAGATGCGTAAAATACGCGAAATCAATTTCATTAAAAAAATTTCACCGATTGGTTTGAGCACGTCACCGTTGCAGTGACGTATTGTGGGAATGTGGATATGTGCAAGACCGAATCATCTCAAAGTTATGGAAGTAAAGAATGGCAGGCAGATCCCTCGAAATCTAATAGCAAACCTAGAGCCTTAAATCACTCTTTTAAATTTCGAATTGCAACAGACTAGAGGGTTTTCAAAGTATCACATTGAAAACAGGAATGCTGACTTTTATAAGCACAATAATTTTCCTATTGAATGCCGGACATATTTATGGCAAGAATTGGAGCAATTTGTGTCCAGATGTGAAAGGATGCAGGTAAATCTTTGAATTTGACATAAGCAATTTAAGTTTTCAAAACCAGTCGAACAAAAAAACACCGACTTGCTGAGACGTGTTGTATTTGTATGGGATTACAGGACTAATGCGATTGATATCTGCTCTCGTTACTTAAAATATTATTTGCTATACGATTTTTGTGTTAAACACTTTTAGCTTGGTCCCCAACTAAATAAATGTTGAACAACAATTAAATTCAAGTTTCTAGTTTTAAATGTGTCTGACGTGGCCAAACTTTAGCAAAGTTATTGAAAGGTTGTATCTCTTTTTATCTGCTTGTAGGTGGTTTTCTTTAGGTGTAAATTGCTATTTTAAATATAATCCGTTACGTGTATTTCAGTTATGCAGTAAGACATGCTTGAAACTGAATGACATGATCTGCGAAACGCAATGAAGTGTTTATTGAAACTATTGAAAGTTTAGGCGCCCACAGTTCAAGAATAAAGTTAGTTTTTCATCGAAGCGTGAAAGACTCTGGTATTAACATGCGAAACTTTGTATGTGCCAGCACGCGATATTAAACCTGAAGGTGTAGCACATTTCTAATTAGCAGGGCAACATTAGCATATTTAGATATGCACTCAAACACTTGTAACAACTATGCATCCATTATATTACAAAAACCTTGTCCTAAATAGCAAGGACACGAAGTGACTCTGTTAGCTGGAAAAGCTCAAGCACTCCTTCATGTTTTTTGTGTTTTGCAGGTCAAACTGGCCACTGACTTTTCCATTCATTTTTGTAGGGCCAAACGATTGTGTCGCTTGTTAAAGAAGAGATATCCCGCCTCAAACGTCATGTTTCAGCAGATCAGTGGGCTAGGACAGTGTAAATTTTTGTTGGAGATTTTGACTCTATTCTCTAATAGATAATAGTTTTTTTATTCCGGTCTTCATGGCGTAACTGACGCAGTTTGTCTCTCAGCTACAGACGCTGGAACAAACGAATGCTTAGCGTATTTTTGATGCAACTGATGCAGCCTAGGGTTTATTTAGGGCAAGGAGAATTGAGCTCTTGCAACATAACCCAGCCTTCTGGATACAGTTCTTTGAAAACAAACTGAGAAAACCCTCTCTTGGAATGCAGAAATCCAACGAAAATAGCGGCATCTCCAGAAAAATCATAGATGCTGATGTATTTCTGTACATTTTTTAAAACTTTCACGATGATATTTGGTACGTATGCTGCAGCCAGAATCGTATTTAAAGAAACATTTGAAGGGTTCAAAATAATTTAGGGCGTAAAATACGTAAAAACAGAAAATTAGACATTTAGCAAACGGTTTGCAAAAATCACACAACACTTGCAAAAATGATTCAAACTTCTCAAATTTTGGAGAGCACCCCTTAGAGAGCAAAATCTAGTGTATGCAAAACTCGGCAACTGGCATTCGTGTTTCGATTTGTTTGTTTGGTTACGTGGACGTTAATTTCGAACAACAGATGACAGTCTGTTTTGATTTGTTTTTTTGGTTACACCAACGTTAAATTTGAACGACAGATGTCAATCATATTCTATCTGGAGCGATGAGTTGCCAGATGGAGAAATGTATGCTGAATGCAGTGGATTAGATCCCGGCCTGGAACATCTTCCATTGGAAAATTTGACGGAAATGTGGTTGAAAGGTACGAGACAATGGCTTACTTATCTAATGAAACAAATTCTTAAGACTCTTCCAGCCGTTTGTCACGTGTGAGTGCAAAAATTTGGGACGCGGTGACATCTTGAAGAAAACAGGATGCGACTAAAACGTCAAAAAGAAGAGACCTCCGGAGTAGCTGTGAAATTACAGTGCTGAGACATCACTTGCTTTGGCAACAATCACTTGCTTTGGCACAAACCATTAACGTGACACTTTTGCGAAAATCAACAAATGTTTGAAAGTTCCTGGGGAAGCCCCAGCGAGGAGGAATTCAAAGTTGATAAGAATTAAAGGCAGAAATGACCCGGTGATTTTTCGCAAAAGTGTCAAGTTACTGGTTTGTGCCAAATCAAGTGATACTTGATGAAAATTTCTCAGAATTTGTCATTTCCGTACTACTAACCCACTTGCTGTTTCCCACTCTTGAAAAATTCTCCCTTGGCTTGACTTGCGTTTTTAAAACATGCATCACGACCATTAACAAAAAAAAATTTTCCGAAAAATGAAAAGCTGTCAAAATCCCTGTTTCACAAAAAAATTCAAAATTTTTTTCACAAAAAACTCTTCAACAAATTGACTAGAAAACGCCTCCAGAAACATTTCAATATTTTCACCATTGCCAAAAATTTGGGTTTTATCTCAGTAATAATTTTTACTTTTGGTTTTGCTGGGCTTTGAACAAGAACTACTTTAACAGTGTTGTTATTATCCAGAGCTGGATTTCTATACATTTCTTGAATCAACGTTTTATCGCTTTCTCCAAGTGCAGTATTTCATTTTTGTTTTCAACGCAAAATCCGTGTTTACAAAAGGAGGGTTCACTGAATCACTTTCAGTATAATGTTTTAACCCTAAAGCATGTCCAGTTTCATGAAGTACTGCTGAAAACAGATAATATACCGATTTCCTCGGTCTTGTTTTTCTCTGTTGGCCGGTTTTCAATGTCAAAAGGAATGTCTTCACACATTTTACCTGTTCCTGGATAAAAAGCGTGTGCTAAAGTTTTACGTTTTTTGCCATTGAATTTAAAAGGACACTCAATTTTGTTGTCGTGGTCATTAACAAATGGAATTTGTATTTCACAGTCTNCTGAAGGTTCGACTTTTCAAAAGTTCAACCTGCATGCATTTTCAATGTTTCAAAAGCAGAGAGAATTTGCTCGTAAGTTTTAGTTTGTCCCACGTTTGGATAAAAGTTGATGATTGCATATCGCAAAGTTCTCCTTTTCCACAAATAAGCATGATTTAAATCTGTAGGCATTCCACAAAACATTTTCTGTTATTTATTTAAACTTTGAATTTCTCTCATTACACCACTAGACCGTTTCCACTGACCAAAAACCAATCGTTCGCGTTAAAACCCTTCAAGATATTTTCATCACACAAGTTTTCCCTTCACTTCAGAACGCTGTGACAACGAAACGTTTTACTTCACGCTTGATTTAGAGTTAATTCCATCCACAACGCGGCTCACAATAGCCAATAGCCAGACTCTGTTACAAACGCGCTTCAACTATCGTTGAGCACAGACGTGTTGGAAAAAAAATCAAAGTGTTCGATTAATTTTTTCAGTTTTAACTTATTTTGGATACTTTTTGAATTCGATTGATTGTATTTTCTTCCCTTGTTTAGCTGTTCGTTTTTTACTGTAAGAACTTGTTTTGAAAGACATATCACGAACAGACCTCGATACGTGCTTTTGCTTGCAAACTGTCATGCATCAAAATATATGAATGGCAATCGTGTTTCAAATACTCGTTTTTTGCAATTGATTATCAGCGGTTATATGATCGAGTGGCAAATTCATTATTTTATGAACAGATTACATGCTGTAATTTGTAAGTTCGACTGCAGTACATAAATGAAACGTTCACAACCGAAGATAGATACCACGTTCTTAGAAGGAGCGCCATCACTATGAAATGATGTAAGATAAAAACCACACTGTAGTTAAAAAAGCCTTTCAATCTAACCAAGGAGACAAGTCTCAAACCACTCACAAACTTCATTCCCTTCTTTAGATACTTAACAACTTCCTATCGGAGCTTTAAGATTTTATGACCATAAGCAAGTGTATTCATGCCATCACTTAGAATATTTTGTCACCATCCGCAGATGAAGCAATTTTGTTATTTTGTCATCAACAGCAGATGAAGAAATTTTGTTAATTTCTTCTGTAACAATTTCAAAGGTCAAGTTCGTAATTTCTCATGCAAACATCTCTTAAAATTTTCAAGAACATCAGCAAGTAACAAAACATCTGTTTTCAAATACAAGTCGTGATAATCTCCCATCGTTTGACATCCACAATTGTTCCAAATTTTTTAAGCATGTTCCAGTGGTGTGCCCGAGTCATAGTTGTGCAGTCAGAGTCACAACCCTTTAAGTCAGAGTCATCTGAAAAATGTTTGAGTCGAGTCATGACTTGGTCGAGTCCAGTCAGAGACGAGTCACAAAAACTGTCGATTCACTTCGAGTCATTGGTTGCAAGCTTGCGTCAATGTCGAGTCAAATGAAGTTCAACATTTTTCTTGTCTTTTTTTGCTCCAAAATGGCACCAAACAAACTACGAAATGGCGCCCAACGAGCTAAAAATGGGGCCCAATAATATTTCAGCAGTTTTGTTACCAGGTAATTTATATCTAATTTTTGGTGAAAGCAGTTTCCATTTTGCTTCTCTCCTTCACTCTCAGTCATTTCCATAAATATCGCTTAACCTTGCAGGAAGAATATTCCGCCTCGACCTTCACATGCCGACAAAATGACCAGAGATGAGCGTTGACTCGGATTTAAATATTGCCACATTTTATTATTTTGACGGATTTGAATTTTATAATTTTTGCTCAACCAGATTTGGCTTGGATTTGATGATATTGTTTTGAATTTCTTCACAACTTTCGATTCAGTTTCGGGACTGGAGATTACTGTATTGAAACGTTTGGTTCAGTGGAGTTTCTCTAATCGGTAGGGATTGTGCACTGCGTTTGTTTACAGTAAATGTTGAGCCAACGACACACGTCACATAGCTGTATAGGTTTCACAGCCAGGGCGTAGTCAAGGGCAGAGCCGGATTAAAGGGTAGGGGAGCCCGGGGCAATTTTCACTGGCCCCCTGTAACGTCTTTCTCGACGTCATCGTTTGTAAAATTTATGTTTTCGCTTATTCGCAACGTTCTCGTTTGCTTTTTCCGGTAGTCGATTATGTGCCTGCCTTATTAACTCGATTGTTAGCCGCCATTGATTGCAAGCCGTGCGAAATGGTGTTAGAAATTAATGTAAGCTGCCCGTGTTTGTAAACCGCACCTGAACATAGGTTGCCTAAACCTCTGAGATGCATTCGCGACGTTCGCGTTCTCGTGAGTTTCCCGTATTAACGATGCTTACACCACTACAACTGTCTTCTGTTTATCATAATCCCTTCTGTGACGGATGTGCACGTGATGCTGAAGAAAATCGAATGCAAAAGAAGAATTTGGTCGACAAAACCTAGCCAAAGAACGACTGAGCGTCATCTATACCTTTCGATATAGTAAAAAATAAAAAATGTAAGCCGCCCTTGCTTGTAAGCCGCATGAAATGATGAAAAACTTTATAAGCCGCGGCTGACAATCGAATAAATAGGTACTCAACTGCACATACAGTCATCTGCGAAAAGAGAGTTATGATATACACACTACAGTCAGGGCCGGATTAACCATTGGGCACACCGGGCAAATGCCCGGGGCCTCGCGCTTGGATATCAAAAGGCTCCTTTACTGGTTTTTCATATTTTTAGGCTGTTCACCAAACGTCAAAGTTGTAGAGCTTTTTGATTAGGCTACTGCGTTTGGTATATATAGGTCAGGAAAACTGGTCATTTTGGCATTTGTCGTTTTTGAGTGACTTAAAAGAGTTGAACCAAACAGCACCGCGCTTTATGACCCAAGAATTAGATCGAAACCAGTGCATCCCATGGACGTCCGCAGAAATTTTTCCAGGGTGGGGCATCGCTCAAATTTTGCTGATCCTTTACAGGTTGCTGACGATGCAATGCAAATAGACGTTCACAAAATGCTTCACCCTTTCTACCCCATTAGTCCGTGCTGGTTTAACCTCAATTCTCAATCGTTTGTCTGAAACATTTTCTACACTTCGGATAGCAGAAATGCTTTTCTTTTCATAACCTACCTAATATCCATTTTTCGGACACTTTCTACAAATTAGTCATAATTTAAGAATAATCAAGGTCCAGAACAACATGAGCGGTGAAAAGACACACTCACAACAACTGTTTCAAGCAACTAGAAGTAGAAATATATGTTGATAAGACAGACACCTTACTAAAGTTAGAACACCACGCAGACTTTAAAAGACTAAGCAGATCAATTACGAAAATTCGCGGCAGCAACTATAACTTTGCCCTTAGTGCTCACTAAGAAGACAGAACTAAACCTTAACGACAAAGACGTGTTCTCACAAGTCTGCGTTGACGTATTATAACAGTAAGCTACGCAGTTTTATGCTACGTGAAAACAAGCCTGCATAAGAGTCGTTTGATTAAGCTATTCATTCGGGCACGTTGACCACAGTCTCACATTAAGAATGGATTTTTCAAACTTGTGGAAGCATTGCTACATATTTACTCATGCTTCTTGTCACACAGTATATAACTATACGTGGCTTACCGCTACCAGCAGTGTTACTGTCTAGCTGCATTACCTGCCAAGATGTCTGTGTTCAACANTCACATGCAGGGCTCCCATTCAGTGATTTCAAATAAACCCAGATTACACACCACAATAAACCCGTATTATCGTACAATAAAAACAGATCCGTCGACAGCCGCAGCGGGGGACCAGTGGTGCCCAGCCCCCCATTTAAAATCTGTGTCCCCCATTTCATGTTTGGCCCCCCGGTTTCTGTATACATCCAATATTGCATTTAGAAATGTTGCCCCCTTGTGGTTTTTGGTCCCTCTGCTGCGAAATCCTGGCGACGGGTCTGAATGCAAACCCAGAAAATTTATGTTACCAACAAAAAATATGAGTGTGCTTGTTTGATTTGAAACGATAATCGAATACTGATTTGATTATAGTCCCTCCTTTAAATTTACTTCTGCAACGAAAACATCAACATTTGGAAGACCTTTTTTGTCACACAAGACGTTTTTCATAACGCTGGTAACATGCTCCGTTGATGATATCTCTCACTAANTGTAGGAGTACATTTGTTATTAAACTAGGTAAATTTGTGCAATCTTNAACTGTAGCNTGATCTAAAATTCCAAAAAAATATATACCTAATGCCTTCTTCCCCAAATTGAAATTTGTTTTTTAATTTGTGCGCTATGCATAGAATAACATTGAAATTTAGACAATCAGTCCTAACCCTTGTTTTACCAGTTACTTCAATTGACATTACACACAGTGAAATTATATATATAACCCTGACAATGATCTTATATGAGGAAATGAAACCAGTGATTACTAAAAAATGAAACCGATTGAACACGTTCGGCTTCATCCGACATGCGTACTTTCTCACCTGATGTGCGCATTCAAACACTGTCATATAAAGTTATCCTTATATGATTGAAGTTGCTGATGAATTTATCCCTTCAAACACCCAGATTTAACGCGATTTTTCATAATTAAACCTAGACACCCAGGTCGACTAAAAAAGGCAGATATGGGTGGACAAACCCCGCAGTGGGAACCCTACATGGTCACATGCGGAAAAACGCCTAATACTACCGTAACTTGAAGTGAACGTTTGACGATTTATTACCGTGCTATTCTTACGCAAGAAAGACCCACAAGCAGCACAATCCCCTAGCTAGTTTCGCAACCTTCCTCTACAGCCAAAAGAGAGGACTGCAACGAACTGCAATCTCATCATTGCTTGTTTGAACAAATTAAGTTAGTCAACCACATACGAACCACCGTACATGATCACCCCAATTGTCTCTGAAGTGTAGGCTGCCAAATTGTATCTGTTTTGACGTTTTTGACCGGTGTTTTTGCAAAGTTGAAACGAGGGTATGTGAAACGCTACTCAGTTGCGCTAAGCGTTTAAGGGGCCTCGCGGTCACAACTTTGCCCGGGGCCTCGCCCTCAGTTAATCCGACCCTGATTACAGCGTATTCTTACTAAGAAAAAATATTTCCACAGGCTAGAGAGTGACTTGGCAAGAAACAACATTCACCTGAACAATAAGCAGAAACCAGAAATTACAAGCAAAAATACCGGAAAAATGACATATCAATATGGCCAGCCAGTCTGAGAGTGAAAGGTGCTTCGAAACTTATGTCGTGATTTTCATCTAGATTTTCAGGTGCTCTGGTTAACGTCACTGATTTAACATTGCTGCTTAAAGCTTTGCTAAAAAAAAAACAAAAAAAGGCGTTTCAGCTAACACTACCAGATTCTTGCGCTTTTTCTCCTTAGAAACATTGCCATTTTAGCTCCTGATGGCATTACAGATTTGGCATCGCGCCAGCACTGCAATCTCGTTTTCTCCTCTTTCGTTCTACAAATCGACTGATCAAAAACGTTTTCTGACGGAAAACGCAATAACATGTGGTGTAAATGGCTGACTAGCTTCATTTGTGTATGATTCAACCCAAGAGTAGTAGCCATCGGAAAAAAGTGCGTTTCCACCATACGTTACCCTTGATGGCGAAACAAAGGTCGCAGTTCGGCTGGGGCTACATCCAGACGGCATAAGTTACGGGATCATTGCATTAAATTGTTTTGCGCCATGGTTTTACAAAGCGAATCTGTTGCTTCATACAAATTAAACAAAGCTTTCAATGAGATAACTGACAAGCAAAGCTATTTTCATTAGCCTAAAAGGTTTTTCATATTTTTAAACGCAGTGTGGGTACTGCGGAATGGATTCTATGTCAAGGTTCACAATTCAATATAAGTAGCGCATGTCAGCGAATTGTGGCACTTCTTCATGTAACATTTTTCAACTTTCAGACTACATTTTTCACAATGCTTTAAAAGTTGAAATAAATACAAACGCAACAAAAACGAACATATTTTTAGGCTCTTCAGAATTTCGATATTTTGGTTCATGCAACAATGATTAACGTGGAAGTTAAAGAATCTGCTTCCCTGTGTTCCCATTTTGTTGATATAATCTCTTTTATAAGGCGTTTCGTAACGACAGAGTTATACAGAGTTCGGAAATGTGCTTGGCCAAGCGTTTGGAAAAAAGTGCCATTCTTAACACTATTATAAAATCGGAATGTTTTACGTTACTTCTTTAAGGAAGCAAAATGCCTTTATTTTAGTGAACAAACACCACAAAAGCGCTGCCCTAACTTTGGCCAAATGCAGTTGTGTCGAGGGTGGTCAAGGGTTTTCCAAAAACCTCCGTTGCGATATGATATTTCTTTGCTTTAACCGCTGTGATATAAAAATATAAACTTCAAACGCTACTTTCTATAGTAGTACAGCAGGATTTAGTTGTGCTGCGGAGTGTAAGTGCAATCTTGAAATACTGTGAGCTATTCATCTGCACAATTTCATTTTGAAAGAAATTTTAAACCTAAACAACCAAGGTTTTCCGCCTTGTTATCATCAACGGCTCCCAATCAAATATTTTTTTGCAGAGCTGGCTCTTTCAAACACTTCTTCAATGTGGTTTTTACAACGGGCACCACTGAGTCGTCGCTTGCTCATAGATGCGCTACACCTTCCTTATTTCAATTTTGATTGGCTTGCTGGTAAGTTGTTTTCATGTTGAAAACCTCGTGCATCTTTCCTGATGAGGCAAGCTAAAGATTTGCTACAGATTGTACTTGCGGGTATAGGTGCACGTATAACCAAGTAGCTTCAAAGTAAGTTTTCTACACACTATGGAGCAGGGGTGGACAAAACTGCTCTATGTGTGAGCCGCATATTGTAAAATCCAAGATACAAAGAGTCGCAACATAAAAATCTAAAAACACGAATTTATTTGCAATCTACGCTTGTGTGACATCATAATTCTTTTTTGAACGACTTGCAAAAGTAGTACTGTACGGCAGTGGCACGCTAGCCACCACAGCACCACTTTACAATATTTCTGCACTTTGCAATAGAAATAAAAAACGATAAACAAAGATATAATTTTTCGGAGAGCTCGAAGAGCCGCATGCAAAGGTTCGAAGAGCCGATATGCGGCTCGCGAGCCGCAGGTTGGCCACTCCTGATATAGAATCATGTAATCCTGCCATGCAAGAGTATCTTTGGAGTTATTGTAATATAGCTGGGATAGCCAACAAGTCGACCGCGATCGACCGGTCGATCGCCGAGGCTCAGCTGGACGATCGCGCCTGATTTTGCATTGAATTGACAAGCTAACTAAAAAGAACACTTTCAATCAATATCAATATTCCAGAAAGTACATAAAATTCTCACGTATATTCTTTGGTATCTCTTGTGGTGGTTGACCACAGGCTAGCACGGCAGATGCCGCGAGGTTTTTTACAATGTTTTGCTATCATTGCGTGACAATCATGATATAGGGGCAAAAGACAATTTGCTTTTTATCTGTGCATCACTTACTAAGGCGATGGCAAACTGTATTTGCACGTGCAAAACTCAAATTTGGCATTTTGTACTTGTGACTTTATTACCGACTGGTTGATCGCGAGTTAGCAAGAAATTTTCTAGTCGATCCTAATCAAAGACAAGTTGGCCACCCCTGTAATATAACATCAGCTAACATAACAGCACAACAATAATACTTAGAAGCTTTTCCGCACTGGAATTGTTCTGCACTGGTGTTACATGTACGTTTGTGCAGCTGCAGTAAAAGAAACTCTGAAAGGTTTCACTTTGTCTATATTAGAACAATGGCGCAACCACTGAATACAGTTGTAAATGTCGATTTTTTAAATATTGGGCCCTCAAACGATTGATGAAGTTAATGTGACCCAATCAAGGCTTTATTTAACTTATTCGTCGAGTCCGCAGCGAACGATCAAGCGACACACAGTGAATGAAACAACATGAGCGATGTCAACCGAACAGCGGCTTCTGAACAAAGCTGGAGGCGAAAAGAACCAACGCCACGTAGCACACAATCAACGAATACCAAACAATTGACAGCGCGCAACAAAAATGCACTCACGCGCGTGAAAATACAAGAAAACAAAATTACGCCAAATAGGACATTCTCCCCCTCTACATGAAATTCGACACACGCAATAGCACATCTTAGTATGTAACTCGACAAATGGAGTAGCACATCTTAGTTGTATGGAACGACCCAATATCTATCGACGGGTTTGCGCACACGTGTCGAGCGTCACAACGGAGCAGTTGTAGGATCAGTGTTCTCTGATGTTTCAACAATGCTGTTAGGTCCATCGTTTCTTACAGGAGACTGAGTTTCGTAGTCTGCAGACGAATTTTTTGTAGAAACGGTATCTTCCTTGTCTTCTTCATTTGATGTACAGTTGTCGTCAGGATGTCGATCGACATAACGGGATGAGGGAACGGAAACACTTGGTGCTCAAGTACTCGTTGTCAAGGAGCAGTCAGGAAAACGTCGCATGGTCATCGATTACAGCATAACTATTAACCGCTTCACTCAACTGGACGCCTACCCGCTCCCTCGCATCGATAAAATTGTTAATGAGCTTGCTCAATATCGGGTTTTCACGACTGTTGATTTAAAGTCTGCGTATCATCAGCTTGAATTGACTCCACGCGACCGTGAATTTACAGCTTTCCAGTCTGGCAACGCATTATATCAGTGGCGACGCCTCCCGTTTGGTCTAACCAATGCTGTGCCCGAATTCCGACGAACGATTGATTACATTATCAGAGAGAACGACCCGAAAGGGTGTTATCCATACATTGACGATATAACGATTGCTGGCGCTAACCAGGTTGAACATGATCGCAATCTGCAGGCGTTTTATGTCGCTGCTTCGAAGGCCAATCTCACTATAAATGAATCTAAAACCCAACTTTCCAAGTCTGAAATCTCACTCCTGGGGTATAAGGTTGGGTTCCGGTCGGTGGAACCCGATCCGGGCCGGGTACAACCTCTACTGAACTTGCCGTACCCTAAATCAGCAAAGGAATTGAAAAGGTTGATTGGTCTATTTGCGTATTACGCTCAATGGATCTCAAATTATTCAGCCAAAATCAGACCGTTAATAAAAGCCTCGCTGCCTCTCGACGAAGACGCACTTCGAGCGATAGATGTTGTCAAACAGGATCTTGCTTCCGCAACTCTACAACCCATTAATGAATCCTTACC
>JGI24158J21664_10005148_pt1 | contig 17013 bp, 10 predicted proteins | sample Ectturendosymbi3_FD_21664 | JGI IMG/M metagenome (IMG submission 21664)
CAAAATGTCGACTTTGCCCCCTTGGAAAAATGTATGCAAATGCCCATGGTTGTCATGCTAATTTGCACCTTATGGAAGGGTACTTTCCACTTGAGTTAAATTATCTTATTCCTATAGAAAAAGTAAACTGCACTAATAATTATAGGTTCAGTATAAATATATAAAATAAAACGAACACTCAATGTAGCACTAACTCTTCTGATGCCAAAGTCTCTACCCATTTTTAACTAAAGCTCTTATTTTTGTTGCTAAGTGTCACTAGACACAACATTACTTCTGGTATCCAACAGGAAGGCTAGCCGGAACTGCGCGAAATTTCGCTACCAAATGCTGTGCTTACCACTGGACTATCGGGATTTAATGCACACAGATGGGCAAATGGCTTCTCCTGAGACATAACCGTAACAAACAACGATAAAGGAGTAAATCCAGCCACCAACACCACCATTCATCTCACAGTGACGTGGAGTAAAAAATTCAAAGTTTAATCGTGAAAGTAATTGTTGATTATGAATAAATTAGCAATGTAATCAATTACAATTATGGTTACTTACATGTCATTTTCAGTCAGTTCAATCGATTACTATAACTCAAAAAGCTGTAATCGACTACAATTGACAATTACGATTACTCCACGTCTGNACAGTACTGCATTATAAGCTAATCTTCTTACTTGACAATTTTTTTCAGCAATTCAGGATGACTTGGATTATCCTTAAACCTTGCAATCAACTTTTTTATCATCAATCGTCTTCGTCGCAGCAAAGCATCAATTGTTGAAGGTCCATAAAACTCTGGAAATTCCAAAAAATTGATAGAAACTTCCATTGGAGTTTGAAGTTTGCATTTGCCTATAAGTGGTACCTTCAGTTTCCAATTGAGAATGCAATTATTTGAAATTTTGTTTTACAAGCAAAACTACAGCAGTTCAATGGAAAACAATTCAGACAAGGAACTATACAGTTACTCCGATTTATTAGACAAACAAAACATGAAGTAAAAAAACACCAATGTACCTTTTTTATACTTCATTGCACTCAGTGCTTCATGGCGATCTTGATGGTCTTTCAATAAAGAAACAGAAACACTCTTACTACACTTTGAACATTCTATGGTTGAATCCATGTCAGTGATAAATTTGCTTTTTAATGCATTTGAAAACAAACCTACGAAATTTACATAGAGAAGAGCATGGCTTTTAGTTTGAAAATCAGACATAACTTTCAAAGGCACATGACACCAAAGCAAAACAGCAAAAGAAAAACATAACAGTTTAAGCTTTCACCTCCAGCTTTTAACAATTTCAAAGCAAGAATTCACTGGCAGTGAAGCCTTTTAAGTAACTGTGGAAAAGTAGACATATGTTAAATGATTTAGTTTAAACCAATCAAGACTTTCCCAACAAATGAGTTGAAAACAAAAGTCTAATGCAGTTATGCTTCATTCAAATCTCTGTGTGGCAACCTATTGCCAATGATGTTGTGAGTTTACATGCACTTTAGGCAGTGAATAGTATACACAGTAGGTACACAATCTCATTAATGTGGTCAGTTTTTATGATAAGTCAAAAACAAATATCATCATTATCAGAAACAAAGTAACCAAGTATACACATGTTTATATGAGATGTTAATTAATACATTTAACACATATATCTGAGATTTAATAAACTGACCAGTCAACACATCATAACAACACCACAAATTTGCACCTAAAATTTGGTAAATTGTTTAAATTGAAAAAGCAAACAAAATATATTCATTTAGAAAAACAAGAACATACAATGGAATTGTAGTGCAAAATCATCTTTTGTTTGAACAAATGCCAAAAGAAGACTATGCTTTGGTAAAATAAACAAAAACACTGAGTCCAGTACACACAATTAACGCCAAGCTTCAACTGCAATGTTGCGACTATACTGAGGAAAAGTATCTCTGTATCTGCTGTAAACAGTTGCAGGAATTGGTCTTTGAGCATACTGATCCAACTTCGGTTCCTGTTGCAAAGTATATCTCCATGACTGAGTTATTTCTGGCTTTAGGTAACGAACTGCATAACCACTGAATCGAAAATGCTTTGGATCATAATCAGGTAATTTGAATTCACCTGATGCAGAGATAAACTTTGACCAGTCACTTTTGGTACCACTGAGCATATAATCATTTTTAGGTGATGTATTATGAGTAACACCAGAGGGGTAATGAGGGATGATTTTTTCCAATGACCGCCCAGTATCGGTGATCCGAGCACCTGACAAAGGTTTTTCTGCATCACTAAAAAAGCTAGTAGTTGAATTTTGAAAATCTCTGGGACCACATGATGTAGTGGTTCTGCAATGATCTTCTGGCAGTTTGTGCGTGGCTGTGTCCATGTCCATTCTTCGCAAAGTTGGCAGTCGAGGATGGTACAAACCTTCTTTAACTGCAGCAAGCATGACACGTCGGAAAGGAGGAAAGTTATAGTTCATGTGATACTGTAATTGTGCATTTGGATGAGGCTTTGTGGAAGAATCCATCATAAGCAGTACACTTTGTGAATAGCCCACAACACCTTTATTACGCAAGAATAAAAATGAAATAAACACCTTGGTGAAAAACTTGGCAGTCGTCACTTTCTTTTGAATTTATTTTAGATATGTTAATGTATTACATCAAGCCACCACATATATTAACTATCACTTATAGAAAAAATGAACAAAAAATTCAGTTTCTTTATAACATTCGGCTTACATTTAATTTCACCATAAATCTAGAATATTATTGTTTAAAGTCAATAATTAGGTACATAATTTTCACAATTAAAAAACATTTCTTAATAGACATATGAAAAAATATCCCATACTGAAAGAAAATCCACAACTTGCATTGTACAGTTATCAATGTAGCAAACAAAGAATCCTTATGTTTTTCGAAGAAATTTTTTATTTGCCATGCTTCATTTCCAAAACAGCTACAATAAAAACTTAATATTGTTTCAGTTATTACTAAATTGGCTTTGAGTTGTTTTTTCTAAAAATAGTATGTATGCATGAGAAATATTCTCAGTTGTTGTACATGAGCTTAACTTAGATCAGCACAACGCAAAATAGGCAACAGCTTTTCAAAGGGGCCAATCAATTGGCAGATTTCAAAAAAGCATAATAAAAATCATTCACATTGAAATAAAAAGAGAGGATGACTTCTTATTTTATAAACATGTGGTTTCCTATTATTCCAGCCTGAAAAATCCTTTTAAGATACTTCTGTGCTATGTAAATTAATACAAAAAAGTTACCATAATACAAAAATGTTATCTTAAGCTCCATACCCTTATGTACATCTAAAATTTAGCTTTATTATCGAATCAGAGAACAGGAAGTTTTAACAAATACAAAATTTTGTTTTTTAACATGGTCTTAGGCTAAAAAATCGATGCATGTCATTAAATATTCACATTGCTTAGCAGTTTAACTTCTCAACAGTAGAATGCCCAACAAAAACATTATGAAATATTTTCTTGTAAATTTTCCATTAATATTTCAAGTGCTTTCATTTAAATGTGCATGAAATTGCTAATGTTTGTACCAATAAACTCAACCATTGTAGTGAGTCTGAGCTAAACGATATACATTGAGGTCAAAATACTTATATTTAGCTGCTTCTACGCAATTGTTCAGTATATGTTCATTGGAGGCTAAGAGCTTTACAAGCACTCCTACCAAACAGTATGGAATATGACAGAGTGAGAATAATAATTTTTTTCTGAAGGAATATAATTTATTTTAAAAACAAGGAATAAAAATTGTAATGAACATAAAAACATTCTACTAATATCTGCACCTTGTGCTAAATTTTAAGGTTTTTAAGTCTAATTGAAAACTATACTTTTCGCAATATAGTTTACCTCAAACTGTAAGTATTCAAATGTTTTCACAAAAGAGGTTAAATTTTTTTAAAAATTATCTTTTTCAAATACAGTATAAATATTTTTTTCTATCGTTAAAGACACACAAGCAAAAAGTAGAAAATACAAGACAAAAACAACAAACAAAGGTGTGATAAGCCAAAGACAAAAGCAGAAAGCAAAGGTACGCAAATGTTAAATCATGACAACAATCATTTGCATATAACACAGATGATGGTGGGCAAGAAATTATTTTCTCCTAGTCTGCTTAACTCAAGTTTGCCTCAGTTGAAGTTTTCTCATCACAATGTTTTTCATAACCTCTATGAAGTACTCTTGCATTTTATTTGCTAGTAATCATTAGATTGAACCTAGTTCTATTTTTTCATTGGTGAAAAATTGTTAAATTTCATTAAAATCCACAAACTAGGCACCACTGATGGGAGATACTGGATAGGCATTTCATAGGTGGTTACACTTCAGTGAGGCATAGCTCAGTGAGAGACTCTGAGGCACAAATAGGGTCTGTAGAGATGTTCAGATAGAACCCACACTTCTACCAATCAATGAAAACGCATTTGAAAGAAAAATCAATACATCTGACAATGGATGGTTGGATATTTCTGTGAGAGGACTGTGGAATAGCTGTAAGAAAACGTTCTTCGATGTAATGATCACACATCCTACCTCACAGTCCTATTCTGATAAGCCCTTTTCGCAAATCTACCAACAACATGAAAAAGAAAAAAAGGATAAGTACAACCAAAGAGTGATTGACATTGTCACGATTGTGAAGTCCTCATTCAAAAACCTTGTCTTCAAAACAAGTGGAAAGATGGCACCAGAATGCACCAAGGTCAACAAAAGACTGGCTGAAAAAATAGCTCAAAAACACAGAGAGCCATATATATCTGTCATGACCTACATTAGAAAAAAGCTCATATTTTTGCTCCTCATATTTTTGCTCCTTGCTCCAATATAAGGCCTTCGCAACAAACGGAATCATGTTCACCTTTAGGACCTCACTGACATTGACTTCAGTCTAATTCCTAAGTTCATTTAAAGATAATTATGTAAGCTGAATTATGGTGTCAATATCATGATGCCAATCATAGTTATGCAATATGTGGATATATGTCATAAGTCATAACATTATGTTTGAATTATTATCTTTTCTAGAACTAAATTATTCCACTCTTCAACTGACCCTATTTTGTTTTTCAAGTACCCAACACTTACTGGCTTATTGTTTTACTGTAAAACCTTTTTCATAATCTGCTTATACCTTTGCCAATTCAACCTCTATGTGCCTGGTAGAATAGACATGCAACTGTGGTACTCCGATATGGTCTTTGTGCAATTACCTTCCATGTTGGATAAACATTTTTTTGCACTGGCCATGCTTTTGATTTAAAATGTGGAATTTACTGCTGCTCTCTGCCTCATAACCTCTTTTGTTGCTCACTTCTCTCACCATGTGCATGCTTCACCTGCTCATCTGTATATACCTCAACTCTTCACCCATTGCTTGCCCACCATCATCTGTGTTATGTTAATGACTGCAATCCAAATGATTTAATATTTATTTTCTGCAATATCAGGGTTTTTTAAGGAAAATGTTAGGTACCTGGTATGGACCTGTAGGGACCCGATTTCTCTGATTCTATGGACCCAATGCTAATTTTCTCTGATTCCAGATACCCAATTTTCAATTCTACAGACTCAAATCGGGTCCCTAAAACACCTTTATAAAACCTTGGTAATATATAATATGTTGTTCAATTGAATTGACATGCGGTTATTTTGTTCATGTTTGCCATGGTCGCCTTTCATTTGATATTTTTGATTTTGCAGTATTGTTTGCTTTTTTACGAATCTATTTATTTCCACTTCTTAACATTTTTCCATGGTGCCCTGCAAAAGGCAGAGCTCTGTAAATAGCGGAGCTTAGTTGCGGAGGTTTGATGATGTAACTGGATTGGAAAAAAGTTTCATTGCAAAATCAAAAAAATGGAAAAAAGTGAATGAAAAATGTATCATTGCAATTTAATATGCGTTTTCCCCAAACATGGCATGCATGGAAGTTAGCGATGTTCAAAAATTTTATATATTCACAACTGCTGAAACCTAGTTTTTTAACCTCGAACTGTTGTGAAACTCAGATAACCAAAAATTATCAAAGTTCAAAATAGACTTCTTTTACCACAGTGGAATTTCACCTTTTGCAGTACAATTATTTTTACTACCGTTTAGTTCTCATTGCTCAATGCAAAATGTCGGTTTAAGCAACTCTGTTTATGTCATCAAACCTCCGCAACCAAACTCTGCAGTTTAAGGAGCTCCGCCTTTCACAGAGCACGTTTTTCCATGTTGTTTTTTACAGTTTTCTACCATTGTTAGTTTTTCTGTTTTGGTTTTATAAGTTCCAAATAAAAACATTGATATAGTGCTTTCACACAAGGCAGTGGCTACAGGTCTGCCTGTGGACCTTCTTATTTTAAACGTTATTCATCTGCCTCCAGGAATGTGACAGTAAATGCATAATGGGTGAGCAGTAGACTATACTAGGCAGGCTTGGTAAAAACGTATTTAACCTAAACCTAACCCTAAATATAACCCCTACACCTAAACCCAAAAGCTCAAGCTAACCCCTAAATCTAACCACTAAACCAAACCCGTAAAGTTAACCTCTGAACCTCAACCCTAGGCCTAAACAGTAAAACTGAACACTAAAGTTTGGAAACTTTTGGAAAAAATTAAGAAAAACTGGTTGAGCTGAGCCCTGAACCGAAAATCATTCACACAACAGATGTAAATGCATCTGCTATGCTCCTATGTCAGTGCCCGTGACGTAACAAACTCAGAATTTTTCAAAATGCGTCATGCGTGGCGGACACATGATGATACTATAGTCATTTCCTAAAAACATACTCTAAATACTGCTACAATAGTATCCAACCAAAACCATGGTTAGATGAGTTACTAGTGTGGATAGCCTTAATTTTATATAAATAATATGCTAGTTGCCTATCTGTAAACAAATCTCTAATTTATAACATTGCAGTGATACAGATACAGTAACAGCCACTAGCCAGGAAGGTTCAAGGACTGAGGGATCACAAACTGAAAATGTTAGCCAAAGACAATAATTGTCAAAGATAATGGCGTTTTAGCCAAAACCATAATTTCGCCATTCCAAACAATGCAAGAAACGCACATTGGAGATATGGAGATGAACCAAAGAACCACGTTCCACACCCATTACAATTGCGAAGGCCATACATACACAACACAGGCGCGCATGCTAGCCTACCACAAGTGAAAAGAGCGGCTTCAATGGGGAATAAACCATGGTAACCAACATGGACCACAAAAGGGCACTAGAGGAAATAAAAACAATTTTTGATTTCACCAGGGTCTTTAATAACAATTAGCAGTGATAGCGTGACTAGAGTCAATGACTCAACTTGAGTCACGATTTTTAGTGACTCCACTCGAGTCATGTTCAGAAACGCAGGTGACTCCACTCGAGTCACGTTTTCTACCGAATGACTCCCCTCGACTTGAGTCACAATCAATGATTCGAGAATCGAAATGTACATTACAAAAGATAATGATTTATTGTTTCATATGCAGTGATGCAGTCGATACCGTAACCTCCGAGACCTGGTTAAAATTTCGAGACCAGACCAGGACTTCATCAAAAACTCCGAGACTCGAGGCTTCAAAAACTATGCATTTTCCGAAATTTTATTTTAATATTCTCATCGCTTCTGACTTGAATTTTTTTCAATTTTTTGGTATTTTTCCAACGTGTTTTGCTTGTTTCTTACCTGCAAATACAGCAAAAAAATCTCAGAAATATTGAAATTTAATAAACGATTTCTTTGCAACATTCAAAATCGCAAGACCTGAAATTAAACCTTCGAGACCAAGGCGAGACCTGAAACCTGCGAAACCGAGACCAAGTTTCGAGACTCCATCACTGTCCATATGACTCAGTCAACAAGCAGAAGCACTACAAAAAGCCATCACGCAAAGCAAACCAACCATTAGTGAACATTAGAGCAAATGAAAATACAATGGCATTACTCTAAACAAAGAGGGGTCCAAACATTTTGACATTCAATATTGTATGAGAACATCAAAGAAAAATCCAATACAACAATGGAGTGACTCAAACTGACAGCTGCTGGCACTGCAGCTCTAGTCTACTCACTTCTCATTCACACTCGACCACGTTGAGAGTAATGAGAATTTCTCCAACTCAGTTTTACATATGGCAGCAAGTCAAATGCGGCGGGATACGGTCTTTTTTGTCCTAAACGGAAAAGTGGATATGGTTGTTTATCTAAACTTTGCATGTGAGCTAAATTCTATAAGCCAACAGGTTTTCAACGTATCACTATGAAAATAATTGTCCAATTTTTTACATACATGAATCTCACCAACCAAACCCATCCAGTATCGAAGTTGTATTAAAATAATTGTGCCTTCTATGAAGCAGTTTTTCACTTTTATAGTTTACTTTTTAATATGCTTCGTAAAACAAACAACCTGCAGTAATAATGAAAAAAAACTCATATTCAAAACATGATTCCAGCTCCGCTCCAGCTCCTGCTTTTCGTGAAAAAAAATCAACTTCAGCTATACTCCTACTTCAGAAATGCATTAAGACTCCGGCCAGAGTCCACTCCTACACTCTGCCTCCTGTATACCAAAGATGAGCACGGATCAGGACTGGATTGGGCTGGATCAGGACTGAAGCCAATTTTCGCCGGACAGGGCTGGATCGGACTGCAATTTTTTTGAAAATTGGTGGTACAGGACTTGATCGGACTGAGAAAATTTTTGTTGTTTTAATGTAAATATTCTGAAAATATCAAAAATTTTAGTTGTGATCCGAGTTCACAGGTGTGCTAAATGGTAGTTTATATTTTGCCACCAAATGCAAAACTCTGCTGGGACTATTTTTCAATTCGAACTGTATCCAGCTTTGTTCACATTTAACGTTGAGTTCTATTATAGTAGCAACGTGAACATAGTTGAGTGGTTAGTGTCTATACGTGCTGTGCAATTGTTCTTTGGTTCTGCTCTCACCATTTCCTTTGGCTTAGCTTGTGCAGGTTACACCTTTGATAAGAAGGCTTTTAATATACTTTTTCAAAACGTTTAAGGTTTAGGGCAGTGGTTCTCAAACTTTTCTGCACTTTCACCCCCAATTAAAGCATACAATTTTCGGTGGACCCCTTCCAACAGTTACCAATACAAGGAAAATATGCGTCAAATTGTTCTCCGCCCTACTACTTAGCCTATTCTTGTAGTCTGTACGTACTACTAGTCTAACAACTACCGAACTGCGACACATGCACTACAGTGTTTTTTGTGACGTAACAAACAGATTTCATAATTTCATCACAATGGACGATTTAACAAAAAATTATTCGAATCGAATGTACTTATGTACTTATGTAGCTGAGATTTGATCAGCCCTATTAATTTTGTTTCATTTGTTGAAAAACGCCTTTGCATTCCTTGCCCAATTAACAATAATTTTGAATTGGAAGCTTAATTGCTCCAGTAGACCCCAGCACTTATTCATTGCTATCCTGGTCATTCAGTGACCCCCATTCGACCTCGTGAGTATTTATCGACTCCCTGGATGGTTCAATTGACCCTTGGGGGTCGATATCCACCACTTTGGGAACCACTGGTTTAGGGTTTACATTTAGGGTGTATGTTTGAGTTTCGGTTCAGGGTTTGCATTTAGGGTTTAGGTTCACGGATTAGGTTTCAGGTTTAGGTTTTGGCTCCAACGTTTAGGTTTAGGTTTAAGATTTGGGTTTAGGTTTTGGGTTTTTATGTTTTGGGTTTAGGTTTTGGGTTAAGTTTTGGATTTGGGTTTGGTTTTAGGTTTAGGGTTTTAGGTCATGTAACAAGGACCTTAAGCTAATCCAAGTGTATCGACCTTGTCACTTGATCAATCCAAGCAATTGAATTCTTCTAATGGCAAAATAAAAATACATGATTTTACCTTGACGAACAGGACTGGATCGGACTCGTGATTTTCAAAAATTTTGCGGACAGGACTGGATCGGATTCAATTTTGTCGGATCAGGACTGGACTCGGACTGAAAAATTTCACAGTCCGCTCATCTCTGCTGTATACCACTGGCAGAGATGAGCACGGATCAGGACTGGATCGGACTGGATCAGGACTGAAGCAAATTTTGGCCGGATCAGGACTGGATCGGACTGAAATTTTTTTAAAGTTGGCGGATCAGGACAGGATCGGACTGAGAAAATTTTTGTTGTTTCGATTTGATTATTCTGAACCTATCAAAAATTTTAGTTGTGATCCGATTTCACAGATTTGCTAAATGGCAGCGTATATTTTGCCATCATTGACAAAAGCTCTGCTGAGACTATTTCACAATTCGAACTGTATTCTCCTTTGTCCACATATAACATTGAGTTCTACTGTAGTAGCAACGTGAACATAGTTAGGTGGTTAGGTTAGTGTCCATTCCTGCTGTGCGAGTGTTCGCTGGTACTCTCACATTTCCTTTGGCTTAACTTGTAGAGATCACACGTTACCTTTGATGAGAATGCTTTTATGTAGGCTACTTTTCCAAAAGTTTAAGGTTTACCGCAGTGATTTTCAACATGGGAGTTGTTTTCCTTTTTTTATAGGAGTCGCGAGAAGCTTCTGATAAACATATTCAAATTTACTTTCAGATATTATATTTCGTACGTGGAACCACTTTTTGTCATAGCCAAAATATTAGGATTACCTGGCAGTAGCGCAGTTAATAATTTTGTTCGGAAGGGGCCAGTCAATGACGTCATTAGTTATGACGTCATTAGTCATTGACGTCGTCTTGAGACTGAGTCCGACTGTTACTTCCGTTAGTTTTCTAAACCAGCTGTAATTGATGCACAGCACCAGCAAAAATCTGAACAAGTTTGCTTCGGGCAAAGGGAAGGCCATGGCCTTTTCGGTCTCATTCTGGCTGCGTTACTTTTACCTGGCGAAAATGATTGCCTACTATTTCATACAAAATTGTTTCTAGTGTGATTACAACCATTACAGTACTGTTGCGTTCGGCAACACACGAATAACTTTTTGACCTATGTGCTGCGCTTGTAAANTAGCTATCTGATTGCGGTAGCTAGCTTAGGNGTTATTATGGTTTTGAATGAGTCGTGCTGTGGAGTTATTTGTATACGGCACGGATGGGTCTCCCTCACTGATGCTGTCATGTGTATGAATTTATTAAATGACTTTTTGTTAGGCATAGTGGTATGGNACGTTATTTTTGAGTCATTGTGCGTTTTGATTGTGTAACACAACAGGATTTCATATGTCTGACTAGAAAATTTCGGAAAGGGGTCGATAGGTCAAATGAAGTTTCAAAATGTATGGTTGCTTGAAAAATATTGAAAACAACTGGTTTTGGTTAAATACTTAGGGGTTAGGTTTAGGGACTAGGTTTCGAGTTTAGGTTTTGAGTCTATGTTTATTGTTGGGTTTAGGTTTAGGGTTTATGCTCGGGTTTAGGTTTTGGGTTTACGTTTTGGGTTTGGTTTTAGGTTTAGGGTGTTAGATCATGTTACAAGGACCTTACACTAATCCAAGTATATCGTCCATGTCATATGACCAATCCAACCAATCGGAGTATTCCTAATGGCAGAACAACTCCAGCAGTGCTTTTGTCCATGATGGCAAAATAGACACTGCCTTGTTTTGGAAATGCCAAAAGGCTGTATCTATTTTGTCTCATGATGCAGAAGCACTGCTGGAACTACTTGGCCTTCAACCAATCATACTGAAGGCAAAATAGCTCCAGTAGTAGTTTTGCCTCATGAGGCAAAATAAAAACACATGGTTTTACGTGCGCGGATCAGGACTGACTCGGACTGATGATTTTCAAAAATTTTGCGGATCAGGACTGGATCGGATTCAATTTTATCAGATCTGAACTGGACTCGGACTGAAAAATCACAGTCCGCTCATCTCTTACCACTGGTAGGTTACAGAGGTGGCCGGAGTCACTTTATCAGACTCCGACTCCGCTCCTGTTAAAAATTTTTGAATCCCGGTCCGGCAGTTTTTCAAATTTGTTAATCCGACACCTGTTCAGACGCCGGCTACAATCATCAATCCAACCGAAATTTACCCATGTATTTACTTAACAAATGACCAAACTGACTCCTGCAACTGCAGAAATTGAAATGTGACTCCGTATCCAGGTCCGGTTTTTCACAAATTTTTGACTCCGGCACTCTGGGTCTAGGTCCGAAAGAAAAACGCAGGATCCTAGAAGAGTCGACTCCAGCACTCCGGATCCATGGCCACCTCTGGTAAGTTGCGCAACTTCAATGCAGCTGTTACCAGTGACCAAATTATTGCATTGTGTGTCTCGGTCTGTCCTTTGCCGCGAGGATTATATGCTGAAGCGCGATTCATAGAAATTCCAAATTTATGAAGAAATCGATGAACTCACGAGATGAAAACGATGCTGCAATATCTGACTGAATACACGAAAACATTCCGAAAGCCCAAAAAAATTTAGTCAAGCACTGAACCACGGTTTTGTTTTCCATATTTGCGCAAGGAAAAGCAAAACGAAATGTTGTAGTTGGTTGCATCGCCTTGAACTAATTAGGCAAGCACAAGCGAAAGATGGCAATTCGGGGCATTAACTAACAGGAAAGCAACCAGCAACAANAGAGCACCCTCGACGAGTCCACTCTTTGGTTCCTCTAGTCACCACATTCAACCATCAATCGCAACTACAATATCAGTAGATCACCCATGGAGTTCACTCTACTGATGCGAAGTTGCACTATTATTATATAGGGAATATGAATTACGATTTCTCTTTTGTTGTGATTATCACAATGACTTGTTACTCATGGGAACCATCTAGCGGTGACCATTTATTTACATTTGGCGCCATCTCCAGGCCTCCACAGAAATCTACAAAATTAATCTATTAACATGAGAATGTAGGGGAGAACGAGGTATGTTGAACCGGTGGGTAAGTTGAACACCCCCCTGCTTTAGCTAAATGAAGCGGTCCAGAGACTGATGCGCGACATCTGTTATTTGGAGCCTGTGTAACAGGTTTCTGAGGAGGATACCTGTATTTTAGAATAGCCTCCGGAGAGCACTGGGTAATTAAAACAGAGACCATTCAAGGCACGCCCGAAACTACAATAAAAAGTATTAGACCCGCTCGTTTATGTTCGACTTCACGCTTCATTAACACCAGGAATTAATGGTCAACAAAAAAATACTTTTTGTTTTAAACGAGGATATGACATAACTTTTTTAGATAACATTTGGGTTCTGATTCCAAATTTGGCATTAATTTTCTTATGGCACATCACATTTTGGAGTTACAGCGAAAGGCTTTTTTGGGTATATAAACAGTTGTATGCTAATATATTACAGCAGCTTTCGCTTCCAAGTGAAAAATTACCTGATGATTCAGTCTATTTAAAGTTTGTTGATATATTGCGAATGATCAAAAAACAAGTTGAACAAATAAACAGAGGACTCCTGGCCTTGATAGTGGAACTCATAAAACTTCTATAAGTGTTTTGAACAAGACTTTCTTTTATAAAGTGTGGCTGGATCACCACAAGACAACAGCCAGCAGGCCATACCATCAATGATTCTTTTGAGAAACCCTGGTATCTTGCCTCTCTAGCTTGAATATTATTCACCCTGGTTGTCACTCATGGCATCAAGGTTTTCTAAAAACATTCGTGTGAATGAAGAAAATACATCTTTAGAGATGCAGTCTATGCAAGCCCTTTTCCATGTAAGCTGAAGCAATTATGCAATTCCTACTTAAACAAAGAAATAGAGATTGAGCATATCAACTTGCATGCTTTCCGAGCTTGTAACTCTAGTGCAGGGGTCACCAACATAGTGCCCGTGGGTACCAGGTCGCAAGCACAGACCATGTGGGTCGCCCGCGGGCTTGTTTTGAAAATAACATAAACATGATAAGTGTCTTCACAAAGATGAATATCTAAAAATTTTATTAATGATAACATAATTGAAGACAAATTGAGCAAATATTTATATCAGAAGTGTGTGTATCAAATTGGTAGTCCTTCGCATGAATATGTACCATGAAGTAGTTCTCATTTTAAAAAAGGTTGGTGACCCCTGCTCTAGTGCATTCTGGACATTCTTAACTCGAAGTTATGTTCTGTCAAAACCTCTACAAACCTCTAGGCCTACAAAATTCCTCCTTTCATTATTTAGCTTTCCTGATATCAGGAAACTTGTCACACAAAAAGTTAAATTAAAGTTACTGGAATTGCATTGGCCATTGGTTTCACAAAATTTTTCATCAAGCCCAATTTTATATGCAGAGGTGATGATTTGCTAGTGGAGTATGCTGAACTCCTGACCACTGTTCACTCCAGGAACATACGAGTTTCTTGTGGACGAATGTTGCTTCTCATGGTGATCTGCAGCAGCACCTAGGGTGGTTGTCCCATAAACATAAAAAACAGCAGTACTTGGGAACTCCTATGTGCATTCCCGTTAATATGTTTATGACCTTAAGAGGTCCACACAGATCAATCCACATCAACACTGACTACCAGTGTAGCCAACTAAAAAGCAGTCAAAATTGTTATCATACGATGCATTCAAATGAATTGAATATGCAATGGGGATTTAATGTTTTATATTGCCTGGGTGCACAGAGATAAAAACATGTCACTCAATAAAACTAAATTACTCAGTTAAGGTTGGTAAACTTGCTTTACTTTCACAAATGGTATATCTGCTACATCAATTATTTTCCTCAACACTAAAAAGCCTTCAAAAACTATACATCTTTATTTTGAGACGTTTCGGATTATTCTTAATCCATCTTTTTTTGACTGAAGATGGATTAAGAATAATCCGAAACGTCTCAAAATAAAAATGTACAGTTTTTTGAAGGCTTTTTTAGTGTTGATGAAACTGTTAAGTCTATCCCAATTTTATGCTCCATAATTATTTTCCTGTTTTACGTCACAATGCAAAACAATGCTACCTTGTGTTGTTCATAGGTCTGTGGTATGTTAGGTAGCTGGAAAAAAAGCATACAGATATCTCAAAAACTAGATGTGCTACAAAAAAAATAATGACATTTTTTAAATCACCGTCAAAAATACTTTTAGGGGAAGTTATTACAAACACCGTTTAAATTTTGCTGTTGACCAGCTTTCAAAAAATCACCATATTCCTAACGTTACTAAAAGAAACAGTCAATTGGATCATACCTCTGGGTTTTAAACTTTTATTTAATTATTTAAAACAGAAAACATTTAAACGTCGTATCTAAGTATTATAAGCCCATGCTCTACATAGTTACATGATATTCCAATTTAAAATTCTAGGGGTAAACTAGTCATGATACCTAGGCTATCAGACTATTTTTACTAAAGAGCTTTATACATCTTCTAAATCAATCAAAAGATTCTCTATCTACTGTAACGTTTTTCTTATGCCCATATCCTACAAGAAAATTTTAAGCAATTGCATAATTCCCCCATTTTCAGATTCCTAATAATATTAATTACTCTTGTCTTTACTATTTCCAATCAAAATAATTTCAACTGCTGTCAAAAATAAAAAACTAGAACTGTCTCGTAATTCGACTTAGTGAAATATATAAAAATTTCAGTTCACGGAAAACTTATAAAAATATTGTCGTAACAAACACTGTGGTGTTTATTCTCCTCTAGGATGCATTTCAGCTTTTGAGATAATTATATAGTTCAATACCCGAATATCGGATAAGGTCATCCGTATCACGGAATCCCTTTAAAGCGTTCTGGTGTCATAAAAATATAACACTCTATCGTTTCAGAATTGAAACCAGACCAAACCGTGGAAAAGTGCCAGAATGTACTTTTCCTAAGTTTAATTCTGGATGGCGTGTAAGGTAGTCGTTTATCATTCCTTGTAATTCTTTCTCAGGGGGTATTCTAAAACCTTTATATACCGGATAATAAAACAGCTCAAGTCTATTTGTATTCATGGTTGATGAAAGACTTTTTGCTGGTTAGCACAATTTCCTTCAAATCAGACAAATTTCCTTTAATAACTTTTTATCTTAAAACACCGTCTAACTTCCTATATTCTCCCTTATTCAGATAGAAAGAATAGCAAAAATACTTACAATTGGACAAGAAAGGTTCGAGAACGAAAAACATCATAACTCGTTGCACTCCTTATACAATGTAAAATCACTCGCTATCCCAAAGCAAGGTTCAATTACATGTACAATAGCACGATCGGATGAAATCTTATGCAGGAAGTGAATAAGAGTCCACTTAAATCGTTTTTACAGTTTCCAAATACTATAAATTTTAACTCATTTGCGGGGTTTAGTTCATCTAATATGGTTACTCAAGATTGTCGAACATATATACAAAACATAATCAATTACACTCAAAGCCAACTATATCCTCTAGAAATATTGATGTACGAATAATAACATGTAGAAACCACATTAGGCATTTATGTACTAACAAAAGCACGCTCAATCGGACTTTCTATACTGATATAGATACAGCTTAAATGTAACCCCAAATTATTCGCACTAAACTTTCAGCTTTATGTAAGGGTCCGGCTTAGACTACGCTTCCTCTTACAGATCTATTAAAATATAGATATGCTCATAATTATCTGCTGTTATAGGAATATTTGTTAAATACTCCTAAAGTCAAGTTACTTGCCAGCGATCAATTTTAATGTTTACAAATTCGACAAGATATCGATATAGTTGAAGAGCATCTCAAAATTTTTTATACAATTCTTGTTTGAACACTGAAAGTAACACTAGGATATCTAATAAAATATCTGACCCTGTATTGTTTCTTGACTCATAGTCCTGCAGCCAAATAACCAGACAATGACTCCCATCCAAGCTCACGCTTATGATAATTAGTATAAATTTTTACTTCAAAGTCTAANTTAATTTAATTTAATTTTAATTTTATTTATTTGTTTATGAGCAGACACGAAGTCCATAGTATGAACACACACACTCTGCAGAACGTAGGTTGATAAAAACAGACAAAACAGAACGTAGTACAAGGCATTGAAGC
>JGI24158J21664_10005149_pt1 | contig 17013 bp, 11 predicted proteins | sample Ectturendosymbi3_FD_21664 | JGI IMG/M metagenome (IMG submission 21664)
TTGCAAAGACATATGCTGCAACGTGTTGTTTGCGAGGGGTGTGTTGTAACGTGATCTTTATGAGAAGTGTCATAGTGTGTTGTTGATAAAAGGTGTGTGATTGCGTGTTGTTGGCAAAGATATGTGCCATAACGTGTTTTTTACAAAGGGTGTGCCATAGCGTGTTGTTTGTAAACGGCGTGTCGTGTTATTTTACTTGCGCGCCAACTTCTGCGTAATTGCCATTCTAAACGCTTTTCATCTTGCTTCTACTGTACAACAAAGTCATTTCACTGTTAATATTGTCTTCCAATGCTTACTTTGCGCCGGCAGTCACTTGCAAATCGTTTGTAACAGCTATGCATATTTAAACGTTTATAAAAAGGTCGTTAAAGCGTACTCTGACCCAGCGGCGGAAACTGTCTCCACTTGCTCTTGTCCATTCAGTCATGGCCGTCGGAAGGACCGCAATGGGGGTCTTGACCAAACGGATATTTTAAATTTGGTATTTTGTTACCTCAGTACAAAAATGCTAGCGTGAGTTGGTAAAATGAACTTTCACCAGTGGTGGCCCCCCAGAAAATCCTTTGCCTCACCCCTGGAAAAATCCACTATTGTCCCTCCCGACCCTGCAAAATTTCAATGCCCATGCATTCGGCACTTGCCTCAGGTTCACTCTCGGTGTGACGTTTTTATAAACTCGGTCAACTGCTTGCCTCAAAGTCCGTGTGGCAACATGTCGTTTACATCACAAGCCCCTTTGTTACGTGCATGTGTCGTCGACATGCTTCATTGCCTTGCAGGACATATTCGAAGCGGTCAACAAAGCATACGAGTTCCTGTGCACGAAGAGACGGAAGGTCATCGATGGCCCGGACCCGGGCAACATTTTGTTGATCCTGAAGACGCAAAGTATCCTGTTCAAACGCTACAAGGAAGGTGAGGAGCTGGTTTAATTGAAGACCGAGCGAATGCATGTTTGGGGGGAGGACCAGCGTAGCGTTTGCAGCGCGCAATGGGCCCGTTGTAAATTTCCCCCCAGGGTTCCTACGGAGTCCGGAAAGTATGCACAAAAAGTCTGGTCATTTTCCAGTCTGGAAGGTCTGGAAAAAGTTTTTTTTGTTCGTTAGTATGGAAAAAGAAAACACCTTTCCAGACTTGGTCTTTTGACATTCATTTTCGTAATATTCCATTTTAAGATTCATTATAATTTTACTTTGATCGTTTTCAATATTATATTGCCTGTAGTTGAACGGAGTATATCATTCGGAAAAGATAAATTTCCGGAAATGAATTTTCTACAGTGCGCAGGAACCTCGTGCCCCCCAATTTTCTACAGTGCGCAGGAACCTTGTGCCCCCCCAATTTTCTACAGTGCGCAGGAACCTTGTGACCCCCAAAAACCGCTGTTAAGTTAAGAGATCAAGCTGGTCGTTTGTGGGAGGAACACAGGTCTTGTCCAGTCAGCCGAGTGGCCTCTCGGCGTTATGCAGTGGCCAAGTGGCCAACAAGCCGGAGCAAGGTCGACTCTCGTCGTTTTGCAGTTCGTTACAACATCTTCAGAGGCTTTCTTGGTTTGGATCATTTTCCTTCGCTGAGTCAATGTATCCACATGCACATGAAACGCACGATGAGATTATTAAATGCGTAAACACCTGGCAAATAGCTAGAACAGCACACGCAAATTAATAGAGCACATTACATGCCTCCCACCCTTTTGCAGCTTGCGACCAACTTTTACTGACAATGTTTTTTGTGGAGTGCACAGTGATGTTGCGGTAAAGTGACAACGAGAGACTTTGGAGATGAAACAAAATATTAGCAACACATACAATTTACTGTCAATGGAAAAATTGAGCTTGCGTATAAGATGTGCTGAGGGCAGGTTGAGGCTTGATAGGAGACTAATCAATGTAAAATCGGCGAATTGTCAAGATATGTTTTACTTAAGCACCTGAAACTTGTAAAATTTCGAAATACATCGTGGCGCAATGATCGGCAAGGCTGGAGTAGGATTTTGCGACGAAGCTCTGCCAAACATGAGCAGTTGCAGTGCTTTTTTCCACAGATAGCTTTGAGCTGCGATGTTGCCCGGATAGCTTTGTCGTGGGATGGCTTGGTACTGTTTCTGCAGTAGATAGCTTGCCGTAGTGAATGATATCTTGAGTTTGGAATTCGGGTTTTGTTCGCTGTGTGGTGTTGTTACATTTTTAAAAACGCCTTTATCTTGATTTGAGATTCGTTTTCATTTTAACACTTGTGTTTGTGATGCCTTTGGTCTGTTTGCTGTTGATCTGTGTGATTGTGCGACACTAAATCCTTTACTTGCGGAGTAAATCCTTTAGTTGTTGTTACTTTAATCTTTATCCTTATTTGAAATTCTCCCCTACTTTTACAGCTGCGTTTCGCTTGTATTTATTATGTCTCCTGTGAACCTACATAGTTGCTCTGTAGACGCAGTGACACAATGACAGCTGCTAACGTCACTTCCTGCGCCCTGTATAATTGACGAATATGCTGTTCAGGGTGTTAAATAAGCTGATTTGAACAGAGCTAAAGCGGAAGCAAATCCTCGAAAATGAGGCGAGCATGTTAGCTTGCCGCCGTCAGCTTAATGCGTACAGTGCACGTGGGAGTGAATGTCAAGCTAGAAAGCGGTCTTGCAAACCGTGAAAATGCAACATTCGCGTCAGTGCAAATGCGCGAAACTGCTAAAGGGCATTTGTGTCCACTGCATTCGCGCTGACATATAGGCAGGGTCATCCGCGTACAGTGCTGGTGAACACTTGCAACAAGTGGGGCGTTGTCGATAATCTGAAAATTTTTCACAACAACAGAGGCAGCCTTCGTGAACGTTACAAGTGAGGTCGTTTTATGGCCCCAGTGTCTGTAATTGCAACAAATAAATGAACTGTGACTAGTGATCGATAAATGCTTGCTCTGCCATTGGTTTAAGATCCAGGCGATGGAATACCACTTCACAATTAACTTCTGTTTATCAACTTCAAAAAACGTATGAACTGCCATTTGAACTCACATGGCAAACTTAATACCAGTGCGTAGTTTTGCTGTAGATTTGAGGGACAGCAACTCGTGCAGCTTTCCTCTGACGTAAGCACAGCGCAGCGAGGTGTGCTGTTTTCGTTGCTTGTTCGCGTGTGATGTCAATCCGTCCAGTCCCGTTTGTTGTTCGTGCCACAGCCTGTAGATAATGACTGTGGACGCATTTGTTTGCGCGCAAGTTGTTCAAATCGCTGGTTTCTGCAGCGACTGAGTTGATCGAATGGTTAAGCCAGAGATGCAAAACCTGCGGCCGTTCGGTCGCATGCGGCCTGCAATAAAAATGTATGCAACCGTACACATGTAATTTCAGACATAGATTATGGCGGCCGTGCGTCAATAGAACTCTTTGTCTACATAAGGATACTTGGTAGAAAGACGGCCATTTAGACGTGTGGAAGCACAATAGAAGCAATGCAAAAAATATCTTAAAATCACTGGCGGTCGTAACTTATAAAAATAAACGTAATGCGGCCGGCAATAGCGAAAAGGTTGTGCATCCTTGGTTTAAACGCTGCAGTCAAAAATAGGAACACTATCATCCCCGCGCCACACTGCTTTTTTGATGTTTTTCACCGATTTTTTTGTTTTTTTTAACACCATATGCTTGCCGTGCGTTTCGTGCGAGTTAATTTTGCGTCACGCGTTGTCAAAACTTCATTTTAATTCGCAAAAAGCAGAGTGACTCCTCTTCTTCCTCCACATCCAGAGCTGTCGCCGTACAAGTACGCTGGTTATCCTGCGCTGATCAAGACGGTGGTCGCCGAGACCAACGATGACCAGCTGTTCAGCAAGCCCGAGCCTCTGCTGGCCGAATCTGCCGAGCTCGCGTATCACATCGTCAACTGCTCGGCACTGAACGCTCAGGAGCTGAGAAGAGAAAACGGAATCGAAGTATGACTGTTTTTTTTTTCGAGCAAGCATTGCTTTCACATTTGTTGTGCTCTCTTAGCACTGTTGTGCGGGTTGGTGATAGCGTTTGGTGTTTGAGCAAACTCGAAATTTAATTGTCGTCTGAACTTCAGCAGTACGAACTCGCTAGTTTCTGCCCAGCGCTATGCAGGTCACGTCCTGTTCCAGTTAAACGAGTTGAGACATTTCGCGGAGCGAAGCAAAAGCTTTCTGCAGAAGGTTTTAATACAGTTAAGGCGATTTTTATTCTAATTGGATTAAAGTAAGATTTTGACCTGCTTCCAATATTTGGCAGATTTCGCACAAAATAAATGCTGATCCGCGTTGGCTGAACAAACTACTGGAACACTGTCAACAAATTTCGCCTGAAAACCTACCGCCTGCAGTGGGAGTTGCTCATATTTGAAATAAACTTTTGTGAAGCGTACTGACGCAAGTGCAACTCTCAACTCAAACCAGCCGAATGCTAATCAAAGATTTGCTATTGCGTCACCTCAACGTTTCAACTTGGCTTTCACCAGCTCTTCGAGCCGTAATTCGCTGCCTCGCATAGTGGGACCATACTCCATGTAATTCTGTTTCCTCATGCAATTTCAGGTCCTCCAGCTGGCTTTCTCTCGGTGTGTGTCCATGCTCTCGCAGTCGTCCACAATCGATGATCTTGCTGTGAGAGTGAGTTACCACATTATCCAGTGCTACTCTGTCTCTGCCCAGTTCGACGAGTGCAGGGAAAGGTTCATGAAGGACCCTAGTATTATCAAAGACATCAGCAGGGTGCTCTATTTCAAGGTAAGTTTTTTTGATTTTCTGGATTTTTATAAGTAGCTCATTGAGAAAAGCAAAATACTGACTCCCTTCAAAATAACTAGACGATTGAAATGAAGCGCTTTTGGCGCATCATCAAGCTTTCCTCATTCGGCGAAGAAGTGGCCAAATTCCTGTTGAATTTCATTGAAAATCAGCAATTCAGTCTCGTCAACAGGATCCAGGGATGGCTCCGGCAACCTCATTAAAGTCACGTGCCTGCAGTGCGAAATACCTTTATGCTCTGTCGAAGCCTGATCGCACGCTTGTTGACGGCAGTGTCCGACCTCCCACATTGGCTGCTCGCAGCATTTGCCAGCAGCAAAATTGTGATTGCTGCGAATTTTCAGTGATGGCAAGTTTAGCAACTTGTTGCCCGGTTTCGACATTGGATGTTCGCCATGCTCCAACTGCATGTGGGTAAGGCAGTGCTTGATCGTTTTTGCCAGCGGAACGGGGCTTGGCGCTGGTTTAATCCTGGGGTTTCCAAAACAGCAGCAACAACAACAACACGGTTTCTCGTGGTTGCCCTGTTTATTTTGACGACCAATAACTTCTGTGCAACTTTGGAGACTGATTTTGGTTGTCGATCAGATACTTTGTCTATTGTTCCATTTCCCATTAAGGCATCTAATTTGAACGACCAACTGCCATACAAAATTTGCTTTGTATTTTGCGCCAGAAAATAGTAAATGATAATAGCTCTTGGAGTCTTTTCATCCACGATGGATGTTTGTCGTCTGCTTGTTCGTCGAGGCATGATCATTCGCCACTAGCTCGCGCTGTTGAGTTGACCAAGCCAGGTTAAAGATTGGTTGGCATGGCACTTGAAGAGACCTTGCGACGAAGTTCAAGCTTTCGAACTTGAATGCAAAACATAATCTGCAATTTAATCTTGTGTGTTAGGATTACTTTAATTGATAGTTTGGCCTAATAATTCCACATTCCTGAGTAAAATCCAGGAGCAATTTTCGCGAGAGGTCTGTGGAAGTTTCGAAGAAATCAGAATGGGAGCGGGAATTTGCAAGGTTCGTTGGAGTTGGTTTAAATGTCGCTACTTTGTCATGTCAATCAGAATTCGATGGCAATCAAGAGATTTACGCTGCTGCATGCTTGCAAAACACGTTCGTAGAACGTGACGAGGCAAGCATGATAAAAGCCCCCCCCCGTGCATATTTTAAAACTCCTGATGCCGAAAACGAGCAACGGAGCGAGTGCGGTGAAATTTCTCGTTTGATCCCCCGCCTCGCCCACATAACAGTGACCCTGGAACGCAGTGTGACCAGGCCCGCAACTAGGGGGGGGGGCGAAGCGTCCCTGGAAAAATGTGTTGTAGGTAGTTTAAAACCATTGGACATAATAAAAAAAATTTGGTCCCCTCTCAGAAAACCCTCCGCCTCCCCTAACGTCCCAGGCCGGTTGCGGGCCTGGGTGTGACGGCACATGTCACAGCTGCACGCCTGGGCTTTCAGCAGCTTTCCGCGTACAAGCTTTGTCCACCGATGGCTCTTTGCTTTGGCGCTCTCAACATCGAGCCCGACAAAGCCACCGACCGCGAGTTGCTGCTGCTGTGTTTCCAACGTGTTTCATCGCTGTTTCGTTAAAACGCTTCTACGATGTCGAGGTGGTTTCTGAAGTCATGACGCCTGTAGAGGCTTCATAAGAACTCGCTGCTGCCACTGCGACGTGTGAACTGCACGCTTGTCACAAAATATAAGGCTCCTGGTCACGCATTTGGCCGAGTTTCAAAGCGTGCGCAGCTGGGTGCACCTGCTCGTGACATGCCGCCATTGTGGCAAGCTCCTTACAAAAACCGCCGACGTTTGCAGAATTAATGAATCTTTTTCTTGTGTATGTGTGTGTGCTTTGCAACTCAGAAAAGAATAGATCGTGTATATTTTAAGGGGGCTGGAATTGCGATATGAAAAAGCCAACAGTGGGTCCAGACAACCGCATGCAGTTGCGCTGCCACCTGTAAGACATTTCCTGCTTTGTTTGGGTGGCAGTCAGCGCCTTGAGTTGCTACGAATGATAGCTTTTTTGAAGGAGATTTTCCCCCGCTTCATTGCCATGTTAAGATCACTGATTATCTACAATTCCAAGAGTGGAGGGATGGAGACTTTGTCCGTCGCCCTGGAGATATCGCAGGGTTTTCTTAATTTTTTTTGTATCGAAAAACACGTATTTGACAATTAACGTTGTGACTGTCGTTAGATCAAAAGTAGCGTAAAGACCAAATAATTCCTTTTGGCTTCACTACCATGCCAGACATCAACAATAACAAAAACAAAAAGCGTTGTCGCCACTTTTTTTTCCAGAACCTCCCCAAACTGTGTTGCGTGGCAACCGAATGCGTCAGTTCGTTTTCGATGGATGCCGCGCTCCAGACCCAACTGTACAAGGTCGGCATCATGTGGCATCTCCTCTCGTTCCTGTTCGAGTACGACTTCACTCTGGAGGAGGGAGGCGTCGAAAAGAGCGGCAGCACCAACCAGCAGGTCCTCCCCAACTTGCCAAACACGAATTTGCTGTGGTGTTGCAGAAATAGGAATCGTTTGACTTGGCACGAGAAGAGCCCTACATATATTCTGCCATCGTCATCAACCTGCGCTTTACGTCGTGGCAGGACGGCGCGTAGGCGCTTATTTCCTGACTTCGTATGATGGTGTGTCACGCGACACCCGCTTTCCTGTGCTTAACGCAGCTAAACGAGAAGAAACGTTTACGTTGTCACTGGCGACGTGCCACATATCACAGCTGTCAGGTTTTACTGGGGGAGCAAGGGAGCAGGTCGCCCCTCTTGGTTCCCGTGCTGTCATTTTAACCCAGTGGTTCTCCAAAAATTTTTGTCCCAAGGACCATCTTCTCAAAAAAATGTCCGATGGCCCGCTTTGCTTGCTGGCACCTCATCAGCAACTAGTCGAAAGTGTATTGCACAAAAGGCCAGTGAACTCAAAGGGCATGTTTTATTAAGGGTTGCGGAGCTCTCTGTGGGCCACTAGAAATTCCAGGTGGCCCACTTGGACCACGTTGAGAATCACTGCTTTAACCCAATGATACGACACACTGCTTCGTGCTGGTTGTTTTAACGTGGCGCTGTTTTAGAACGGTCAACCGCTTCAATGTGGGTTGACTGCATTCGCTTCATTCCAAATAGCACCGCAAGTAGATAAAGCCTGTTGCGAATCCAGGCTTGAAGTTACTGAAGCATACGTCTTGAAATGTTTTTTTTCCGGTAAATCGTTACGCGACGCAGCAGCAAGCTGCGTCTTGCTGTTTACATCCCGGTGTGAAGCGAAATTTCTGACTTCACACCATGCGCATGCACAGAGTAATATTCTCCAAACGAAATATGCTCAGAAAACTAATGATTAGGGCTTAGGGTTTGGTGTTTAGGTAAGTGTGTCGGGTTAGGTTTGGGTTAGTCTTAGACATCAATTATTTTTCTTTTTCTAAGTCCAATAATTTTCAGAGGTTATAGTTATTCCCGTTCTGTAGGTTGTTGTGGGTATCTCACATCTAACCAAAAGTTTTAATTTGCACAACACACATCAAAAAAGCAAACGCCCAACTTTATTCCTTGACTCTGAGAAGCAAAATAACTGACAAACAATAATAGGGCAGAAATATTGGCAGAGGTCACAAATTTCCCCCTGACACCGTCCATCAGTGCGTCATTGGTAATCCCCCGATTGGTGAACGCACGAACCAGTGTAGTATGCGTCACTGCTCGCATGTTGTTCAGTCATTGCGTGTCAGGAACGTTTTTCGCTCGCGCGCTGTGCAAGTCCAATATTGCGACCGAACCTTACAACTCCAGCAGCAGTTTGCGGAAGTTTTCAGGCAAGCAAAATATATGCGACTGTTCAGAGATGCGTGACGTATCGAATCGATGTTTCAGGAACTCGCCAACCGACTCGCGCGCCTGAGCATCAACGCCCTTGCTTGCCTGGGGGGTTACCTGACCCCGGACACGCGCAATCCTCTCGTGCACAAAACGCTCAACTCCCTAATAACCCCCTATCTCGCGAAGCAGCTCGCGCTAAGCAACTACGCCGAGGTAAGTTAAGTTTAGCGCTGTGCTTGTCGCATGCAGTTTAGTTCTGTTCTTTTTTGCACTGATACATTTCGGTCACTTGTCCCATGAAAACTCGGCGTGTTCACTAGTCTATTGTTTTCGGACATAATGACCGAATTGACTTAATTTTTTTCGGTAATCAGAAAACACTTCGGTCTAAGATCGAAAAAAAGTAGGTTTAGTTTGTTTATTCGTATTCTTCCGCGGCAGACGCTGAAGCTACTCAACTGCAACACGAGGAACCCCCACCTGGTGTGGAACAACGAGACGAGGATCGAACTGACCGACTTCCTTAAAAATCAGCAGCAGGATATGAGATCCGTGCGTGGAACTTACGTGTTGTGTTAAAAAAATCTGTCGGTTTCAAATCGTGCAGGAGTTCGTAAGATCCAAGGAAAACGTCGAAGTTCAATTAGCGTCCGAATCTTGTGCTCAAACCGCGTGTTTGAAAACGTTTGGTTTTTGCTTCGTTCGATTTGTTCAAACCAGTCCTTTTCAATTTAAGTTTATGGGAAGGTAATAATGCTTCGCTGGCACCAGAATGTTTCTCCAAAATCTCGCTTGGAGCGCTTGCAACGTGTTGGCGCCGGCCTCATTTCAAAAGTAACATGTTGGGAGTTCATCAGGACGAACATAGAAACGATCCTTATTTTTCACGTAATTCTAAACATGTCAACGTAAAGTGACGTCGACAAAGTGCTTGGATGCGTCTTTTTCCGCTTTCCTTTCTTGGAAAGCGAATCTTTCAACTCTGTGCAAAAAACGTTTCAACTTGTCTCAAAACACAGGAAGAGTTCGATCCATCCGCCGGCATCGACTTCGTGTTCAGTTCGTTCAGGAAGGAATTGATCGTCGGCGAAATATTCGTGAACGTTTTCAACGAACAGCCCACTTTCGCTGTGGAGGTGAGCTTCGTCGCGTGGCCTGTTTGTTTGAGAATTAAATCATAGGTTCCTTGCTGTGGAGAATAACGTTTCTTGCATGGTTTTGATTTTTTAAATATTTCGCGTTGCATTTATTCACAAGCAACCTGCTTCCATGTGTGTCTGGGGTGGCCAAACAAGGGGGGGTCTGTGCCAAGGACGGGTAGGGCCCGTGGCCTTTTTTAGGCATGCATGTCTATCCATGATTAGATGGAAACGCTAGTCTGCCACGAAGCTTAAACTTGTGCTGTATGTCGCCCGGTATTACTAGGCGTGGCGTTAATTAAATCCAAACGAACATCACACACACACGTACACACTGGGACTACAGGGAAGTCTACCCGTGCATTGTTTACCGTCAGGATTTTGCACCGTCGTCAGTAGAAGTGCGAGGACGGCAGTGCACGCGTTGTGCTGCAGCTTTGGGAGGAAGTGACGGATTAGATTGTATCGACGCAAACTCCAATCAATCAGTTACGTCGCTGTTGGTCGCCATGGGTGGTCTCAAAAAACGTGTTACGTTCTTAAAATTCTTGTCATCCCGAAGATTACGTGAAACTTAAATTGCAATCACTTCCTTATCTACTGTGGTGACCCTTTTTCAAACTTCCAACTTGACTTTAGAGCAGTGATTTTCACCCTTTATTTATACCGCGACACATGATTATAGCAACCCACTGTAACGCAAAGACCCCCATCTAGGGCTCGAATAAAGCAAATGTAATACAGCTGTGTACATGAAATACCTGGTGGCGGCCCCCTCCAAAAATGTTTCACGACCACTTTGGGGGGGGTTCGCGCCCCCAGGTTGAAAACTACTGCTTTGGAAGCGTGCATGTCAGGGTGGAAGAAAGGTTGCTTCTATGACTATTCACCAACTGCTTGTCATGTGTTTGCCGGCCTTGCAGTGTGACGTGAATCCTGGCGCTCGAAGTGATGAACTCTCCTGCGCGGAGGGCTCCACGCCGTCCAATAATCCGCGCAATTAACTCGCAGGGCGCGCGCCCAATAATCCGCGCAATTAACTCGCACGCGTGTCGCGTGTCACGTTTTTTACTATTCAACTGTTGCTCGATTGAAGCAGCGATTGTCTGAGCACGACCGCATAAATTTTTGCACTGTCGAGAATTCTGGAATGAAAATTAGATATTGATCTCCCTGCCGTGTATGTCAACTTAAGGCGAGAGAATTTGCGGTCGACCTTAGTCCATTTAGCCGCAAAATTGCGGAGTTTAGGAGAACTGCTGATTTTACATCTTCGTTTTAAGGATTTGAACGTTTTTTTTCGACACATTTTTCACAAGTTCGGGAAGATTTATCCGACTTCACCTTTTCATGCGAGTGCGGTTGGCGAACTTGGTAGCCGGCGATGATAGTCGTGTTTCGCGTCCAGCGCACTTCAGTGTTTACCCCCCACCAATCAGAGATCGCCGAAGCGGAACCGGAAGCTCCTCCTCTTCCCATGTATGGACTGTGTGTTGGGGAATCGAAGGTCGCCACGTCATAATGGCGATCAGAATGCGTCTTTCAAAACTTCGTCCATTGGTATTTTGCCGTGTCACCTCTGTTTACTATAAATATGAAAAATCTTCTGGACAAACTTTCTTTTATACATGAGCACAGTGTTTTTTAAGTTGTTTTGAGTGACCGGAATGGTTTCTCAAATTATTCTAACAGTCTCTCAAAACACACTAGAAACTCGCTTTACTACCGCCATCAAAACGCGTTAATACCTTGCCTTCCGACCATCACCGTATTCAGACAAAATGGTTGCGGTCTCTCAAAACAACTCAGGGGTCAGCAAGGTCAAGGGTCAGCAAGGTCAAACCTGACAAAAACCTGTGTGCGCATGTTGGCGCTATGGAGCGGATCGACGCCGCGCCCATCTTCTCTTCGCGGCGCTGGAAACTTGACCTTCCTTCTCGGACGATGCGATAAATCAGTCAAGGAGGCATAGTTTTAAAAATCTATCAACTCGTTTTTCGTTTCCAGAATCCTCAGATGTTCGCGACGAAGTTGATCGACTACCTCGGATCACAGAGCGAGGTAAGGTCGTCGCTCAAATGTGTTAAGAACAATCGGGTGTTGATGCGTTTGATTCTTTTCCAATTCAAACATTTCTGTCAATTTTTAGTCGCGGGCAACTTCATTCGCTTTGCATTTTTTGGTTGCGATGCAGCTGATAAGTTTTTGTCAGCAGTTTTTATTCAAAATTCGTGTAGATTATGTTTGATTAACAAGGCCCCAGCCAGTGTGGCCCGCAATTGACGTTCGCATGGAATCGTTGCTGTACGATCTGTTACTTAATTATAGCATCGGCGCTGCAGCAAGTATCATTGATCAAACTGCAATTTGTTAACTCCGCGAATAATTTGTGAAGGAGAACTGATCACTTCCACTGCATTTGTCGTAAACTGTTTGCAGTTGGAAGCATGGAATGCTTGTTGTTATATTTGTCATCTTTTCGTCGGAAAAATTTATCAAATGACAACAAATCTGGGGTCGGTGATTTTATTTTCATAAAGTGAAAAATCCGCAATCAGTTGTGACTTGGACAATGCGTCGCCAGAAACCGCGTGTTTTTCTGATCGTCGTTGGTTTTCGCAATCGTCGCGCGATGACATGATTCAACGAACGACCAGACCCTATGACGTAGTGCACCCCTCGTTCATGGCACTCTGGCCTTGCAGACCTCGCATGGATGCTGGGACAGGGGCCGTACTGAGACGGTGCGCTGGCATATCTGCGTGGGGCGGTGAAAAAAAATCGTTAAAAATGCGGCAGAGGCACTTCAGACCGCCATACTGTGTGATCAACCATCGAGCGGACGTCATGCCAGGGGACAACAAACTGTTTGAGGTCACGGCTGAGAGAGCAGAGCTTGTTAGTTTGCTCTTAAGCAGAAAACTGTGTTTGTGGAAATGTTAACGACCCCCAACCGCCGACCCGGCTTCGGTTAACGCGCCCCCAGCCCCAAGAAAACTTTTGTCGGACTGCGTTGATCCTGCGGCGCGTGGTCCTGGTTAAGCGCAGACTTCCCGGGTTCAGGAAGTTAACGTTGTTTTGACGTTTCCGCGACATTGGCTGTGTGATGTGAAGGAGTTTTCAGGCGCTGCGAGAGGGTTAAAGTGCACACTGTTTATTCGCCAGCAAAAATGAACATGTCACGCACGAGATCTTAATGCGCTTGACTGTCGTGCACCTGGGACAGCGTTGGCACGCGAAACGCATCACGCACAAGCTGCTCGAAGCAACATTGCCCACCGAAGATCGATTGGGCCCTGACTGAGAAATGGCAAAAAACGTACTCTTCGGATTCCAAGCTGAATTTCTATCGTCCACGGACATGAACTCGCGAAGCCAGGGGTGTGGTCGTTTGCTCGATTCCGTTGGGCCTTGGCCTGACCATGCAGCCGGCAATTAACAAATCACCTTCGATTTGATTGTGTTTTTCAGTATATATTTAGTTACATAGCAATGTGTAAGCACCAGCGCGAACAAGGCTTGAACGATAATACTCAGATCAAAGCTGGCGCAATCTCGGACGAGAAACTCCAGAACTGCTACGCGGCCTTGCAAGCCTTGTATAACGTCATAAAGAACGTTCCGGGTGAGTCATAAAGAACGGGTTCTTTACGTGTTTTGTAATGTTCCTGTTTCAGAAGTAACTTGTCATGAGTGCCTTTTCCTGGCTTGCCCGGTTGCAAAATGCATTTGGTCGAAAATGGCCATACGCCTGCAAGGGCTCATAGAAACAAACATGCATACTTCGCACACTAGGATTCCTCCGCTATCGCTTTGTCTATTCTGGTAAATAGTCGTGCCCGTACCTTTGCAATCTGGAGTGAAGGTCGTCGTTGTTTGTGTGTGGTCATCGCATCAAGGAAAGTTGTTCTGAAATATAAAATTGCCGTTTCCTTTAAGCTTTCGCTTGCGTAACAGTTCAGCGTTGTTTGACCAAACAATCGGCTGAAACCAACCTTCAACTTTTATGCGATGCTTTTGATGTTGTGAAGCAGCAGCTGCTGCTAGCGTTTGTTTTCTTTTGCAGCTAAACCGTTACCTTTATGATGCAACAATCGCGCTTGTTACGGTCGTTACGCGGCTCTGTTTTGTAAAACAACACGCGGTTCGATCTCAGCCTGCTGTGTTCCGTCAGCGCATCGAGACTGTGTTTGTTTGCAAAAGAGCATTTCGAAGTAAACGCTCCTCGCCGGGGAAAACGTCCCAGAACAGTAAACACATGGTCACTTTTGTGGCAACTTTGACTTTCGCCTCGGATCCTTGATTCCTACACGGTCCCCTGTGGTCTGTTGCTATAGTCAACCAATCTCGGGTGCATGAAGTGGCTCGCTGAGGACTAGTGACGCGAGTGGGGGAAAACTGAAAAAGGGTCCTATTAATTTATCAACGCCGTTTGGCTTGCTGCAACGAACGAGCTGCGCACCATAAATAAAAAAACTAACATCTGCATTTCATTTCTGAACCCGCCATCGATGAAAATCGATGTGACATTCATGCGCGCTTCCGAATATCTTAAAGTTGCAAAAGAATTATCAAAAACTCTGCCTGTTCAAAGCTGCTATGGTGATCTTCTGAACCGTAGTGGAGTTTCGTTGTTTGCCAACACAAGTTTCACCTTGAAATGAATCATTCTAACCCGGAACGGAAACTGGTGACGTCCTTCAAACGAAACTACAGTAATTCCTTCGCCAGCAGTTAAGCACTGACGAAACTGGTGATTCCCAACCGGTTACTGCGGCACCCTAATATATCATTAAAAACACATTGATAAAATGCCGTCAAACCTTAAAGCAAATCGCCGTGGGTTCGAAACCGGGCACCGCAAATTATGTTTACGATCTGTAAGGTGCCGCGAGCCTGAAAAATAGGTTGGTGAACACTGGGCTAAACTTTGCGAATCCCAGTCATTGTATTAGGGAATAAGTTCACGCGGCCAGTTGGTTCCGGCGCACATCAAGTGGTGCAGCAGGCGCTTCATAATGCGCATTACAATGGCGTATCAAACAACATCCGTGTGAGTGAATGCAATTGTTCTTCGCCTAGAAACAAAATAGTCTCCACTGTGGTCGCCCCCCGGCAACAAAAAACAATGCCGAACTTTCGAATGACCCCAATTGTTGACTGAACGCCATTCTTCAGCGTCGACACCGTTTACACGTTCGCAAGAATCACAGCTCTGTTCGTCGCGCAGGTCTGGAGACGGTCTGCGTCGGTAACTTCAAGCTGATCGTGTCGTTACTTCACGTCGAAAACGCTGCCAAGATGCAAGTGAAAGCCCTGGAGGTGAGTTGCTCCTGGGCATGACGTGGTGGTGGTGGTGCTAATTGAACCCATCATCAATCGCACTGAAGATGATCGGCGCAAAACTACGGCCTACCTGGGCTCGCAGTCGTCCGTTCTGGTGGCCAGGGCGGTCTACTAATGGCCAGGATGGTCTGCTAATGCCTGGAACGCTTCTGTACACACAGTGTAGAAAATTATCCAGGGCTGTTTTGACTGCAGCGGTAGAAGCCGCTCCGCTCTGCTCTGCTTCTTTCGCGAAGTGTGAGAAATGCGTTGCCATAACAACCGCGATCAGCGACGAATGCTCAGTGGCGTCATTGCCTTGAGGTGATGTCATCCTCAGCAGCCCATGTCTCGGCGACAAAGCCCCCCCGACGCTTCTTGGGTGTTTTGCTGCGTGGGTGCGAGCTCGCCTGGTTGTTTTCCTTCCATCAACTGTGTTGTTGTTTCCCTCCCACCAGCTGCGTTGTTGTTGCACGGAAAAGGCGTGATCGGAAATGACGTGTTTAGCTTGTCGTCGTCCGGATCTCGTTTGTTTATCGCGACCTCCGCTGCCACGATCCGACCTGCGCTGGTGCGGGCGTTCGCCTGCTGTGGGGCGGGCGTCCTTCGTAACTTCGAGTCGTCGTCACTTCGGTTTTGTTTCTCGAAACACCCCCTGGTTTTCAGCAAGCCCCTCATATATTTGATCACTCCACACCAAGCCAGGTCGAAAAACACCTGGCCCTCGGTTGGCCTCTGGTCCGCTTTCGCGTGTTTTTTTAGCCAGCAGGACTTGGCTCGTCATTCCTGGGACGTTTTGGCCACATGGCCAAAGCTTCGTGGCCGCGATCTCTTTGTTCCGTTTAGTTGGTGTTTCCTTGAGAGCACTGGAAATATTAGAGGAAAAAAGTGTTTTATTGCGCAAAGAGTACATGGCCGCGAATCGGCGTGTAACAGATTTCGTGGCGTGGAAGCAGCATTCTGTGCTCGTGCGTTGCCTTCATTGTTTGTCGGGTGGAAAAGCTCAGTTCGTGCGCGGTTCAAGACAGGCGGTGGTGCGGGTGCAACAAGAAAAACAAGTTGACGGTGCATCGCTGTGTGACGAATCACGTGCATTACGTAATGGGCTCGAAACCAACGCTCTTCCAAGTCGCGACAGCAGGCCGTCGCACTCAGCGTGAACTCGATGCTTGCTCCGCGCTGCAAACAGTCTGCTGGGGGGTTCTCCCCCCCTGATGTTTACCACACTGCCATTGCACACTGAACTGGTCGTTCCGAAATTTTTTCATTCGCTGCAAACAAACAGGTCGGCGACAACCAAGTGCGTGTGATTGGACACTCGTAGCGTTAAGGTTCCCCCGCCTTCTTTTTCTGACGTAGTGGTGGTCTCAGTTCTAGAGGGGGAACGCTGAGCAGGGTTGTGGAGTAGAAGTCGCAGGGAGGCAGAGGTTTTTGGGTGGAGTCGGAGTCGGATTTCTAAGATACACGCGTCGGGGTTTAATTTTCTTATCCGACTCCGGAAGTCCAATTGAATCATTTTATATATTGCACTCCCAGCTCGTGCCTGTTGAAATGATAGTTTCTTTTGAACTTTTTATGGAAACAGAGAATTCTTGCTTTGTACCACGATTTCCATTGATTGCTGGTTGCTACGAAATTCTTGACAGTCAAATTTCATTCATTCATGTTATGTTAAGAAGTTCGAGTCGGAGTCGGAAATTTTGGAAAGGCCGGTGTTGGAGTCGGACATTTTACCACCTCCGAATCCGCAACCCTGATGCTGAGGACATAACTCCTTGCGATCCAAGAGGCTGGACACTGATGCCAGGCATTTACACCGTCCATGTAAACGAACTTGGGATGAGCGCCGGGACGTTTTCATTGCCCACCCCCCAGGAACGAACCCTTTTGCAGTCCCCCCCCCGAACCCAATTTGTCAGCATTCAACGATCACGACTGTGATTTTAT
>JGI24158J21664_10005150_pt1 | contig 17009 bp, 13 predicted proteins | sample Ectturendosymbi3_FD_21664 | JGI IMG/M metagenome (IMG submission 21664)
TGCTTTTTAAGAAAAGTTTCGTGCAGTACGAATTGCAGCTTTTTCCGGAAAGATTGCAAGGTGGCTTTTGGTCCGCTCCAAAAACATTGCGTACTAAACTAAGATAGGCAGCAACAGACTGGAGCGTTCTTGGTTATAAAAATATATTGTTTCAACATTTTTCTTCCGGGTTTCGCCGAAATCCCTGCTAGCCCTAGTTTGCTGGTAAACGCAGCACGTCATTGAAAACAGTACTTACCGCACTCAAAGTATCATGGATTTTTTTAAAGAACTAGATCAGCGTTTCCCAACCTTTCTCTGATCATGACCCCTTCAACAATTCGACAGATGAGCATAAAATTTCTTGTGACAAAAAGGCTGAGTAAAATAACAAATATCCACTGAATTTTTATGAAACTGTTAGATTTTTAGAACCACGAAGGTGTCTCCACGTTTATGTGTCAAAGCGAATTTGTTGCGGCTGTACAATAAATGTACTCCTTCACATCCCAGGCAAATTGCAGGTCAGGAAATAGAGAAGCACATCGCCGGTTTAGGGAACGTGAACTGCTTGGATGCCTTGGTACCCATTCTCACCATGCGCTACGCACCGCTTGATCTCAACCTTGACGTTTCTCTAGAAAACAGGTGAGACCCGAAGTTATTGGCGCCTGAGTTCGTAGTTCAGTTAAGTTTCGTTTGGATCGGACACACAGGAGGTACAATTCGGGAAGGAAGGAAAATGCGACCGGAGTGTTCCAAGCTGTTAAATTACTAAAGCAGCTGTGTCCTTTGTATTGGAATACCGATGGCCTATCTATAGTATACCACTATACCAGCTGTGTCCAACTCGCAGCCCAGTCGAAGGTATTGTGTGGCCCAGTTTAGGTTTTCATTGTAGTGTAAGTAGCCTCCGTACAGACAACCTGTCCTTATTTTGGCAATCTTAATTTTGACAGTTTTGATGCGGGTGGCCGTTTCATCACGTCTGTACTGCGTGCTGGGAAATTTCCATGTGTCCACTGACACCTTGCTGCAAAACTTTTTACTAATTTTCTGATGTCTACCCTTGTTCCATTGGCATTAAACTTGCCTGTGAAATCACACTTATGGAGTTGTTAAATGTGCCAAACAGTCGTTACCATTGCAGTTAGGATTCGAACGTTTTAAGTACATTACCTTAAACTTAGTTTGTTAAGGTCAAAGTAAGTCATTCAATGTGTGGCCCTGGTTAAACTAGTAACATAATTTTTGGCTCAGTAAGTAATCTTGGTTGGACATAGCTGCAAGCAGTACTGCAGGTTGCTATGAAATTTGACCCGAAATGCTGAAGTTTGAACAGAGAGAGAGAAGAGTTGAAGAGAGTCTTGAACAGATAACAGTTCTGTGACTGACTCGTGTATGTCTAGTGGCGTGGTTTTCTGGACGGGCACCGACAGATCAGCAAACTGTGGTGATCGTCTCCATACACAAAAGGGACGGCAGGAAAGAATACACTAACTGCCTGGGCATCTCTCTCCTTATAGCTTCACTAGAAAAATGTATGCCGAGTGCCTTGAAAAAATGGTGCCGCTAAGTATTTGAACGAAAGCTGGATGATACCCAGTTCGGGTTTTCGTTCTGGCGGTCGCCCTGCAGACCAAACTTTCACTCTCCAGAAAATTTTTTAGAAATCTTGGAAGTATGCCAAAGATAATTACGCAAGTTCTGTAGACCACGAGAAAGGCAGGTGGAAGTGTTGACGGCCGCCTGTTACTGGCCGTCAAGTCACTGTATTCCTGCTCAGAAGTTTCTGTGCGTGTCGACGGAGTTAAATCACAACCGTTCACCGTTGGTGTTGTCACCACTCCTCGTCATATTCCACATGAATTAGATCGACAGACACAGCCGAGTTGGTTTCATTGTTGGAAGCTGCAGGATCAACCGCTTGCTTTTTGCGGGCGGTTTCTCCAACATGCACTTGATTGGTTTGCGGGAAATGAAAGTTGTCGCTGAAAGGCCAATGCAGCTTCATCTGCGTGAACTTCATCGCTCTGTAGTAACAAATCAGGAGTTATCGAACACCGTAAAGCTGCCGGTTTTTAAGTCGATTTCTGTTCCTTTCCTCACCTATGAATTATGACCACCGACTGAAAGAGAGCTATCTCAAGTACAAACAGCCGAGATTATTGTCCAGAATGCCTCAGGAACGATTGGTGAGGCGAGCCCTGTTGGCTACATCTACGTGGCCTAGAGGTCAGCCAAGCACGGGGGACGTGATGACATCGCCGACCTTGCTCGGTCCCGTCTTGTGTGGAGCCAGCGGAGCTTTCATAGTTTTCTGAAAACCATGAGGTATTTCGACTCTTATTAGGGCTGTTGCCCCCGCGACCTTTTCCAAAGGAAAAGCGGTTGCGCAAATGAATGAATGAGTTGTGCAAATAAATGAGTTTTGTGGAGACAATCAAAATAATTAAAATAACAACTGCCAATGAGAAACAACACCGCAACAGCCAAAGATGTACCTGATTATCACGTTTGGAAAACCACTGCTGTTCAGTCATTCGCTCGATACAGGAAATGGATATACAGTTTGTCAACAGAAGTCCAGTATAGGATTAAACGCTGTTCACCAACAAATTGTTAATGCATCTATTACACCGCGTAATAAAATTACAATCTTTAGAAGTATTTTCGAGAAGTTCAAAGCTTTCAGAACAGTAGGAACTGAAACTTCGAAACTCAAGGCTGAAGACCAAGTACTATTCTGTTCGTAAAATATTATTGGCGAACATTGTCACAAAAAAACCTGATTTGAGAATTAACTTTATGCAAGACTCACAGCGAACAAAAATACGTAAATGAAACAATGTCAAAATATTTCCGCTTTGACCAACTTGCTGTCAATTTGCACGTCATAGTCGCCGCCACCTTACTTCATTTATTTTAACAGGTCTTACTCAATTTCAGCAAAGCTAGACAAAATTGAGGCGGGCTGTTGTTTAGGGAAGGCTTACTAGAAAAGTATTCGCATACTTGCATAACCGCGATGAGGACGCTTTAGCTGCAGTCTGTGCTCTGACTCTGAGCGGTTTTCTCGCGCAGGGTGGGAATGAAAATGGCCTTCTGCATGAACATGTACGCGAGACTAGACCCGAGGGTCGCGCCCTTCCTGTTCCTGCTCCGCACCTGGGGAAGGCAGCGACGCATCGTCATGAAGCCCGATTCGGCCAGCTACGACGGTCTCACGCCCTTCATGCTGATCTGCATAGGCTTGTTCTACTTGATGCGTGTCAACCCTGGAGTGCTCCCGCCAATGCGAACGCTGCTGAACAAAAGGCCGAGTGAGTTGTGGTGGCTCCAGACCTGCCGGTCGTTTTTGTTCTATGCCTGTCGTTTCGATTATAACTATGTCCTTTCCTGGATCCGTTGTCATTTTGATTAGAGATTCGTTCTATATATGGATCCGTTGTCGTTTCGATTAGAGCAGTGGTGGTCAAAATACGGACCGCATCTGGCCAGCAGACAAGTTTAATACGACCCGCTAAATACCTTGCACATTTTTAAAGCACCGCGTTTCCGACTGTGGACAGCACTGCAACAGCATTGGCTGCTGCCTGTCATGTAAATCGCACTTCATCCTGCCCTCCATTAGCCAGGCAGTCGCGAATTCGGCTAGAAAAAAACACCAGTCTGCCTGTCAGAAACAAATGTAATTTAACAAAAGCTAATATCCGGATCCTGTAAAAACTGAAAATTTCACTCCAGCTCCGGGTCCGGTTTTTACTCAAAATTCCGACTCCGGAAAAAAGTCGTAAACTCCCACCGGAGTCCACTCCGGCTCCGGCTCCGTGATCAGCTCTGATGAGAGCTCTTTATTCTATATATGGATCCGTTGTAATTTCGATCACAGCATGGGTGTGCAACCCGTGGTCCGCGGGCCAAAAGTGGCCCGGCAGCTAAAGTTTTGTGGCCCGTGGAAAGGTCCAGATATTAAATAAGTGCCAATCTTCCGTGGGAGTCACTTTTTCCGTTACAAGGACGTACTAAAAAGAGATTTCAAGGCACTCAACATAAATACGGAAAACTGGGAACAATTGACACTGGAGCGTGCTCCCTGGCGCTCCCTTCTAAAAGACAGACGAGCATATTCGATTCAAACGTACATCACAGACTGCAATCGTCGCCGAACTGATCGACGGGCACGACGGGAAAGGCGATAGAGAGAGCCAATCTTCCGTGGGGGGTCAGCGGTTTGTCTAACGCGCAGAGCTTTGACACATGCAGCTGTGGTCCGCGGACCAGTCTGGTTATGTGTATGGTCCGGCAGTGCTGCATGGTTGCACACCACCCCTGGTTTAGAGCATTGTTCTCTATCTGGATCCATTGTCGTTCCGATCAGAGCAAACGATCGCGTCTACAAGGATCCTTGGCGTGAAATTGCAAACGTAGTAGTTCGGCAGAAAAGGCTTGTTGTGCAAAGTCGCTTCTAGAAAAACCAAAAGAATTATGGTCATCCTCGTGGAACTAAAAAACTGCTTTTGATGCAATTCACAAGTACATCAAAATGTAAAAACCTTGCCCTGATATCTAAATGCTTTTTTTAGGCGATGGAGATTTGTTTCTGGGCGATTTTCGCTGCCAGCTTATAAACGACCTGAGCAAAATCAAACCGTCTGAAAATACATCGTCTCTGGAGGAACTGTTCATGGGTTTTCTCGAATACATCGCAAAGCTCAATTTTTCAGATTGGGGCCTCACTCTAAACAGCGTAAGTAACTAGTAAAAAGCTTGATCCACCATAAAACAATGTTGCAAAGCTGTCACGCCGAATCGGCCAGCGCGTAGAGCCAGTTTCTGATCGACCTTCTGTTACAGCGATGCTGGTAGGCAGTGGTGCAGTAATTCTTCAACGTGACAGCTGCAATAAACGCTATCTCAATTACTTCTTGGTGGTTCTCTACCATTGAGTTTATTTTTTACTCTTTGTAACTACGCGAAGATCGATTCGTGTTTTTGTGACGGTTTGAGGCATTGCCAACTTGTTATAGGACGTTTTTACTTATAGTATGGTTGGCCACCTTCCTATGAATTAGAGTTTTTGTGAGAAAGAAAAAAAAGAGAAAGAAAAGTAGACGCATCCGCTAACACGGAGCATAAAGTGGGAAAAGTCTTTCAAGTGCCACTTTTCTTTCAAGGCTTTTGCGGGTCCTGGCCAGGAATCGAGCATAGTCTTCCAGCTTCACAACCACTGTACCGTGCAGCTGGCTAGAGTTTAGGAAATCTAGTACTTGAGGGAAATAATTTTTAGCATTGACTGCCTTTTCTATGTTGTGTGAAAAAAAACAGGTAAGCAATGGCAAAATCTCTATGCTAAAAAATAAGATCATTTTGTGCTGGTTTCGAACAAAACTCGTCGCCTGGATTCTATGACGTGTGAACCAGGGTTGCGGAGTCGGAGGTAAAATATCCGACCCCGGCCTTTCGAGAATTTCCGACTCCTTAACATAAAGGGAATGAAATTTGGCTATTAATATCAATGGAAATCGTGGTACACAGCAAGAAATCTCTTATTCAACAAAAGTTTCAAAAGAAATTGTACCATTTCAACAGGAATTCCCAATTTAGAAGTGTGATGTGGAAAATGATCCAACTGGGCATCCGGAGTCGGACAAAAAAATCCGACTCCGAGTGTTGATAGGAATCCGACTCCGGCTCCACGCAAAAACCTCCGGCTCCGCAACCCTGGTGTGAAGAACACCGGAAAGTCCGTATTTCACAAGTGAGATCATGCCCGGCGGGTACAAAACTATTTTGGGGACAAACAGTGCTTGCTTACTTTTCTGCTGTGTTCCCTTGAATGTGTCCACGTCGAAAAAGAGATGCATGAACTGATTCTTCTTTAAGCTCTTGGGCAAATCTCAGCGAATGACTGAAAAAGTCCGCCATCTCGGAAAAGGACTTGTGATTGCGAATATGTTTTTCGCAGCGTGTTGATCGCGACTCAGATAATTACGTTAACGTGCCGTGAATAAGCTAAATAAATTAATGAACGAAACAGGGAAAGGAAATTATTCCTTGGCCTTGCTATTTCTCCTGAAATGATTTCATTGTTTTAAGCGCGAATGCGAATCCTCGATCTTCGTAGAGTTTTTTTTTCAACGCCGCTGAAAGCTGAAAGCTTGACTTCATGAGATGTGTGGTCAGTATCGCGACGGGCGACGCAAGATCGCTTTTTCCTCAACCTGAAATGCGCAACGCAACTGTTCAATGTGCGCCTGCGTCGGTTACATAGTTTTTCTTCTGGAAAGAGGATGGAACGAAAGCGGTTCTCGCCCGCGATGACTTTCATTTTTGCCTGAACGCAGGGCGTGGTGATTAGGAACGGCCAACGGCACCGCTTGACCATCTTCGTCCCCTTTTCCGACCAGAGTGTGGGCAAAAACTGCAGCGTGCAGGCCGCCTTGAATCTAAACAAAGAAGCCGTCGCGACGTTGAGGTGATTCCTGCTACCTTTCCAGTGTTCCTCCAGTAGTTTCTGATAGTTTTGCTTGTGCTTTTTAGTAATTCTTGTGAAACAGTCGCTGACTCGTTATCTTTCTGTGACTGGAATCACCTGGATTGGCTCTTTCGCCGCACTCGTGAACTGTTAAAAGTAAATCGAAAAGTTATGTTTCGAAATTCCAATAGCGGTCTTTCGTGCCCCTTCACTGGTACCCGGCGCAAATAAATAGATTGTGAATAGTCTTGTAAGAGCCTAAATTTATTGTTCAAAAGCGCATCCGTGAAGTTAAAGCAGGGGTCTCCGAACCTTTTTGTCCAGGACCATGTAAACTATTACACAACAGTCCGAGGGTCGGACATCTTATGTAGTGTGATTGTTTCATGATATGGTACGTTCTGCCAAATCAAACTTTTCATAAATGTATTTATTTTTTCATTATTGACAAATGTCTTCGCGGGCCGGATTTGACCCGCGGGCCGTAGTTTGGAGACCCCTGAGTTAAAGGATTTGCAATAAGGACAAAATTTTTACTAGGTGTTGTGACAGCCTGTGTCTTTAAGACAATGGTGGAGTACAGCAGCTGGCCTGTGAATAGGAACCATTACGATCATGGACGATCCCGTACTTTGTCCTGAAATACAATCTCGACGTTCTTAGCAAACGTCGTTTTTCCTTATTTTGTGTCACTGAAGTGTGTATAGTTCTTGACAGGGCCGCAACCAGCTCATATTTTCGGGGGAGGAGTGGCAAAGTGATTGTGACTTGTTGTTGTACCTAACAAGTAAACATGTTTCTGAAAATTTTGGGGCCCTCCTGGTTGCGGGCCTGGTTCTTGACGATGAAAACTTGGCGCAACGGTCATCACCCGTTGCTCTAAAATCTCAACACCAGTCTCGCCTGCACGTCCTTGTTTTGTGTCGTCACAGGAGGTTGGAGTTTCGCGGACGAAAAAACAAGCGTTACCCCGAGTGGGGGGTGTTGAGCATCATCGACGTTTGAACGATGACGTAAAGATCCCGCAAGTTGTTCGGGGGCATGGAAAGTGCTGGAAACCCGAGGCAGACGGGCATTGGTCAGTTGCTGTCACGTGACTTGGCCAATGTACAGACGGGCATTGGTCAGTTGCTGTCACTTGACTTGGCCAATGTACAGACGGGCATTGGTCAGTTGCTGTCACGTGACTTGGCCAATGTACTGACGGGCATTGGTCAGTTGCTGTCACGTGACTTGGCCAATGACCGTGCTTGTTTGAAGCAGTTGACTTCAATATTCACCCAAAGCTGGACTGGACCGAGAGATCTGATCTCAACAAAATCCTAATTTAACGAGTTATCGCGAACTTTGTACTTGTTTCAGTATTTTCTCCTTTTCGCGGTTCAGTGAGCACGTGGCACGTGATCAAGACACCCATGTTCGTGCTCACCACCCTGACCCTTCTATTCGTGTTTTTAAACTTTCTTACGGAGCCAAGTTTTCGACCAAACGCGGCTGCTCAGTTCTCCTGATCGATACTAATCATCGGCATCATGCAAACGGACCCGCTGCGTCCACGAGGATTGAACCGCATCATGAAATGCGGGAGTTTTTCTTCCGCTTGCTTGTTATAGTCCTACCCGCCATGAATGCCGCCACTGTCAAGTGGCAAAAAAGTTGTGGTTAACGCCAGAAACTTAGTTTCTTCAACTGATTTGAGCAGAACATCCTGGCTGTTGAACGCGCAAGCGGATGCGTTGGTGTATGTTTGGCAATGTAAAGTGTACACTCGTCGCCAGCGGGGGGGCCAGTGGTGCCCGGCCCCCCCATTTGAAATCGGTACCCCCCCATTTCACGTTTGGCCCCCGGTTGCTACATACATCCAATACTGTATTTCAAAAATGTGCCCCCCCTGCTGCTAAATCCTGGCGCCGGGCCTGAAAGTGTACCGCGCCAAACACGTGCAACAAGCGCACCGCTCATCGCTTTCCATTACCAAACAGGCCTACATTACCAAACAGGCCTACAGGCTCCTGTCATAGGCAGCGGGTGCAGGGGGGCAACGAACCCCTGGATTATAATATTTTCCTATCAAGTTTTCGGTAAAAAAATTATTTTCTCTTAATTTCGAGTTCGTAAGATGAAATTTCGCCACTGTTGGCCCCCCCCCTGGAAAATGTCCTTCCAACTCCCATGGTTCCTGTGACGAACAACCTTTTGCGTAGCAATTTGTGATTTCCCTAATTTGTCTAAAACAAGGTTTCGACCACGGTGTTTGTAACGTTCAAGGCAGGGGCGGATCGAGCCAGTAAGTTTAGGGGGGGGGATTTCAGTTATATTTGGTAATCAAGTCTCGTTACGGGTTCACTGCTGTATGAGAGATGAAGTATAGCCTGCTTGATAACACCGCTGTGACAAAACAATCACCGGCAAAATGGCCTGATATCGCGAATGCTGTTTTCCGAATTGTTCAAAATTATGGTGAATGAAGTTCCTTTATAGGTTTTAGGGGGGCGATCGACCCCCTTGGATCCGATCCGACCATGGTTCAAGACGATCGAAATGATGCAGTTGGCACACATGTCAAAATATATGTTTTGGTGTAATTTGTTGCGAGCGGGCGGCTAGCTGTCCTGGACAAGGAAGATCTCATGCTTCATCGCAATTGTTCTATTTCAAATCGTTCAGCAACAATTAAACTTAATCGAACGGCTGCATTTGATGTGAAAAGGTGGATCCGTTGAATTGTGTGTGTGAAAAAGTGGGAGAACGTGAGCAAGCGACAGGAAAACGCACACTTTGTTCTTTCAGGCATAACTATCATGCGTCCAACGGGCTGGAACAAAAACTTCCGAATTTCCTCAGATTTCTTTTACCGACTAAGTGTCATGCCAATGTAAACAAACCGTTTTATGAGTGCACTGTAAATAAGCGGATCATCCAAGAGCATAACAAGACGGTGGCACAACAACAAATGCCCTGTTTGAATGACGCTTGCAGTGTTATTGTTGAGTTTTGTCGTGACGTGAAAACCATTCGCCATTCGTAGGTTTTCTTCAGTCTCTAACTTTTTGTGCCATGCTGCTGTTGATGCTTTGAGCATTGCGGAAGCAAGCCATGAGCCTGGAAACACGATGCTGTGTCATGCGACAGTGACACAACTCACTGCAGCGACTCCCGTATACGACCATGCAGGTTTGCACATTACAACGGTAAGTCAGTATGAGATCCTTAATACAGACCTGCTGCCAGACAATTTCCAGGGCATTACAATTGAAACCATAAGCGAAATAACGTAATAGTGTTGGTGTCTTTTGTTCCACTGCAGCGTTACAGTAGATGCAAATTAAGCATCCGGCGCGCCGCGCACATACGAGGTTATCAGGGCAGTTGACATTTATTGAACTGCTTGCCGTAAACCGAGGTTGCACAACCTGCGGCCGTACCGCGGTCTTCGATGAAAATACAGTAGATGCGGCCTGGCACATGATGAAAAATACAAATGAGGACCGTGCATTAGTAAAAACTCTGTCCACTTTATAAGGGTAGGAGGGAACGGGGTGTGTTGAACCATTTTTTGGAATTGCTTCATGAGTTTTAAGCACTAGGAACCTGAAACTGGAGCATTTGGTGGTTCAATCCATTTAAGACATTTCCGCACAGACACTGGTGTAGGAGGCAGGGTGCAAGCGCACCCCCAAAAGTTTTGATTAGTTGAAAATTTGGGCAAAATCCCTGAAAATCTGGGCAAAAATGGCGCCCGACGTTCGCAGAAAAATACACGAAGACCTTTCATTTAGAGGTCACACCAATGGGAAGGTCTTAATGATCTTTGTGGGAGAGAATTTTTAGGCAAAAGTCGCACAAAAACGTTTCGGGGAAATTCGAGCAAAAATCCTTCGCACCCCCAAAAATTTGCCTGCTTCTACACCAATGGTGCTCAAACGTTTTGGCTCGTGGGCCACATTTGTCTTTCAGAAACCCTTCGCGGGCCATAAGGATCAATAACCTCAATAAAAATTCTCTTAAATGAATTAAGTATTCTTTCCAATGAAAATTGTTTCGCGGGCCACGGTTTGAGCACCACTGTCCTACACCTATGCACACAGATGGCTTGAAATAGCTTTTTGTATTTTTTACAGAAATTGGAAAAGAAAAATATCACCTTTGCGGTTCAATTTACCCGATGCGTCGGGTAAGTTGAACCAGACAGTGGGGAAAGTTGACCCGAAATGAAGATACGCCCTGCAAGCAAAGGCAAACATACAGTATATGCTTCGTTTACTAATGTTGAAACATTGTGATCTTCATACTTTTTTTTGGTTATGGCCTCATCTATGGCTCGACTAGTGATTTCATTGGGCCAAAAATGTTATCAAGTGGTTGAAGTTGATGTGATGTATGATGAGAGTGTGTTTTACTCCTCTGTTTCAACGCGCAGCCCGATATTTTTGCAGTTATGAACACTGCTGTGTCGTAGAGTATATTTTCCTACGGTACCCTAACTTGGAGCGCTGATAGTTTATATTCAGTGCAATAACGCATAAAATATGGGGAGTGCGTGTAGATGAATATGCATATTACTTCAACAAACTTCACCAAAACGATGGTTTGGAAACATGAATATGACATTAAATTGTGACGTCACAAAAGCGCACACCAAATGCAAATGACCACCATATGTCACTGAATGAAACCACCCACGAAAATTTTCTGCGTGTGCCAGTGGACAGACAGGACCAAGCAAGTTCGGAGATGTAGTCGCTCCACTTGCTCCCTGGATGACCTCTTGGCCGCTTTCCTGTGGGTGTAACCAGCAGGACTTGCCTCACCAATCTATCCTGGGACAATCTAGACACATGGCCGAACCATCGTAGCTGGGATCTCTCAATTCGGAGAAGTGGTTCAATATTCAGTGTTACACATACCCTGATCCAAGAATCAGACACTTTGTGAAATTGTTTCTTTGCGTGTAGCGCACACAGGCTTTCGCGAATTGCTTGGTCTTGCTTCACTCGCAAGATGGAATGTGCTTTTTGGCTCGAAATACGGGTCGCACTGTGGCGCTATTGCACCAAACCACACAAGGGCTCTCAATTTTTTGTCAAACTCACGCAACTTACCTTGCGATGCGGACGTAAGAACAGATTCCGATTTTCCGGAAATTGCATTGCTAGCAATTTCATGTAATGCTGCAATGCTAGTTACAGCTCCAATTGAATGTAATGGTACTTATGTCTCCAATTTACATGCTTTATGGGTGCCCCACCTGTCATAGGAAGGAGAAAGTTACAGCGATAAGAAGTATTTTTTAGCATTATCATTCCAGAAAAATTTACCTGCAATGTGGATTCATTCATTGGTTTGGCATAGACATGTTTCATTTTGCAACATTTGAATGCGTTAAAACTGTTTACCGAGGTTGCGGTTATAAACAGGTGTTCTGTGTCAGTATTCCTGACAAATGCTAGGGTACTGCTTTTTGTGTGAAGCACAAATACCCTGACATTGTTTAAAGCAGAGGTGACGAACATGCGGCCCGCAATAGGATTTCGTGCGGCTCGCGAAGCATTCAGGCGAGACCAGCAGTCTTCAACTTTCTTTGACCCGCTTCTGTTGATTAACAATTTTTTCGTTTTAACAGGTTTCATAGTATGACTAAAAAGTTGTGCTGCCCGCTAACTCAACGGTAACTGACAAAGTGGCCCGCGATAGAAAATATGTTCGTCACCCCTGGTTTAAAGCAAGGTGGCACCACATCTAAATTATGGCTGTTTTTGTTATAATATTGGTTTGTGTTGATGATGGATGGCAGCCAACTTGTGGTGGCGGTGTTGGCATCATTTTCGGGCCAAGTTAAAAATTTGTCATTGCCGTTGCCAAACATAGTCACTGGTGCTGAAAGTCTTCTCCACTGTAATTGTTAGTGATCTAATGCGTATTGCTTATATGCTCACGTGGATTATTTTGACATTTTGGCTGTGGGCCAATGGTGGAAATACACTTAGATGGAAACACAAAGTATGTATAGGCTGTAGTGTATTCAAAATATCCTTCAGTGTATGGTATGGAAGACGATTGCAATAGATTCAGTAACTTGATACCGTAAATTTTTGAAAAATCAGCATAAAATGTTTAATGAGAAGTGCTACAAGGAAACAGGACTGGAAGATTGTGAACCTTTCAGAGCTTGACAGATTGGAAAAATATTTGACATTGTTTTTGTTTGTGTTCCACATTTGGCACTGGTTTTATCTCTCGCAGTTGGTTGAGAGTAGCCCTGTCTACAATGCTGTGTTCTACGCTGTCTTGCCTGAAAAGAGCATCAATCGAAACAAATGCTGCTTCCCTCATAAGCCTGACTCTACTAGAAAAACTGCAACACCCTTGAAATCGATAGAAGTGAAATAACACTCCCAATCTTACCTACGTTTTTACTGCACCTCTACTGGGCAAATGTGCTTTCGCAAAAACGCGATTGTTGCTGTAATCCAATTGAACAAATATTTAAAAGTTATCAAGACAATCCAATGTTTGCAATTTTTTAGACCCGTCTACAACTGTAATCTTCAAAAACTTTTTCGATATACTGCATCAAGAAACAGTGAAGGATAGTTCAGGTTTTGGAATGTAGTTAATGCATAAACAGGCAATTTGTGTTTCTGCCTCAGGCCCGCAGATTGCAATTCACAATCAGTCCACATGCAGCACAGACAATACACATTAGATACGCAACAGTGAAGGACACTTTCTAAAAGTATTTGTGTTTGGCAACGACAATGACAAATCTAAATCTAGGCACAAGAAATTATGCCAAAACCACCACCACAAGTTGACTGCCATCCATTGTCTACACTACACAAACCAATATTACAACAAAAACTGCTATAATTCAGATTTGAAACAACACAAACAATCCCAGGGCTTACGCCGTAGCCTAGATTTTTTGCTTTAAAGCTTGCTTTAAGCCAGTGGTCTTCAACCTTTTTGTTCAATCGCCCCCCTACAGGAACTTTGCTTAAAAATCGCCGCCCACTTATGATTTTAGCTTTGGCAAAAATATTATTTTAATTTGAAAATATTTCAATGCTAATGGAATAAAGGGACAGTTTAGCAAGCACAAAAAACGAACAAACAAAACGAATGCAATTGCATTTGTACAAACAATGTTATTCATTTCCAAAAAACAGTTGGTTCAAACCAGGGCTGTGGAGCCGGAACCGGTGCCTAAAAATTTTGAATGGTGGAGCCGGAGCCTGAAATTCGAGTGCCCATTCAACAGACATATTTGGTATAGCAAGCCAATTGTAAAATAATGCAATGTTTTTAATTTTTTAATGGGCCAAATCGTTTTGGAGCCAGAGCGAAAAATTTTGGATGCCTTGAGCTGGACCCGGAGCCCGAAATGTGAGTTTCGGCTCCATAATTCTGGTTCCAACTACCGCGAACCTTGCCCTTGGCTTTTATCTCCAAGTTTTTTAAAACAGGTTGCAAACTGGTCAGCTTCAGTCGTATTGCGTTTCAACCGGTCTTGTTCATGTCAAGACGATTGCGCTATTTATTACGCATGTGCAGTACTTGGTTGAAACTTGCTCAGCAACATATTTCGTGGGAAACTTCATTAGTAATAGCAGCTTAACTTTCCCCAAAACGTCCGGAAAACGCTCACTGCACTTGATCGAAACGTCTGATCATCCGTGATAATAAAACATGGCACAGGCTTCATCATCGCTTTGGTAGTCGATGAAAAGTTCCTGGATGTGGAAACGCATTCCCTTATGTTAGTTAACTGGCAAAACACTTCACTCAGTCACTTTCTACGCAATCCAACTTTTGGCGTTATTTGAGCAACAGAAAGAGTTTTTAGCAAACCTCAAACTACAGGTGGCGAAAACAAATTTTTGGAATTTTTAGTTTAGCCAATATGGGGTAGTTGGACTTGCTAGTATAAACAAGGATGTAGTGCTAACAAAAAAGGTGTGGGAACGCATCCAAAAAATAGCCATTTTAAAACAGCTTCAAACTCATTTTAAAGCAAAACATGAAAAAGATGTGGGAACGCCGTTCCCACGCGTTCCAGCCCCACTACACCCCTGAGTATAAGTTATCCTTTTGCTAACCTACTGTATTGACATACCGTGTCATTAGCCAGATGAACACAGTAGCCTACAGCAATACCTACAAGCACAGTAAAACACTTGAACTGACTGAAAAATATGATAAGCACGTTTTACAATTACGGCTAATTGTAATTAATTTTGCCAGCCATTAATTGCTACGTAAATCGTCTCATAACAGTTTTCACAGATGTTTTGATAGAAGACACTTGGTTCCACTGTTTTACTCAAGTTACAAACCAAAGTTTATAAAACACATGATAACGGTCTATGACTGTATTGTCTACGAAACAATGTTTTGGCAATGCTCCATCGAAAACTACAGTGTATGAAGTCTTGTTTCAAGGCAATTTTGCTAATGATAACACATACAGTTGGGGGATTTGTGTCAGTTCACGGGGAGAAATAAGTATGCTAAGCTTAATCACAGCTTTTTATTAATATTCTTAATCGCAGCAAAAGTCGATGTGATGATTCAGTGGTAGCAATGTTATGATTGTTGGACCATTTTTAGAATCTTCAAAGAAACTGACGTTTTTCGTCTTTAAGAAAGGGAGTTCGGTCGGTTGGGTATTTTCCGATTGCTATATCAGTGTTGGTTGCTTTCAACCAACATAAATATAATCAAACGAATCAATGCATACTGCTGTATGTATATGAATTTAACCAATATAAGTATCATAACACAAACTATTCCACACTTCTGTATACGAGAAAAGTCCAAAATTCCGCTCGTGTTGACATGCCTAGAGACTCGCAAATGTTATTGCCAGATGTTGCTTTTTTGACGCTGCTCATGCAACGACCAGGTCAGTTATGTCCAACCCGCGGCCCAGTCGAAGGTTTTGTGCGGCCCGTTAGGTTTTCGTTATAGTAAAAGTATCCTCCGTACTGATAACTTTTTCTTATTTCGATGATCTTGAATTCACAATTTTGATGCTGGTGGTCCTCAGGGCCATTTTATCCCGTCTGCTATCATTACAGTTAGGATTCGAACAGTTTCAGTACATTGGCTTAAACTAAATTTAGTTTGCTAAGATCAAGTAAGTCCTTCAATGTGGGGCCCTCAGGTGTTAATATATCACCAAATGTGCGGCCCTGGTTAAGATAGTGATATTATTTTTGGCTCAGTTAGCCATTTGGGTTGGCCATAGCTGGACTAGGTCAACAAACTACCAAAATACTTCTTGCAACAGTTTCTACACTATTTTATCTTATTTAAAAAATTAGGCTTAGCAAGATACCTGAAAATTGGTCGGAACCGCAGTGCTTGGCTTCCAGCACCCAGCAATACTCCATGTGGCCTTGGATAGTTAGTGCAGTAACGCGTTACACAGGTCAATGCTAGTTTGATTGTCGTTACATCATCAGTCCTATATCTTGTGTTTAGACCTTTTTTTACAAAACATGGAGTCAAAAGTGCATCAAATGAATTGGTTCCAAAGTGGCAAACATAGTTTTTATTTTTGGAATCAATTCAGGGTTTTAGTACATTCTAACCTGCAGAAATCGCCCCCCTGGAAACTGAAATTGCCCCCCAAATTTGGTAAATCACAAAATCGCCCCCTTAATGCATAAAATCGCCCCTTGGGGGCGATTTCGCCCACGTTGAATATCACTGCTTTAACCAATCCCAGGATATTTGCGCCAAGCAGTAGCCTATATTTTGTCAGGATCACTGATGCAGAACACCAAATTTTTCTTTAGACAGGATACCATGCTATTCATCACAGCCAACACGCTTCAGCACTATATATGCGCGCAGATTTAGCTATATGCGCATAGATTTAGCTAAATGCGCGCAGATTTAGCTAAATGCGCGCAGATTTAGCTAAATGCGCGCAGATATAGCTAAATGCGCACAGATATACCTAAATGCGTGCAGATTTAGCTAAAAAGGCGCAGATTTGATTTTTTTACAAACGACGCCCCATAGCTTGCTACAGCAGAATACATCTATGCAGGCTTAGTGGGAATACGTCTTATCGTTAAGGTTTAGTTTTGATATCTGAGTGAATAATGAGTGCAAACCAATATTTGCTGTGGCGAGTTTTCATAATTCATATGGTCAATTTTGCAAACCTACATGGTGTTCTAATTGCAGTAAATCTGTCCGTAGTCGTATCAACATACAAGTCTATTTAGTTGTCCGATTTGTGTAGCAAGGTTTTATTGATCTCTTTGGGTTAGATCCCAAACGTTTGCAGCTCTTGTTTCTAAGTAAGGGTTTCTCAAACGGGGCCCTCATCCCCCCCTATGGGCCACGGAGCCATTCTCTGGGGGCCACGTGCAGAAGCCGAGCAGGGCCACGAGCAGAGGCAGAGACCAAAACCAGGTATTTTTATTGATGAGCAAGGGACCACAAGTGTTGAGAGTCTTTTGAAGGAGGCCACGGCTCATGAAAGTTTGAGAACCACTGTTCTAAGTGATACTGACAAGTCTTGCTAGCTGATCCC
>JGI24158J21664_10005151_pt1 | contig 17009 bp, 8 predicted proteins | sample Ectturendosymbi3_FD_21664 | JGI IMG/M metagenome (IMG submission 21664)
CACCTATATGCTTGCCTCACCTGCTCATCTGTACATGCCTCATCTCTTCACCCATTGCTTGCCCACCATCATCTGTGTTATGTTGATGTCTATTGTGTTTTCTTATTTTTTATTTTTTTATTTGCTATATGCTACATTTCTTTGTGACTCCGTTTTGGCTTGTTTGTGTACATATTTTCTCTTTCGTTTTCTTATTTTTCACCTCAGAGTCTTTTGCTAAAAGCAGTTTGTTAATGTCACGAATCAATCCTTCGCATAGACTTCATTAATCCGGTTGCTTCTTACCAATTCAAAACTCCTTTTTAAGAGGTTGAAAGCAATAAAGCATAGCAATCTATTTTAAGTTTCTATTTTAGTTTGGGAGTAATCCCAAGGAATGCTTCATGTTATTGTTGTATCAAAATTACCACTGTTTTTTTTCTGAAAGTAATTTCAATAATTTTCTCTTCCTTTAGCTGTAGTACTGCAAACACGTTCTTATGAAGAAGCAGTACTTGCAGCGTGTTTGTGATAAGGCAGCTTTAATCGTGCAATTTTGCCTGTTTTTCGTTTTCGCGTCATTTGAACCAGAATGCACTGCATGACCATTTATGGTTCAGGCTTTCGACAGGCAATTCATGACCTGAGTACCGAAGGCTTGCTTTTGTGCGAGCCGCAAAGCTTTGCGGTCAACAACCGCAGCAATCTTTCTCACTGGCTGCAGCTTGTCGAACCGTGCGGTCTGACGAAATAACTGTGTTTCCAATACAAAACACGAGCAACAGTACTTTGCATTTACTACTGGAAGAGTATCATCCTTACCACACCTGTCCAATATATATGCGGACTCACATTTACTGAATACCTTTTGGCAGGCTATTTGCACGTAAAAGCCGCTTAGTTTCGATGGCAGTCTCAGATGTTTCTTCTTAACTTGCAGTTAGGTAATATTTTTACAGAAACAAAGAAAATTTCGCCTCTGATTTGTAATGATTTTGCACATTGAACCAACAACTGCTGACAAAAAGCTTGATAAAATCAATTACATAAGCAATTACATGAACTCAATTTCTGAGATTCAAGCTTTGCTCCAATCCATAATACTTTGCTTTAAGCTTCGAAAGTTAGGAAAATCTATGCGGACTATGTATGAGGTCGGGCATATTTTCGTGTGAAGAAATAGGCAAGCAATAAATGTATCTTCTTCTCAACAATATACTTTTTTAAACTGCATAAAAACCCGACAGCTGAGCGCAGCTTGCACAGAACTTCTCTTCTTCCAGGTTTATGTTGACAAAAACTGCTTTTTGCCGCTGGTACGTGTCTCCTCTGTTTTGTAATGCTATGTTTGCTGCATGACTTTCCGCTTCATAACCTCCATTGTCACTTTTCCCGCTTGTGTGAATGACTCACATATTCATCTGTATATCTCACAACTCTTCACACATTGCTTTCCAAACATCATCTGTGTTATGTGAATGAATGGTGCGTATATATTTTGTTTTTGGTTGTTGTTTTTGATTGGCATTGACCTAATTGAGCTATTAGAATGAAACCTCTTAGACTTTTTTCTCACTTGGGAACAGCTTCTGCTACTTTTTGCTTTGTTCTTACACTAAAAGTGAGCCACATCACAAATGTACCGCAGCTACGTGGTGGTTAAATTCCTAAAATGAGAAAGTATGTTGCGAATTTACATTGCACTGCCTTTCCACTGAAGACTGCTTACGCTCATTTCCCAATTGTGGTTTTGCTGGTGTAGACATTGCTGAAAGCAGACTTTGCAAAAAGGCGCTGGTTTCCGAGAAAAAATACAGAACAGACGGCGTTGTTGCGTCAGAACGCAGACTCGAAATTAATGCACCACAAATTGCGAACGTAATCTTGGGCATAGCCGGCAAACGGTTAACGCGGAAAGCATGTTTAATATATACAGGAAGGAGTTTTTACTTCAGAGGGAAAAAAATTATTGATTGCTTTTCTCTTCCGCTCAAGTGTGGTTGCAGTGAGTTTAGCCTTTTTTCACCTTTTTCATGTTCAAGTACAACACATCAAAATCAATAACTAGGGACGACCATTTGCAAACCGCAACGACCCAGACTATCAACGCATTTTTTCAAGCAAAGAAGCTAAATGTTAGTCTCTACATCAGCGTCTTTAAGGAAGGTTCTGCCTTTGGAAGAACCCAAGCGAACATTGTTTTTCAGATATTGAACCTCGTCATTATTATTAACACTTTACCGATATATTCAGAGAAAGCCAGACAAGGAAAATGCGCTCATTCAGAAGCAGTGTCTTGTGAGGGTGTTTTGAGAGACCGAAACGATCGATATTACGGTCTCAAATTTTTCCAGCAGTCTCTCAACTTATCATAAAAACTCGCTTTACTTCAACCATCAAAATACACTAAAACCTTGCGGAACTCATCTCGGTATTCAGATAAAATAGTTGCGGTCTCTAAATATATCTTTGCGGTAAGCAAGGTCAAATCTTAAAAAAATGCTGGTCAAAGGCATGGGAAGTACCGTTCGGGCTGACTATAATCGCTTTGCCAGTCCCTTTCTTCCGAAAGCAACAAGCGATGTGGAATGCAGCATCTATTCAAAAAACACGCCTTTTTCATTTACTATTGACAGATTACATTGATACGAATATTATCGGGAGCTGCAGAAACGCGTGAAAAAACTTGTCGTCATCAACAAAACCTTCCAGTTTATTTTTTGCTTTTTTTACCACAGCAAAACACTTGACATGAAAATCATGCCTGGGCATTTACAAAAAAATATATGCTAAACCTTATAGATTCATTTCAGCAGTGTTACATGAGATGCGACTGCCGGTAAAAGCTGAGGCGGAACCAACGCTATGCTTCACTTGACAAGCTCTGTAACAAGGACAAGCATCATATCTGTCAATAACCTCGACAATCGATGCGATGATAAGCTGATGATAAGTACTAATACTCATCCTCATCTCTGGAAAAACAATACTGCGCACCACTATACAAAACATGTTGCAATTATCATGGCTCTTGCTTGGCATAGCAACGTAAAATTTCGAGCGACTTCCTCGTTTCTCTCGTGCTCTGTCTACTAAAACGATTCCTTCAGTAATTTATGCAAAGATACAATCATCGGTAGATATTTCTCTACGGCTTTCACCTATGTGCCATGTGTACTGCTGGACCGTTGCAAATCTCCGCATCTAATTAGAAACAGGTCTGTCAACGACCACCAAGCACACTCATAATGGCGTCATAACAACGCTTGTCACAGTTTGTCGTTACTTTTATAACTTGGAGGAGACACCACCTTTGATTGTGACGACAAAGAATTCATGAAAGTGTCTTAATTAAAAGAGGGTCGTGGATCCTGATTTAATTTACAACAGTAGGTACTTTTGGGAAATAATTTACTTTAATATTTTGTCCACACTGAAAAATCTAGATGCCAAAACTTTTTAAAGTTTCAGGAAAGTGGCCGTGACTACTGCATTGGCAAGAATGTGCAAAGAAACGAAAGGGTTCCCTTTGACCAAATACAGGACGAAAGCCTTGCATAGGATGGAAACACGTTAAGGGCAGGGGCTGCGTAGCAGAAAACATACGTCCAGACCAGGTTCGCTGGAGCAAAGTCCGGTTCTGTAAATGATGTGGTATATGTATGAAAAATCCTGTAAATTTCTGAATCGTTTGTGAATTTTCGACTCTACGCCGCATTTATTTCAGCCACGCACAGTGAACACTGCTGTGTTTGTGACCAGTTCGATATTAATCACGGAAGTTTGTTTGCGGTTGTGATCCTAAACTACTCTCTGCTGTGAAGCGTTTGAGCCTAATTTCCAGCCAGGAGTGTAAAGCAGAACGTTGGTTTTTACACATTGAAAACGATGTACTAGATAAAATTTGGAAACATTGTTCAAGTTAAAGTTTATTTATGCGATAGTGCGATTGATGTTAAACCCTCAGAGCGTAATAAGACAAAAAGCAGGTCTTTTTGCGTTGAAAATCTGATTACGGTATGTTAAAACCATCAACGGCCCTTGCAGGTAAGTAAATGCGTACAATGGCGTTGTTCTTACATGGCCCAACAAGTCTTTGAAGTGTGAGTTTTTTCCACAAATTAAAAACGCTACTGATTTTTTCGATACTAACAATTACACACCGGTATCCTGTGGTGCACGAAATTCTGGTGCTGCCATGCACAAAATAATATGACCTTTTCCCGCTCTTTGTTTCGAATTACATATACCTGAGGGCAGTGGTGTAACTGACGGGGAGCAAGGGGGCGAGCCGCCCCCCTGGCAAGCTAAATGTAAAAACGGGGCCCCCTTTAGTTGACATTTTGATATTTAATATTCTTTAATTTGTTGTTTTTTTCGGGGTATTTTCGTTTTTTTATCTGGTATGGACATCCACGACACGACATGCCGAAATTCTATGTGATTTCTTAACCTTTTTCTGAGTTTTGGCTAATGGCCCCCCTACGGTGACCAGTGGGCCCCCTTCAGCTAAGCTTTGCCCCTGACTCAAACTTCTAGTTAAGCGACTGCCTGAGGGTCTGCAAACGTTTTTACTCTATGGCCATGCCCCTGCAAATGAACTTTTTTACTATTTTAGCAAAGTAGAATCATGCAAATGTTCTGTTCTGAGCGAAATGAAACGTAGCCTGCCAAAAACAAAAGGGGCCGACACGGAACGCGGATTTTAAAATAGCAGCCAAGACTATCATTTTTTATTTTAAAGTTTCGACTTAACACAAGTGGTATTTGTTGCAAATCCGGTATCATTCTGGGCTTCTGCAAAACGGGAAGAAGTATGAAAAGTTATAATTTCCTCTCAGAATTGTTTCTGATTTGCAAATCAGGGCGACTGCGATTGTGCTTTCACACTCAGGCCGGTTGTAAAAGATGCTGGTTGTCGTAAGTCACATCTTGACGTTTTGCCAAAGCTGTGAAGTGATCATTGCTTTACTTAAAAGCACATTCATACTAACTGTAGTGTAATTTCTTTAGTTTAGCTACTGAAGATATATTTACAAGTTTAAATTTAAAGCATTTATTATTATCAGTTTTAGTGAACTTACAGCATTCAATTTTCTGAAACGATTTTTGTTTATTTTTGTTTATTTTCAATTTTCAGCAATTTTCAGAAAAAGTAACTAATCTTTTGCAGGAAGGGATGTCCGGTTTTAACTCTACAACTACTGCATACAAGCTACTTTGAACTTTTTACGAAAACTTCAGACGTTTTGGTGATTATCTGTTTTTGGATGTCCCCATCGCAAGCAGTTGTGTAACAAGGGGGGAGCAACGGGAGACATCTGCCCCCGGGCGCAGCACTTTGGGGGCGCCAAATTGAGGTCAGAATGTTACGTACAAATTACGAGATTTGAAATGGCAACGGATACTAATAATTACAATTTACAAAACGTCGAATGTCATTGCGAAATCTCATTAAAATCACCAAGGTTCGCAAAGCGCGCAATTTTGAACCTAAGTGACGTTTCAAGGCAGAGTTTCTGTCTCCAGCAATAAGCGCCCGCTTGTGGTTTGACTCATGGCTGCGTCACAATGCTTTCAGAAAGGCAAGGTTGCGAACTTTCCGACGTCCCTATCATTTTATAGTTGCATCACAATAGGATGGGAATCCAACGTTCACATTGCATGCATCCTCCCACCTGTCAGTTGTGTGTATACGACAGAACAGTGCTTGCAGAGTGCTACATTGCGTGTGCTTTTAGAGCAGCGATAAAACTTACACAATGTTGTTACCAGGGATGTGCAGAAGGGGCATGAACGAGGCGACGGCCCCGGACATACAAGGCAGTGGGTCATCCAATGACTGAAATTACAAGAAGTGCATTTATAAAAATCTTGTAACTAGACCAGGGGTGCAAAATTTTGTGTGAATGTTAGTAGCGCGCAGCAATTTTTAGTAGCGCACGCATGTAAGCTTTGCCATACACCATTCGTATGTATGAAATATAAAAAGTAAACCAAAAAACGTTCGCGCACTCCACGTTTTTGGTCACGCGGCGCGAGTGCGCGACAGCATTTTCGCACCCCTAAACCGGACGCTTCTTATTGGCCACTGAAATGTGCTGCATGGATCTGATGGTAACTTGCCTGAGGAAGCATGCAAATGCATGTTAAGTGACCTGCGAGAGAGATGAAACACTGCTATCGTTACCTTCATCTGTTTTAACTGAAAAAATATCCTTAGCAATTTGTTTATAGTTCAGAAAAATATAAAGCGCGGCAATGCATCAAATTCCATGGCTGTACTATTTTTTACAGATGCTATTTGTGAGAGAAAACATAGACAACTCTATCTCCTAACATGCCGTAAGGGCTTTTTCTTTTAGTGGGCGTATCTGATACGTACTTGCATGAATAAATGCAATATCTAATTCCTCAATGCATAGCTTTCCCATGAGTGGAAGAAATTTACTTGTAAACAGATGTCTCAAGCCCACAGGATAAAACAAACTATTAAACAAACTGTTCCCTTTTCACTATAAGTAGCTTCGTCCTCGAGAGGTCTGCAGTCTAAATGACCCTTGGTCCTTCGCAGCCTCCCTCTCCCCCATGCATTTCATAAATCGTTTTACTTGGACGTCATCGCAATACTACATTATGACAATCGAGATGGCGTCACGCATTCGTATATCCTTTGTGCTTGTGTTTCATCGAAGTAAATGTATTAGCGCCATCAAGCCTATACTTTTCGACAACAGCCACGTGTTATAATCGTGTTCTACCGTGTACTTGTGTTCCTTGTTACTGTGATGCATGCTTACTTCTAGCGCGTTTGCGTGTGACGACGTTACTGAACAACAGTCAGAACTCATAGACTCTTAATAAAATGCATACCATCTTGAAAGTCGACTAACCACAGCTCAACGAAACATTACACCAAGTCGCTGCCAAGCACACAATATTTTCAATATTTTACAATATTTTAACTTACAATATTGAGCTTCAATAATATTTTTTTAAATTGCAAATGTTTGAAAGCTCACCTGTAGTAATGATACAGTACACTGTGTCGTTTTCTGAAAGAGGTCTCATTTTCTGCACAAATTACAACAGCAATCGGTGATTATGCGTCTTGTAAGAGAAATGTCAGAGAAACACAACTTTTGAAATCAGTGCGAAATTGTTTGGGTGTGAGATTCTAATGTGTAACGAAAAAACGTTTACCAAGTGAACCGCATCACTATTTTAATTGGTTGACAGAAAGGCTTGTGACATGTAACAAGTTTGGTGGAAAGGTATGAATGATTTTGTAAGCATGCCTATTTGTCCTTGGCAAAACAAAACGAGTTAATGTGTGATGCTTGCTGAGCAAAACATCATAATAAACGTAGAAGTGTCTTGCTACCGGTACGTTGTTTGTGAGACAAGCCCAATACATTTAAGGCACACACCATCAGGGCCGTCGCCAGCGGGGGACTAGTGGTGCCCGACCCCCATTTGAAATCTGTGCACCCCAATTTCACGTTTGGCCTCCTGGTTGCTGCATACATCCAATACAGTATTTTAAAAATGTGGCACCCCTTCTGGTTTTTGGCCCCCCTTGCTGCTAAATTCTGGCGACGGGCCTGCACACCATGCATAGATCAATTAAGCTGTCTGCGGTCAATTGAGTTCTATGGGCTTTGTTTCAGTGTAAAACTTGTTAACGTATGCAAATCTTAATTGACTGTTTTAAGCAATACGTTGTGAAATAAAATGAAACACGATTGTACATATTTCAAACATTTTTTTGTTTGTTGTGTCTTACCCAGGTTCGGACACTTTAAATTGCAGCTTAACTTGGTTCTTATTTGATGTGAACTGCATCTGCCAATGTAAGCATAGCGTTGTTTTGACCGAACACGAGTTCGTTTCGTTGTGCAGCGGTAGATGAAGCGTCATGATGACAACGCATGTTTTCGAAATGGTACGGACTTTAGTTGCGCTGTTTATCGTTTCTGCGAGATAACAAGTGCGCGGTAAAATTGACTTCACGATCAACGCAATGATATGTGTAAAACGAGATATTTAAAAGTTTTACCTCGATAAGAAAACTATACTTTGCTTTAACAGAAATTTTGAGAGAGCAAGTGAAACAAAATTGCGCTGATGACTAAATGCATGCTGTGTCAAAGGGCTGAAATGATGGAAACCATGCTCATGTTTTGAAATGATTCTGGACCGACTTTCATAAGCTAAACATCGCCTTGCACAATGAAACAAAAACAATAAAAAAACTTGCAATCCATAATTTACGCAATTTTGTCGAGCGCCCTATTTTACCAAAGTGGGTTGCAGTGCTGCAACAGCAAGACTGCAACTACTGTACGTATTCGGTGCTGCAGTATGAGTCACAAGGACTGAAAAACTTGAAAATCTTACAAGCTGAAAGTTATGCATCATTTTGAGGACTGTTTTTGCTTAAGGGATATATACAGCTGTTTTTTAACGGAGCATCGCACGGCTGTTTGGATGATGCGCACTTGCATTGCTCAAATTGTAATTTGCGTTACTCTGACAAAACACAAAGTTCAACGCTTCTGCGTTAGATTTGGACAGCTTTTTTGTAAAAACATATGCACAAACTGTGCTATTTCGAAGACTAGATCAAACTATGTGCAGCAAATCAAGTCAGTATTAATGGTTTCAAAAGAATTGCAGGTTATGCATAAAGTTCATGTTACAAAAAATAGATTTGAAGTGATTGAACATTGATCGGAATGTATTATACATTTCTTTGATGTGAATGTAGATTTGAAGCACGCGACTATTCGGTAAAATGTTTTTTCATTCCTCGCGGTTTGTCAAAAAATATATGACGTAACATGTTGTGTTTTCACTTTCTCCAAAGCAATTCAGCTATGATGCAGCAAAGCCCTGTAGAATGCCTGCCAAGATATCTCTCTGCCGATTACACAGTTAATTAAAGACTGTGACCAACACGATGTTGCTGTTTTTGTCAGTTAGGAATTTGTTAACGTGTTTGCAACTTAGTTACGTTTAAGACGCGTCCTGGCATTCATCACATATGCGGTAAGTTGAAAACAACAGACTCGTCAATAATTTTCACCAATCAAACTGAAAAAGTAAAGTCCCGATTGTTTCAAAGTACTGCGAATTCTGTGAAATTTGAACCAAGCTCTACAAGTCTGAAGCATGACCTTACATCAGCAGAAGGTACGAAACAAAACAAAATATTTCAAAAAACTATACATGTTTTATTTCGAGACGTTTCGGATTATTCTTAATCCATCTTCAGTCAAAAAACAAAAAGAAATAAAACATGTATAGTTTTTTGAAGGCTTTTTTAGTGTTGATGAAACTGTTAAGTCTATCCCAGATTTATGCTCCAAAAACAAAATATCTTTACAGGAATTATGGAGTCATTCAACTACCAACTCAACGTCTTGCAAACAAGTCAAAAAAATCCATTGAAATATAAAACAGCTTGGAGTTCAATCAAAAAGCACCAATAGTATATATGCAAACAGTGACAGAGGTCTGGAACAAACCTTTGAAAGATAGACATGTATATCGATTTTTAAAGGTTTAGTGAAGTGTCCATCGCAAAACACTCCGCAATTTTTACACAAAACGTGGAAATAATTTTGAGATATTGTCTCACTTCAACGTATTTGAATTTTGTGCCGAAAGCTTAAAAAGTAGTGATACATAAGAGAAACACAACTTTTCAAATAACAACTTTCGACTTTTGAAATTCTTAACTCAAAAAACGATTAATCAGGCATCAGCGTTTTAACAAGAAAGATTTCGAAATCAGTGCGAAATTGTTTAGGTGCCTCCAAATCTTAACGAAAAAATAAATACTAACTGTACGAATCACTGTATGCCATTTTGCCTTAGAGATTTGCAAAACAATTATTTTAGGGCCATGTGCACGGTGTCTATATATTGCCGCTTCAAATTATTTTCATATCAGATTGCTAAAACTAATTACTTTGTTTATAACAAACGTTAAACAATTGTTAGTCAAGTACTACGATTATTCGAGCACTTGCATTTTCTTCAATCTAGATAATTTTTGAAATCTTAGTGAAATTCTATCGGTGTAATTGCATAGTCTGCAAAACTTGATATATCGCGTAAAAAACGAAGCACTATGTTACTTGGTTTAACAGCTTTTTTTCCATTCGACATGTTTGGTGGTACCAGAGATATCGATAATGTTGCGAACATTTGCAACTTTACTTTCCAAAACATGGATGGTTGTCGTGTGCTCAGCAATTCATTGGTGAGTATTTTCATACTGAATTGAAAACGAGCGTCGCTCAACACGAGAATCTAACAGCGAGATACATAAGCCCTTATGTTTTGCTTCGCATCTCGTAATAAGTTTGCGATCTGATACTTTTTAAGGCTGTAGGTCGATTAGGTTTGTTGCGATATTAGTTAGGGTTTTGTTGTGAGAGCTAAATTCACATACTCCTTGGTACTCAAAACCGCATGGACTTTATCCGTGATGAAGTCACAAACCACTGCTCGCAGTTGCGTTCAAAACCACCGACGTTCATTTTGATTTTACGAGAACAAGTGAAATAAACTTGTTCTGCTGTGCAGTATGTCTTGCCTTATGTAAAAAACTTTAAACGATTCTTCCTTGTGTTTATTTTGAAATGACCAGGAACCAGAGCTACATTTCATGACTTCACGCCTACATATGACCTGAAAAGTTACCCGTTGCGTATACCCTCTATGGGTACGCGACTTTTCGGCCTGGTCGATTCGGTCTGAGCCGTTTCGGTCACGGGTCTTTTCGGTCTTGGTCGTTCCGGTCTCGAGACATTTCGGTCAGGCTATGAAATCTTGCAGAAATCTTATATCTTCACTTTTTAATGCAAACGTACTTAAATCAACGAAAGGTTTTATTTAAAAAAACTACAAACATGATCCAAGATCCAACAGTTAATCAGCATGAGCATGTGATTTTTCGTTATCATCAGCGAGGAAATCAAATCATTATCGACATTTTCAATTAGATACAAATACTTCAAACTCATAATTACAATTCAGATTTAATCGCAATCATGACTCCTCAAAAGGGAGTTGGTATAACACCAGCTAGCATGACATTTCGCCTGCCTATATAATCATTCAAATAAACAAATGCAAATCAGTTGTTTATGTACAGAAATGTCGTGGCCGAAATGACCTCAGACCGAAAGGCCAGACCGAAACGGCTCAGACCGAATCGGCCAGACCGAAAAGTCCTGTTCCGCTCTCTAAAATGGTGCGTCAACTTGTTTGACGGCGTGCAAAACTTTACCTTTGTTTGATAATTAATTGCAGCTTTACTTGTGACTGACGTGAACTGCATCTGCCAATCCAAGTCATGATACAAACTCTATGTGTTTAACTATCTGTGAAATACACCATCAAACTGTCTGAGACCGATGCAATGTAGGGTCAACAGCGATGCAATGACAAACTTGAAATCACTATGACTGAAAGCAATACCGTTCCCAATATCGTCAGCATTTTGAAGCCGGCTGTATCGTTACCAGCGGTTTTGAAAAACTGTATTTGCAGGATCACTGCATTAAAACTGATTTATATTGATTAATCCCAAATACACTGTATCTCTGTTTTCATATTTTTGATGTAAACATGAAATTTTTTTGGAACAACTCAATGCTCTGATACTCAAGTGGTGTACAATTCAACGCTCACTTGTACTGTTTCGTTTCTGAAAATTATTTTATATGTTGGTTCAGTAATAGCAATCGAACTATTTGCAAACAGACGCATAGTTTTGAAACAATTCAATAAAAACTATTTTAAACTGATTCGTAAAATCCATGGTTGAAAGAGAATAAAACCTAATGTTGTTTCTGTGTTTCGCATTATAGCAAACACCAAACTATTGCAAACAAACGCAGTTACATAGTTTTGAAACAATTCAAATAAAAAACGTCTTGAAACAGATTCGCAAAAATCCATTGAAAAATAAAACGACTTCGATTTTTCTGTATTTCGTTACAAATCACCAAAACCATCTGCAAACAGGTATATTGATTGTTACAACCGTATTCAGGAGGGAAGGAATATTAATCGTTAAGCTGCATAAAGTGATTGAATATGATCTGTAATACGCCGTGCTGTCGTCTTTGATATAAACACGAAGATGCTTTGTATGCTTTAACTTCCAAACAGTGAAAGGTCATAGCGTGAAATCTGCATTCAGTGAAAAAAAGGCTTTTGCAATGTCCACGCCCGGTTAAGCCTGTGTAGAAAATCTGTTTACCGAACAACACCGACTCACTAATCATTGTTTTTCAGTAGCAGCACGACTTGCTTTGTTCAACCTTAAATTCATACTAATAGCTTTTTTTGGGTAATCCTATGAACCGTTTGCAAACCACCTCGCGCAGTTTTGTCTGACTTGGACGTACTATGGTTTGAATGCTAAATGACTGACATCAGCAAGTTTAGAAACTCGCTTTACGACCACCACCAAAATACATTTAAAACCGTGCTTTACTACCATCTCGCTATTCCCGATAGAATAGTTGCGGTCTCTCAAAATGTCTTGGCGGTCAGCAGAGTTTAAGTTGAATTAACCCTGCGGGCACGAGCAGGGTTAGCTGTAGAGTTTGTTGGACTACGTCAGAGGAAGTTGAGATATAGGCACATCACCTGCGCCAAGATTTTTTGTCAAAGTTTCAGAAGGTGGAGCGCACAGTTGTAGCGTAGTTTGCTGGTCAATTAGTTTGTTGCTTGTTTGTATGCGTTGTGTGTCTCACCAGCAAATAAAAGAGTAGGCCTAGTAGTAAAAATATCATTTCGATCAATAACCAAGAACGAACATTTTGAACTTTTGCCTATCCTTTTCTGTATGGTCGGTAAATCAGCTTTCGTTGTACCTTTTTGGTAGAAGTTGAAGGCAGGGGCAGATCCACCGAGTAAGCTTAGGGGTAGGGTTGTATTATCCGGATAACGATTAACCGGATAACCTTGAGTTTTTTGCTATCCGATATCTGGATATTTTTCTGGCGGTTAATCAGATACAAAAGTAACGTTACTAATGAGTTTTACGCTTTTTAACGCCCTGCAAATCTTCAAACGCACTAAGAAGCTCACTATCCAGCCCGATTAAGTGGAAGCAGAAAGGACATTCAGTGCATGTGGGTTGTGGACTCTTTGCTACGACTCCACAATCGATGCGTTGTGCTTCATACGAAATGCGTTGCCGAAGCAGCAAATGTTAAAATTGCATGGTTTTCGTCATACATGCAGCGTTGACTTTAACCCGATTTGACCGGTTACTTCTAATGGGACCTCTCGCACTACGCCTACTAACCTACGCAAACTCGCTGCTTGTGTAGTGCCGGCTATAGTCTATCCCAGAAAGTTTACGACGCCAATCAGTGTGAGATTGATGCCATGATTGTTTTATCGGTGGTATTTCATGATGCCGCTTTCAACACAAGAACTAAGAACATCATGAAGCTTATCCACGTGAACCAAACTGTCGCTTCTGTTACTTTGTAAATGGTTTAACTGTTAGTATTCATTTCTGTTACTTTTTAAGGACCGTTACTTTTGCACACCTATATAACAGAATCGATATTCATGCAGTTGGCATAATCGAAACTAGGATTTTTCAAACGTTTTTGCCAATGTCAGGTAGCAGCGTCAGATCTCTGAAGGGAAATTAAATAAGACTGACCAAGCAGCCCACATTTGCAATTACGAACTAAACTTAACCTTCAGAAGTGATTACTGAAGTGGCACAACTATCAATCCGAACCACATTTCACACTTCATCTGCCAAATACAAAACGTTTTTATAAACAAACAAGTAAACAGCTTCAAAACGTAAAACCCTCTCTGCATTAACCAGGTGCTATTAAAATAAACACGCTACAAATTACAGAAAAACAATGAGCATTGTAACAATTACAGTACAAAAACGAATTATGATCGGGGCGAAAACCACGCAGTTCACTTTGATTTTCGTTGGCAACGAATCCCACCGCGCGCCGGCACTACGCAAGCAGCAAGTTTGCGTAGGTTAGTAGGCGTAGTGCGAGAGGCCCCATCAGAAGTAATCGGTCAAATCGGGTTAAAGCCAACGCTGCATGTATGACGAAAACCATGCATTTTTAACATTTGCTGCTTCGGCAACGCATTTCGTATGAAGCACAACGCATCGATTGTGGAGTCGTAGCAAAGAGTTCACAACCCACATGCACTGAATGTCCTGTCTGCTTCCACATAATCGGGCTGGATAGTGAGCTTCTTAGTGCGTTTGAAGATTTGCAGGGCGTTAAAAAGTGTAAAACTCATTAGTAACGTTACTTTTGTATCTGATCAACCGCCAGAGAAATATAGACAGAAGAAAAAATGGACCGATAACATCACGGAGTGAGCAATGAATACCTTTGCAGAAACCCAGGCAGTCGCACACAACCGTCAACTATGGACTCAGTTGGTGCAGCAATCCTTAACGATGGCGCCCCAACGACCTTAAAAAATAAGGTTATGGGATAAGAAGAATAAGAAGAAGAAGAAGATTTAAAAATATGTTATTTTTCTGTAAATAATCTAAATGCCATTAGCCAAAGGCCAAGTGACTTCGGCCAAAAACATTGAGTGACAATCAAAAGAGGGCTATTTAAAACTAAGGCAAAAAAGACTGAAGCCGAGAAAGAGGATAGTGCGTTGGACAACTATTTTAACAGAGCTACCTCCGAATACGAAGGAAAACTTTAGAAGAGCCACACCACAGTGAAAATTACGACAACGTAAGCAACCAGACTGTTGATGTTGTGCCAGACACCCAAAGGGAAGCTAAAGTACAAGAAGTGAAGTAAGTCATTTCGAAAGTGTTGATTCTGACAAACAAGGAAGTTCATCGGCTGATGCATCTGATCAGTCTTACGAGCACGAAAATTCAAAATTTGCCGGAACCATTGCATGAACAAACGATCCTGCTACTTGGCCACGTGTCACGGAGCGGAATGTTTGGGACTATTTAGCCCAAAGAGAACCACAATCACGGTAGAATATTCGCCAGAAACGAAAGTGATAGGACGGTTTTAGTTTCACTGCAACATTACTGCCACATGTGAGACGGTACGTCATCCATGTCTCGGCGCCAACCTTTCCGGCCTATCTTTTTCACATCACTGACCTCTATCATTATAACCTGATGACCCCCTATAAGATTTTTGCACGCACAACTCAGTGGCCCCCCGCAAAGTACTTCCAGTCGGGCCCTGCACGTGCTAAATCCGACCCTGTCCACATTTGTATATTTACAGTAGAACTGTGTCATGAGTTTGCATTCAATTTATCAAGAAAACCGTGAAATCAATTATATAACAGTTAACGGTTATTATCCAGTTAATTGGTTAGCTAAAATACAAATATCCGGATATATCCGTTACCCGGATACTAAAAATTATTGAAATGCGAACTAACCCTATTTACGGGGAGGCGATTTCAGTAATATTTGGTACTCAAATCTCATAACGGCTTCGCTACTGTAAGAGGGATGAAGTATACTTCACAACACTGCTGTGACAAAACAGTGAACGGCAAAATGGCCTAATATCGCGAATACTGTTTTCCCAAATTGTAAAAATCATGGTAAATAAAGTTACTTTCGCAGGTTTTAGATACTTACGATATCTCAAGTAGACCGTGATTACACGTATGCTGATCAGGAACCAACGAGAAAAAGGTTTGACAAAAATTAAATGGTGGAGCACAGAAAGTACGTGACCACGCAGCAGTGACGTATTCACATCCGCACCAAATTTTATCCAAGTACGAAGAGATTGTTGCAGGGCTTCACATCAACCGACGTGTCGCCCGACTAAGTTTCATTTTAGGTTTGGAGGCGGTATTCCTTCTAAGGTGCGCAAATGCGCAACACCGTCAGACCTTTTGCGCAGTGAAATCTCAGTCTCGCGCACTTGTAACACTTTAGATTTAAATCGTATATATGTATTGCAATATCCCAGCTACATAGGTGTACGAGCAGGCAATTTTTTTGGGGTGCGAAGGATTTTTGCCTGAATTCTCCCAAACTTGCCCGAAAAAAACACCAAAAATAAGTGACCTCCATAGAAAAGCTCTTCATGTCATTTTGGGGGCCATTTTTTCAAATCAAAGCATGTTGGGCTCCCATTTTTGCTCATTTTTTCAGGGAGTTTGCTCAGATTTTCAGGGAGTTCTTGAAAGTTTTCAAATATTTTACTCGGATTTTACAGGCTTTTGCCAGTATTTTAAGGGATTTTCCCGAATAATCACCAAACCAACACTTTTGGAGGTGGATTTTCACCCTCTGCACCCCCGCCTCCTTCCTTGTCGTAAAACTCAAATTTGTTACGTTTCTTGCAAGTGCGGTTAAAGTATTATGAGCATCAGAGCAGTTCAAAAATAATCTCATGAAATTGCAGTCATTTCAATTTAAGACATAAGCTTACGGCATGGGGATGCAGGGGATGTGGTCGCATCCCCAACACTGAAAAATTGGCCATTATTCGGGCAAAAATTTTCAAAATTTGGGCAAAGTATACAGCTACATTCACATGTAATGAGGTAGTGTCTTTTTTCCAAACTGAGGCAAAATAATAACCAAATCAACGGCAAAATATTTGGCCATTTTTTTGCCCCTGATGGCAAAATAAACATTGGAATCATGTGGTAAATCCAGCAGCCTTCATCGCATTTGGACCAACTGAAAAACTTTACTAACGTTTTGTGTAAAGTTAGAAACATTTGAGTAAAATAGGAGCATTTGGGTAAGGTCCAAAAGCCTCAATTAAATCTTGGCAAATGAGAAAAGCTTCAATCAAATGTGGGTAAAAACAAAAAGATTTATAATAATTGGAAACACTTGGGTGAAGTTCATCAGTCAAAACAAATTATGCCAGTTTGCAGCAGCTTCATTCAATTGTGGGCAACTTCAAACAGTCTTGTTCAAAGATGGGCTATATAGAAAAGCTCCCTTAAAATTTTAGTACGTTCAGAAATGTCTGGGT
>JGI24158J21664_10005152_pt1 | contig 17008 bp, 10 predicted proteins | sample Ectturendosymbi3_FD_21664 | JGI IMG/M metagenome (IMG submission 21664)
TTTTTTGTTTAATATATAGAAAGGTTAACTATTTCCCTATGACAATCTGGAAATAGAAAAATGAATAAGGTCATCGATAAAGGTTTTAGAAGCTGCCGATTTGTTTCAACAATTGTGAAACACCCTGTATTATTTCTTTGTAAGGAATCGAAATAGAAAAAGGTATGTCTTTCCAAAGAATCACGAACCTGTCTCTGCTATAAAGTGCTTTTAGTTGTATAATGGAATTTTAACAACGTTTTGCAGACCATGAGATGTGGGTCTGTTTTAATCACTTTATTTTCTGATATGCTTCTGCGCACATCCGTAAAAACGTACATTTTACCCTTTTATCTGAAATATGAGAAAAACGTGGATGACGCCCTTTTTTGGGATTTGAGAAAAAGTCAACACTTTCGATGAAACATGTCAAGCTCAGAAGGAAATCGCATAACATAAACCTTTGTGAGACCGATTCGTGGAACTTACTGATACGCAGATTTTAACATCTTGTGTGTGCCTTTAAACGTGATTACTGATTTGTTTACTCGACTCTTTTCATTTTTAGCGTTCTTTCAAAATTAAGTTGGAAATATTCGTAATAAGTTTAGTAGCACTGTTAACGTAAAAGTATCTTAAACTCCTTGCTGCTGATTTCGTGTCTGTCATTAACCGCTTTCCAGCTTCTGTGCCGGGACCACATTATTCAAGATTCGATGAAGATTAAATGAACACTCAGACCAAATATGCAGGAATAGGAACCATTTTTAAACATTCATTGAAAACCATCATGCTGTTTTGATTAAAACAAGATAAAGTTGGTTTTTAATGCGAAGTATCGTCAAAAAGTTAATAATTCAAAAACCTTACAAAACCAATGTGACGTTAATGCCGTTTGTACGTTTTCTGCGTCACCGCAATGGAAATATAAACATTTATATGTTGCACTTCTGTGTTCTACACACGAAAAGGGTTTGTTAGTTCATATTTGCATCACCTATTTTATATGCACTGCACTCGAAACTTGAAATTAGGACATGTGAAGCGCAACGGTTTTCCAAATCTTTTAAGAGCAAGGCAAAATCAAATGAAGTGATGGAAATCTTTGAATATTTCAATCCAAAGAATTTGTTCAGCAATTACCTCAATAATTTTTAAATAAATCTATTGGCAACAAGTAGATGTCACTTACCATAATAACTGAAAAGCTGAAAATTGCATACTGCTGAGTTGCATCTGCATTGTGACCTTTTAGAGGTCTTGAAAATATTTTATTTACATCGAACTTAGTCTGGCTACCAAAGCAATTGCATCTCAAGGGGTTAGTTTCAGGTGAACTTGTACATCCCTTTAGCAGCCATTGTTTCTCTTCGAAGTTATAAAAGTTGCAGAATGGTTTTGATATCCGTTTCTGAAAAAAAACAGCAACGCTTCGGTGCAAGGTTTTAATGTATAGCATAAATTATCTCTTCGCAAAATCCGCAAATAACAATTGAAAAACAGAAGATACATCATACAATATTATACCTAATTTTGAAGGCTTCAGGATTTACAGTATTTGAAAAAGTTCTTAAAAACTTTCACCTCCTCGCGTGCGGAGCTCCGACCGTTTGCCAGAAAATTGCTACTGTTGCCAGAAAATGCTAGTTTAAATTTAGAAGCGCAATTTCAGGATACCGAAGTCAATATCGGCTTTGAAAATTGCAGCTAGCTCTTGACAAAAGCGTTTCATAGTTTCTGCTATAATCAGAGCACTTTCTTGCGTTCTAGAAACAACAAAATGTAGTTAATGACAATGTTACCAAAATTCATATTTCTTTTCTGACAGAGATGCTTCCTTTCAATGAACAAGTGAAACGTTCCTCGAAATAAAAAGCGTTTATTTCTATTTCTACAAATTGATTTATCAAGTTGCTGCTTCTGCAGATCATCACACTTCAAACCTAAAAGTATCTGTAAGTCTTAAAACCTGAACGTGAATTGCAAGTGAACATTGATCTTTTCAAGATCAATGTTCACTTGCAATTCACTAAAAAAATAATTTGAAAAATGATTTAGGGAATTTCGCAGTTTTTATGTTTAAGGAAATGATTTAATGATGGTGCATTATTGAAATCAAAGTTAAAAATCAAATGCACTGGGCATTGCCAAGAAATTTTGTCTTGAACCAGTTAATGTTCTTACCCTATGCGCTTTTGCTTTCCACAGTCGTTCTTCAATCCTGCTTTTAATCGTTTAACTCTGAAAACGTTTGTTTTGCTTGTTGTTATTTTGTTTATTTTGATCGTGACCAATGGTAATCCTTCTTATTTGAATACAAGCTGATCATGCCTCTTCAGTATAGGCGAAATATAAACACGTAATAGACCATGGTGTTTGTTTCTTGGCTGTGAAAAGATTAGTTTCGATAGATAGCGTTTTTCTCCAACGTAAATAAAAAAATGTGTTTGGAATATCATTTTTCACATAATCGTACACCAAAATGAAATAGGACTGATGCAAACGTCAATCAAAAACATCCCGAAACTCCTCCCCAATTACAACCAGACTTATGTGATGCTGATGGTTCTGGCTCTGCAGCGTCTAACCGTATGAGCAGTTAGTCATAATTCCACCAAATCTGTTTAACCCTGAAAGCAACTGAGTGCGCAAACACACTTGCGGCCGATCGTCGCAGCAACGTTAAGAACTCACTTTTAAGGATCCTTTGGTGAAATTATTGTTTTGTTCAATTGTTAAATTGAAAAAGTCCAACTGAAATCCCGTGCCTCCCGATCCCGGAACATAACCTGGCACTCGAATCGAAACCACCTGCGTGAATTGCAAAAAGTTAACACTTCCCAACGTATTCTGGGATCAGTTTTGATTTGTTAAAGCGTTTGCCCTTCAAGGTTTTCAGTGAAAGATTTCCCATCAAACGAGTAACTGCAACGTGTGAGATACATGCTCTGAGGGGTTTTAAAAGTTTATAATACACTGCATTAACTCTGTCATAAAACATTGCAACAGCAACTATCAACGAAAAGAAATTGGTGAAGCTTGCTTATGTCTAATTCCAGGTTCGCACTACGCGTGTTAGATTATGAAACATATTTGGTTTATCTGATAGTGGCAAATAGGCAGTTTTTTGCAGTATGCATTGCTTGACCATCAAGATGCTATGATGCCAAATTTTTTGATTGATTTTTTGTTAATTATGTCGAATCGAGACGATTCAGTATGAAAAAATGTCGAACATTAAAGTGTTAAGCGTTCTAGGGAAAGACAGGAAGCACCAATCGCCGCGAAGTCATGATTATGTCATTATGTTACAACAAGTAAGTTGCATCGAATCACGACTAGAAAATGCTGGTAATCACTCATGTGCAATGCCAAACACGCTAAGACACATACGTATCCACTGTTTTGCGACAACTGGAAATTTGATTTTACTTTCTTTACATCAAGAAGCACAGTGCCCTCGTTTCATCCCTGATTGTGTGTATCTGTTTTACTGTACAACTGACACATAAACATTGGCATTAATAAAGCTCAAATAAAAAATCTGGTTGAAAAACTTACTTTAGGATAATTGTAGCCAAGAGAATAGTCATGCATTCATTTTCATATTTTGTTGTATCGCTGAAGTGATACGTTCTTTTCTGCTTACCATAGGCGCCTTATTGTCTGCCGGAAACAGTGAAGGGGTGTTTTGGACAAAGATTATTGTCCGAACGGGAAAGGAATAATTTTTCTCTTGATGCAGAATGCTTGACGCTGACGTTAGAGAAGCGTGACGTAAAACGTCTGTTGGTATGGTGACCGAGACAGTTGGACGCTCCGTTTGAGGGGGACGAAATATCACAGGTTTGTATGTTCCATTGATTTCCTTTGATTGCGATACCTGACAATGTACGGTTACTCCTGATTTAATAATTGCCAAAGTTCTGCAAATGTTTAAACACCATTTAAAAATCCATATAAAAACCACGCAAACATGTGTGGTCACGCTACACACACGAAAGTGTGTATTACTATACACGCACACTCACATCCATGGTTTGGGCACTCCAATGCAATTTGTCAATGTTTTCAAACACATTACCATTGATTGAAACGCTTTAGGCTTGGAGTCTAGAATTTACAACTCCAACGAAGTAAATTATTTTTTGGCAGGTGGATCCATGCATGAGGAATTTGCCTTTCATTTGAAAGTCTTTTAATAAAACATTTATGAAACCTGAATCATGAAAAATGTCTGTTAATAGAAAACCTTTTACGAAACAGTCTTTTGTAACTGTTTTCCAAACAACGTGTCTCTAAAGTGTTAACCCCATTTTTGCGATAATAGTTATAACCAAGTTACATTGGGATCTTTATTCTAGAAAAACAACTTACTTGAAGGTTTGTTAGTTCTGTAACAATTTCGAGCTGCTTTTCACTTGAAGGCAAAATCACTTTGTTTGCCAAATTGGTCAGCGCAAATAAAAGAGTCTGCATTGTGCTTTGCTGTGTACTGGAAGAAATGTAGGAAATGCAAACATATGAATTGGTGCTTCAGAAGAAAACTGTAGCATTGATGCAAGAATTTTCTCTCTTTTTTACAAAACAAACTAAGTACTCCAAAAATGTTTTTAATGTTTTAGTCAATAAAATCCGTAACCTCATTTGAATTGCATTTTTGACTGCTGACAACCTATCATATAGCCAAATACAACGGTATTCTACAAGGTACAGTTTCTATCCACTTACAGTAGACCCTGCAAAATGAATAGAGAAGTGTAATTTAAATTCTGAAAAGGTTCCAATAACACCCATAACATTGTCAGGGAAGTTCCGAATCGTTTATTACTCGCAAGTGCAAAACAATGCATCATTTTTGTGTTGGTTGGAATTCACATGTTACGTTCATGCAGAGAATGCCATCAAATACGTGATGAGTGTTAAACATTGCCTTCATCTCACTTTGAACAAGACTACGGAAAGCTTCAGAGAAATCAAACTACTGGGTTACTAACGTTTTATTATTGAAAATATTTGATTGAGTTGCAGCAATGAGCTGATTGGATGTGATGACAGCATCTTCAAGTGTCTGTTTCGTGATCTGCAAAAACGATGGTGGAAGGATATCGTTACCGAATTATTATTAGATAATCTTTCTGACCCACAGTCGTGAGGTTTCCTATGCTTGTTTGTCTCTTTTAGTATTGACTCAATCAGAAACTAATTGTTTTTGTTTCCATCAACATCGAAAATCGCAACAGGCGTTTTTTCAATGCTACTTCAGAATATTTTGCGCAAAAACCGCAGCCTGAGACTGACTCTTACATTCGCTTGAATTGGTTCAGTTTCACTAAGACTCCGCAAAATCTTGGTGACAGCAGAAATGTTGGATGCTGTCAGATTGTTGACGTTGGCTGTCAGTGATTTCACATCTGACATTGCCCTTTCAACGGATTCAGTTGTTTTGTTCAGAAAAGATATCTGAAAATGAATTGTAAACTTATCATGACAGCAGTGGCCAATGGATAGATAACAGCATTGGCAATAAGATCCTTTGGCCTAAATAATCACCGATTGATGGTCCCCAACATCATAAAGAAATCCCTTATCAGAAAGACTACTACAAAGGGTTTGACCAACATTCTCTTATTATTACACCTTGGGTAGAATAAGACACACAAGTCAAATGTAGTACAAAGTCAGTAATTATTCTCCATAGACACACACGAATCAATCAAAAATTTTTTTACCTTGGACTGAAATGAAGCTTATGACAATGCAAAACTGGCAAACAGGAATAAATATGCCCAAGAAGCAAATTCTCCCGAAATTCAATCTCTTGGGTTTGGATTTATTTTCACAAAATTTTGAAGTTTTTTTCCGCTCTTTAAGGATAAGAAACTCAGTGAGTAGTTTAACGATTTTTATACGTGTTCCAATAAAACTGATAACTTTGCATATAACAGGGTTTGCAGCTTTGCTATTGTGCAAAGATTAGTGAAACAGATGGATTTATGTATACAGAGATTTTAGGTGCAAAATATTTTAAAATAACTTTTCCAAAATTAGTGCGGTTGTGCAGCCTTTGTGATTGGTCTATGCATTGCACATGTGCAAGAAATTTTCATATCTCAATCCCTCCGATTTCGTTGATAACTAGTCGACTGATTGCGCCAGAAAGTCAATCGAAAAAACATGAGATGCGTGCACATTCTTTTTAAGAAACGAGTGAATTAGAGTAACACTTTCGATTTTTGGCACTGTGATGTCACAAGGTCTACCTTGTGACATTACTGAAACCTGTAAAAAAGTAGTAAAGGGTTTTATGTTAAAAAGGAAATTTCGAACTTTGTGTGGTCTCGGAAGAAAAGAGTGCTAAAACTTCCAGAAGCACTCAACATGTTCATAAACTACTTTGCAATGTTCGAGACTTCCTGAATTATTCTTGCACTGCAAGCTGTGATTGTTTATCTTTGGATACCATTTTAAGAACACGGAAAAAGAAGCACATCTGGACGATTGCCAAGTATTTCATAAACTTGACTACTCAAACTACCTTCTATATTGGACAAACGCAGAAAACTCGCAATTTCTTCATGATGAGTGCAATCCACCAAAATCCAACTACCAAACTGCTGATGACACCAAGAATGTGTACTCACATTCAGATTATTTCACGGACTTAAAACTCCGAAATTTTGTCTTCTGCTTCACTGTGAGCTGAGATATCGGAGGTCAACTTGGATTAGTTTTTCAATCTTTTAAATATGTTTTCTTCATGGACTGTCCTGCTTCGTATCTCTTTTACGTATTCATACTTCAGATCATTATTATTGGCGTCAGAACTTTTACTTTTACGTAAGTCTTAAATCGTGCGATGAGGATGGACGTTACTATAATATTTTCACAGTTGAAAGTGTATTTAGTAATACTTTAGTACAACGCCGTCCCAGGGGCGTGCGGAGCATGGGGCGAGCGAGGCAATGGCCCAGGGCATCAATGGAAGTGGGTGTAAAAAGAGTGAATTTACAAAAAGTGCATTTTACAAATTGCTGGAACAAATTGCTGGAAATATTGTAGTGGGTAGTCTGTGTCCAGGTGAGGTTATTGCAGAATCTAGTCTGGGTAACCACCCTAAAGAATGTTATCGTTAAAGTCATTTATTCTGCAATTTTCCAAGGTTCGTTTCATTTTAATTCCGTTTAGCAACAATTACAAGACAAGATGAGCGTACATACCACAATTATAGACAAAACAGAACTCTATTTCAGAATACAAAATAAGTAGTAGTTGTACTTACAATTGGAATAGAATCATCATCGTAGCAGGTCCAACATACACTTTCACTGATCATTCTTATTTTCAATATCTCTGTCTAACGTTCAGCTACCTTAGTCGAGGGTTTTAGTCGCAACTGGCGAGACTTCAAATGCTCAGTAAAAATGCGCTGCGCTGCAATGCCTGAGTATCAGGTTTCACAGGTATTTATACGTGAAGCCTTAGTTACTTCTATTCAGCCACCCATGACCTTCAAACATCATGTAGGTGGTTTATCTTTATTCTTTTACGTGGTGTTTTCAGTTTCACCTACGCATCAACCACGCCAAGATCCTATTGGTGCGTTGAGTTGTTTGCCGCTTACCATGGGGCTCTGTCATTTGGTGGTGAGCAGCTGTTTTTCAGTGTTGCTTCTATCTCTATTTCTCCAAGGTTTGAGCATACTATAGGTTTTGCAACCATTGCGCAAGACTCTTGCTTATCAGAATGTCGGTAATGCCCGCTCTTCATTGGTCAGTTTCCTTGCACTGATTTTACTTCTGCAGCGTTTGCCTTTCTGCAGTGTGCAATCTTGACTTTGTCGGCCTTTCACTTTAAACCGGTGCAACTTTTTCTTTCCTAGAGTATTGCTTCAGCCTTTGGTATTACTCGAGTGCTCTATTATTTGAAAATGTTGTTTTCTCCATGCTTTATGTTGCAAAGTCTGTTGTGGATGCAAAGCATCCTCAAAACTATCAACGTAATAATCAAACCAAAGCGGAGTGTACACTGAAATAAAACAAGACCTTTAAAATTTGCTTCTTCAAAGTTAGATTTATGTGTAAAGAACACTTCATGTTAATGTTGGTGTCTTTTCTCGTTTTTTTTGTTTAGTGGCAGAGCGAATTGTGTCACAGGGATATATCATGAGTGACGATTTGACGACAGGTTCTTCGTGTTCAATTGTTCAGAATACAATAAATTTGTCAGAACGAAAGAAAATCCTTCGGAGTTATTGACACTTTCGGCGACACAGTACATTTCAAAACCTACTATATTTTTGAGTGGAGCATCAGCATATGTTCTGAAACGTACTTCACACATGTGAAGTATGTTTCAGAATGTACCCTGGCGACTTTGGTAGGGGGACATAGAATCCGGCAGTTGTCCTTAGCATCACCAAATCTTCGCATGACGCTGTGTCGTCCACTTCTTGCAATCTATGCACTGCCATTCACTGGTATCCTTGTTTGGTAGTATTTTTACGTTACTAATAGTCTTGGGCGCGTTGTCAGCGTTTTTCGCAGATAGCCGGCAGTCTTTCATTTGTTTTCAGCACTTTTCACGTGTCCACGTGTTTTAGATTTTCTTTCAGTGCTTTATACGTCACATTCACTTCTCTATGACACAAAGCCTTTTGATTTCGATTTGCTTGTCTCGGGTTACGTTGCTTCATTTCAGATGAAAATTGATCATGAAAAATCTTTAACGTCTGGAAATTCACGATTAATTTTCTTTGAAAGCGTTTTTAGTTGTGATGAAAGCTTGTTTTTTCAGTTTTCTCAAATCGTTTATTTTAGTGCATTGATGATCATTGGTGTATGTTTTTTTTTATACCGAAACATATGTTGCAAAGGTTTTCATACAGAACTCACTTAGATATTTACCTATTCCTTTTTGATTCATCTGGGAAGTGCTCTACTGAATGTCTTTCGTTCATAATCACGACCATATTTGTATATAATGTGTTGCAAGCATCAGAGTTCGTTGCGCATTTCTTTGAATAAACTTCAATGTACCCAGATAAAACTCTTTTGCAAACACAAGTAATAATCTCCTCCGGAAATTGCCAAGCTCTTCAACACAAAAGCTTCCTGGAAACGAGCAATTACCTACGTTCGATGCTAGGTTCTAATGAAATTATTTTAATTTTGAATTTTTTTGCTTTATTTTTAACAAACACCTCGACGCAATAACAATGAAATGAAACTAATTTTTGTCNAAATAGTAGAAAAATNATTGATTCTGTAAAAATATGGGAAAGAACTGTTTGAGAGTGTAGAAAGTTAACAAAAGACTGGAAAAATTAAATTTGTTCGGTTCTAATTCTACATACCTCGTCTGAGACGTCTTGAAGTGCTGTTGCAATGTCTGCAAAACGATGCGTTTTGATAATCATATTAGCATAAAAATCAGTAAATATACTTATCAAAAAGTCGTGCAAAAGTAACCAAACCGTGAAATAATCTTTGGTAAGAAATGCACGGAGTTGCTGCAGATCATTATTGCAAACAATATAGCCACAAATTTGATCAACATTCTGAAGTGTGCAAACATTTGTCGGCCAATTCCCCCGCTCCGATTGAACTTCCAAAAGGAACTTCTACTCAAGTCGTTTTTAATACAGTAACACCAGCCAGATTACAACATTGATGGCTCGTCTACTTTATGACGTTTAGAGCACGAATGTCTTTAAACTGCATCTTTACATTTCTGCTCACACCTGTATTTTTATAAATGTTCCTGAAAATATCTAACGACTAAGAAATGTTCAATAAAATAAGGTTTCTCTGAACATCTGTGAAAATGCATGAAGCAAACACCGTCACTTTTGTCACGCAACCAAATTTTCATTCTCTGAATATATGTGAAAACAAATGGTATCAACAACTTGATGCGAAAATGAAAAATCAAAACAGAATCATCTCCCATGTGAAATAATTCTTATTTTTTGTGTCATTTGACATGGTCTGATCTTCTCTACTGCCCAGTTTGCTAGCATTGTTTGTTCCCATCGCAGAGTTCAAAGGCAAACTCTAGAGATTTTTTACCATCGTGTCGAATGCAAACTCACTCAAGCCTTCTTCCTACCTTCCTAGTCATTACGGTGAGTTGTTTTGAGCCTGAGCAGTTTTTCGACCATTGGCGTCATTCATTTAGTTTCGACGTTCGAGTGAAATCATTTATTTGAGTAAAGGTATCTTCTAGTCTTATTTGTCGCTGATGGTGTTCTTGGCGTTAGGCAGTTAGTGAATAGTTTTCATTTGGTGTTCATTTTGGTCTAGGGTTTGTTTGCTTTCTCTGGTCTTACTTCAGCTTTTCAATTTTTCGCCCGTAAGCTTTACTTGCAAATTTCAGGATTGAGGATGCGTAAATCGATTTACTGTTAAAAAATAGCTGGTCGATACCTCGATTACATCCATTGTGAAATGTAATATTGTTTTTGATATTTGTGGCCATATTGTTCGCAATAAATATGATATAATCTAACGAATAAGCACATAAAACTATAATGACATTACAAATGGATTGAAAGTTTTGTTTCGAATCGCATGCTGTTCTTCAGCATAGCCTAGTTGTAGTTTTTGGAGGAAAGTCAATGCAATAAAATAAACTTTGATTGTTAAAGTGTGAACTTCCCATGTTTTTTCTTCGCAGTTTTTCAACTCCCTCACCGGACTTGTTTCACAATTTCCTCTTTCTCATTAGAACCCGTGTTAAGAGTGAAAAACTTGTTTAGGTGTTTTCAGATTTTGAAGAAAAAACTTGTATAGGGATTTTCAAATTTCAAAGAAAAAACTTCTTTAATAATTTTCAAATTTCAAGTCTTTGGGGATTTGCAAATTTCAAATCAAATTATGTTTCATCATGCATCTGATGAGCATGTGTCTTAAGAATGCCAACTTAACTCTGCTGCATTTTTTTTACCGCAGTGAAAGTAGGTATTAGACAACCTCAATGACGACTGATTTTGCCTTTATATTGGTTTGGTTTGGTGCAATCTCTTAGATCAACATTTCCGCCATTCCAAATATGAGAACGAGAAAACTGGTCATGCGCCTTTTCACATTAACCACTAGAACCTGCAGCACAATAACCATTGACCCCTGTGGAAGCTGCAGTAAAAATAGCGAATTGCAAGCTGTTTGAAACGCACACCCATTGAAATACAAATAAGGAAAAAATTATTTTACCAACGAAATTCGAAATAGATATGTTAAATCCTCTTCCAGAAATGTTTCCATTGGTGCGGAACCGAATGGTGATGTTGGCATCGCCAAGGTGGGTGAATATCGTAAAGTCAGAATTGCCGCAATATGTCCTAGGAACCTTTCAAAATATTTAAAAGCATGTGAATATTTTATTATTTCAACAACTATACTCTCTGAGTTTTTCAATTTTTGTAAAATCGCGTAACCTTCTTTGTTGTCTGTTTGACTGTGAAACAATTTGTGCTGAAAAGCAATACCATGGCCAGTCTTGATTTTAATGCAACGTTTGATATTGTGGTTTGTTGTTGGCGCTTTATAACTACCATGGTCTTGCAGCGCCATGACTGAGTTTGTACAATTTCTGGTTTCATTTTTACTCGTCTTGTTTTTATGTTCTGGGTGAGTTCCTTGCAGCTTTTCCGCACACTGTGCGCCTGGTGAGAAGGCTGCAGTACCAATTTACAATGTCTTGTTAAGACCCGGCCGAGAGGCGAACCATAAACAGTTTGCTTTTTCAAGCAAGCAAAAGAAAATTAAGTGTTTCTGCGCATTCATGCTTTAGGCTCCGCAAGCAAAGTAAATGTTCCAGTGAGTTTGCCATAGGATGTGGTTAACAAGCCTGGCAGTCGCAATTGTTGTATGTTTTGATTCTTGCATGTAATTCCAATGCACTTTCAAACATTTTTGAGCCGTGCAAGAGATAAACACACCATTTCCACTTACCTCATCGCTGTTGATGTATATTTCAACAGCATCGCACAAACAAGCTCCACACCACTCAAGATCAAAGTGATTGAATTGAATTTTGATGAACTGCAAGCATGAGATTACAAGGAAACGAATAACAACACCACATGCTTATTCAAATGTGAGCTGCTGAAAAAACATATCCACTAATTCAACCACGTAGCAGCTAGGTTCAGGTAAATGGAAAAGTAAACCCATTGGCTTTGCTATTTTCAGGTATTGTGCAGTACGTTTATCACTAATACCTTCGTCAGTCACGGGTGTCGTTAGATTTTATGATATTCGACTTTAGTGCCAGTCATAAGGATAGAGTTGATTAACTGCAAGGGCTGCATAAACAGTTGAAAGATATATATGTCTATTTCGGTTTGTTTCCGCGGTTTGATGTTTTGCCTTTTTCGTGGCATTTTCAGTGCACCTAATCGAGGGATATTGTATTGCAAAACTATCGTAGTGCTGCTTATGATGTGGTGACTAGCGCTCTGTTAACTTATTTTAATGCAATGGGTTTTGGAAACATAACCTGAATAATTGTAGTTCAAACAAGATGGAAGATTTGGGAGACACATTTTGGGCTTAATTTATTACCAAGCGACTTAGTCTGTGCGACTAACACGGGTAGAGGGCAATGCATGCTTCAATAACACAAAAATTACTCTGTACAAGTATACAATGAAACATCGCTGGGAAAAGGAACAATCGCACTCAAATAAACGCACAACAACACGTCAAATTAATTATAGGATTAGACCAGGGATCTCAAACTCAAATTGATTCGAGGGCCAAATGGGGACTTAAACAGTAACCCGATCGAGGGCCGCATCATGACGATGACGCAACAATGACGGTACCTGAACTTAATTAGAAACACCTTGTACATTTCATTTGTTGCGAAAGGTATAATGAGTTACAGGAAAGTCGTTTCTAGCCGTATTTATTTTCGTTTAAAGGAACTTGTTCACTCGCTAGGGGACCACTTTCAAACACCAGTGAATAAACTAAATAACATAATGTTAATTATTTGAAAATGCCCAAAATGTATCGCAGGCCACACAAAACGCTGCCGCAGGCCACATGCGACCCGCGGGCCTCGCGTTTGATACCCATGTTTCAGAACAAGATTTCCCGAAATATGAAAGCTTTGTGCGTCCGTTTCACGCTGCATCAAATTACTATGCTCAAACGAAGGCGTTACAAAATAATCTTCGGTGAATGTTTACCTTGTGTGATTTTAACGTCCAGGAGCAATCTAAATTGTTTGGATAAGTATTCGGATAGGAATAGCTTAGCAGCAGTAGCACGTTATGGCTCGTATTCAGAACTCCACCGCAAGCAGGAACTAAAACACAAAGTCATCTCGATTTTCACAAATACGAAATAAAATTTTATCATTTAAATTGATATTCTCCATGTGTTTTCATTATTTCCAGTGAGCGTTTTCATCAAATTGTAGCTGATTTATATCCAGGAATTGCCTGTGGTTCACAGAAAATCAACGATTTCATTGGAATTCAAACTTCATTATGAGATGCATCTACGCTTGACAAAACTTGAACAGCCTGATGCAATCCAAATTTTCTGAAATTCTTAACACAATAAATGCTGTTAACACCACCTTGATTTGCCACTGAAAAATATTTGATAGATTCAAATCTTTCCCCTTTGCGGAAACTAGTTAGTTAAACATGTTGTTGTATTTGACATTTGTGACAAAAATCCATGTTTTATTGCTTTGTTTATTTCTTTCAAGCAAAACGGAGCAATATGACAAAATGTAGTAGAACGCTCACCGGCATCCATCTTGCAACTGTGTTTTTGTTTTGTAAAACTTGCTAGTAGTGTTTTCTTAAGGGGGAAATTTGTTTTTTCACCCTTGAGTCCCTCTAAGATACTGCAATGACAAACCCATAACTGGTTGGGTCGTAAATTATGAAACATTAGTGATAAATTGACAAACAAAACAATTTTAAACATGGATTTTTATATACTTTCTATCAAAAACAGAAATAAATAACTGACAATTAAATTTTTTTGAAAAACGAATTTTTTGTATTCTTTTTTTAGTGATTCAGGGAATTCAATTGTAGGAAATTAAAAAAAAAATACTTTTTTCCTCCTAATTATCTACTTTTAACTCGGCATGAACGCCTAAGATGTATGTATCAGCCTGTTGTGCAACTTTCGATGTTTGCTGTTTGTGTGAATGGTGAATAGAGCATGAAAGACAAAAAATGTTTTGGACGTTTTCCCCCTTAGAAATGACAAAACAGGGGTGAGGACAAAACATCTTTTCACGAAGTTGACAGCATTAGTTGTATTTCTTGTGACCAAACTTCAGGGTCCAGGTGCAATCTAGATTATTTGGATAAATATTTGGATAAGCATAGCTTCGCAGGTGAAGCACNTCGTTTCTCTCCATCAGAACTTCACCACATACAGGAACTAAAACGCAACATCATTTGGAGTTCACAAAAATAGAAAACTTTATGCTTTCACAGCCTACAATTCCGATAAAAAATCGATTAAAAGGGAATTAGTTTCAGTCTTTTACATTTGGACATTTGAATCATTTCTCTGCATTAAACATTTTTAGATTGAAACAAATCACAACCTCATGGCAGCTACAATTGAAGTTTGCGCAACCGAAGCCAATGCGTTTATGAAATACACAAATAAATCCACAAGATTTGGCTCCTATTTGTAAACGTCCTAATTTCATTAATGCTGAAAATAAGCAATGTGCTTTAAACAATACTGTAACACAAATCAATCGTTTCATCAATAATATTCTGATGCAACGATTATAAATTCCTTACTCATTCAAGGAAGGTGGGATTCGATGGAATTGTATTGTAGAGAAACTGGTTGGTGTATTTCATACAAAAATGTTATATGATTTAGCATTAAAAAGTTTCAAGTAGGTATTTGAAAATGGTTATTTTCAAAATTTTTTACTGATTCCCTGACTTTGTATTCAGCTTTGTGACTCACAGAGTAAGGAGAGTGTTTTAATGACATCCAAATGTGCACTTCATTTCATACATTTGTCTCTGTTCTAATGTAACTGCTTCAGATACGGGCAGGACCGTAACCAGTTTGGGACAATACGATGGATCAAGAGCTTCTGAGAGCGTCATCGATTTTTTAAACTATGTCCGATAGTTTTGAACTATGTTTAACACATTTTTCCAGGGGAGGCGAAAAATTTTCCAGGGGGGGGGGCTTTCCCCCATTCGCCCCCACCCAGTCATGGGCCTTGGTACACATGTATTCATTGCACATATGCAGTTGTGCATGTATCTTCAATGAACAAGACAAAGAAACGCTCGTTGAAAGGAAGTGATGAATGAGCCACCATGAAACGTTCTCATTTTTGGTTTTCAAAGTCATGCCCTAATCTCTTAATTAGTGCTATGCAACTCTTCCAAAACCTCTTTATCATGCTACGTGAAAGGAAACGTATGATGCGTTAGTTCTTTGTATTTCGTAAAAGTAGTATCGGTTAGTTTCAACCTGTGAAAAAATATTGTGTTTCTAACAGCATGTAACCGTGAAGAAAAACAAATTTGACAATCGATGCACAGTTGTTTCTGGTTGAAGTGTTCATACAGAGTCAGTGCATTGCAGAAAAAGTGCACCAAAAGGTGATGTCAGCAATCGAAGTAAGTATGAAGACAATACTGTAAGTGGTTGGCAACAAAGAACTACAACGCTTTGATTGAAGCAATGGAATATACTCGTAACTTTCAAACGTTCGTAGCTTCCCGCACATTTTTATTTGTTTTGGTCATCCACAACTTTTACCAGGATCAATGAATTTGTAAACGTTGTTGATAAGTGGTCCTCCTTTTCCGTTTGGAGCACATGTAGTGTTTCTTCCGTATATTCCATATGAGGAGCTTGCATCCTTTGAGCTTAAGCACTGTCCCTGATCCTGCAAAATATTTAATGCAGTGTGTCTCATGCAAGAAGAGGCAAATGTAAAAGCGCGCGAAATTTCACGATCACTTCTCAGTTCCGTTTTGTGACCAAAGTGCAATGATCTCTTTCCTTCTTCCCTTGACGTTCAAAGAGAACGAGAAGGTGGGGAAATATATTACTTCAGAAATTGAAAAATGAATGAAAATCGGATAGAGACTGATGTATTTACGGCAAACAGATGTGTTTCCGGTATTTTTTCCTGTTTGACCCCATACCTAATAAAACATTTGCTTCGGACGTAATTCATCAAGAGCTACAGGCAGGCCCGCAACCAGGTGTAGGGACAACTGGGAAATTGCCTCCACCCCTGAAATTTTCAAACACATGTTTCGTTGTTAGGTGCAATCCCGAAAATAATACGAAAATAACTATCTTGCAATCATTTTTCCACCCCACCGAAAAATATCAGCTGGTTGCTTTGATATGGCGAGCTGCAAATTTTAACAAAGCTTTGAAAGGATGCAACTTCGTTGCTCGAAGGAATAGAACTTGATAAGTTGCTTGTATCGATTTCTTAAAGTGAATATTTCTCATCGCATCGTTTATTCTCAGGCTAGATTATATTCAGTGACAATTTCCTCATGCATTAAGATAGTGCTGAGCGATGATCCTTGTTAGAAGAGAAACCAAAAAGGAGAGTTGAAACAGATCAGAATAATAATAATAAACCATCAGTATTTGTCGATGTTAGCCAGGAAAGGGATAGACACAAGTGAAGATGTTATGACCGCAAACAAGGTCACCCACGTCATCACGTCATGCCGAAAGTTGAAATTCTTTTTCTAAGATTATTTTGTGAGTTACAGAAAATGACCATAGCATTAGACGTACATCGTATGAGCTGCTCATTTTCTGTAATTGTACTGCAGACTACGTGCAGGGCATTTGGATGTGCCATCGTATTCTGTTGCTCTTGCCAGTTGATTATGTCTGTGAAGACTCAACTGAGTCTTCGCAGTACGACAATCAACCAGTTAGAGTCGAAATTAAGACAAAAGATTACAATGGTGTGAATAGACTATGGTTGGGAGATTTCAAACACTGCCTAGCGGTCAGTTTTTAAATCCGTT
>JGI24158J21664_10005153_pt1 | contig 17008 bp, 11 predicted proteins | sample Ectturendosymbi3_FD_21664 | JGI IMG/M metagenome (IMG submission 21664)
ATAATAAATACTACGGCCAAAGCAAACGATACAACTGACATCTTGCAAACGTTTCGATAACAACTGTTATCATCTTCAGTGCATAGCAAGCTATGCACTGCATAGCAAGCTATGCACTGAAGATGATAACAGTTGTTATCGAAACGTTTGCAAGATGTCAGTTGTATCGTTTGCTTTGGCCGTAGTATTTATTTTCAGAAGACGTTTCCTAAAACGCCAAATTTTCGTAATGTACTTCTTTGAAGTTACTCAATAGTGAAAACATTTTGTCACTATTTATGGGTTCACATCTCATGTTTTTTTGGTAAAGCCAGCTTAGGATTAAACAGGTCCTAATCTAAACCCTAAAATAAAATGAATCAAAACTTCCCAGCCAAAGCGGTTTCCTACAATACAATTTAGTGTGTTTCTGCATTTCTTTCAAATTACTATGAGTGGTCGAAAAAACAATATTTACTTTTTTGAGAAAATATTTCAAAGTGAAATGGTTTCAAAAATGTACCGAAACATACGCGTGTTTAAAATATATGCAAATTAATGTACCCAAATATTGAAAACGCACATGGACATTTTTTATTACACTATTGGTCACTTTTAGCGGTGTTTCGAAACGTAAGGAAAATGATTTAAATTGCATGCAATAAAAAAAAATTAAACATCAAACTATGAAATGAGTGCTCAAACTGCCTCGCTCCCTTTCCTTCTTCACAAAATAATCTGACTTCTGCTCTGAGTCCACGTGAAGCCAAGTAGTGCTTGGATGTGTTCCACAACTAAACTCTTGCGCTCCCAGATTATCTGAAGACAAGACAACTAATTTATTAATGTTGATTAGATGCATATCGTGTCACAATTGATTTTAAGAACAGGTGAATTGATTAACTACCAAATCAAACGATCATGACCATCAGACATTTATCTTCTGCAGTGGTATTTTAAATGGCTTCGAAAATATTAGTGAGATGGATTGTAATATGTGTAATATCATTTCTGCTTCAGTGCTGCTATTACTCGGTTTGCAACTCTTCAACAGTCTTGACATTTCGTACAAACCTGAAAATCAAACAACGGCCAGGCGTTGAGTGCAGTAACATTTTCGGCAACCTAACTGTGGGGCGCTGGTTGGTTTTACCTGATGTGAACGGTTCTGATGTGAAACGATTGGACCAAGTTTTTAACAATTACTGGAAAAAAAGGAATTCCGGTGCAGCGTTGGAGAGAAGATGGAAAATGCGGGTATTACAAGTAATTGACGGCGTTTTATTTAAAAGGAAAATATGTCCTATTTGGAAAAACTAACGAGACTTTGTTTTCACGAAGCAATAATGGTTTTTATGAACACGAAGTTGAAGCTCTGAAGATTCAGTAACTAGAATCAGTATAGTCTNCACCAGACGTTCACGCGACATTGGAGTGATAAACATTAGTCTGCGTAACAAAAGTCTTTGCTCAACTGTTGTAAAACTTTGAAAACGAACCGATNTTTCAGCCAACTAACAGTAAGCTTTCATCAGGGCTAATGGCGACTCGAACAGGAGAGCAGTAAAATACACTGAAGGNGCGTGATTGAATGACGTAGTGATAACACCGATAACTACCTTTTCAAGGCACAGTAGGTAACGGAGAACAGATTGTGAAGTAGAATAAAATAACAGCAGTAAGAAACAAACTGTACGTCCAGTTAAAACGAATCAAAAATATGCAATCTCGTATTTTAAGTCAATTATAGCCAAATGTCGCTTTGTATATATTTGGAAAAATTTTGAACATTTTTTGTTAATGACGTTGGGTGTGGAATTAATGAAAAATGATTCAGTGAAACGTCTGTTTCTAAAATCATTCTAAACAGCCACGATCTGAGTTTTGGATCAGTTCATTTGATGATCCAATTCTAATGCGTGTTTTGCAAGCTCACTTTTTTCAGGATGAAAATATTTTATATAGTTGATGTGTTCTGTCTTGCGTGTGTTCAATGACCCTTTTGTTTCGCCAAAGTACTTTTGTTCGCAGTCACCACACCGTACGCAATATACCGCGCCTTGACGATCAAAAGGGTGGACAGGATCTTTTCCATTTTGTAGCTTGTCACCAATTGTTCGCATCGGTTTAAAATACGATTTGATTTTATGATCCCTCAGACATCTTTGCAGTGTTTCCGATAACCCATGACAATACGGTAGCATCACTGAAGATCAGTTTCTTGGTATTGAGCGATTTTGTGATCGAGCCGTCAATGGAGGCGGATAACCATTGTTCTTGAGGGCTGGTTGAATGCGATCCATCTCTTCTTGGTAGTTGGCTTCATTTGAAGTCGGAAGTTTTGCTCTGCATAGCAATGTTTTAATAACCGCTTTTGTGTGTTGTAGAGGATGGTCTGATCGAAAGTTCAGGTATCGGTCTGTGTGTGTGTTGGTTTTCTGCGAACAGTATAGTCCAAACAACCGGTACTTTCACGGGTTAGTTTCACGTCCAGAAAAGCCAGAGCTCCATCATTTTCTGTTTCTTGTTTAAATTGAACAGTAGGTTGAATGCTATTTAAAAGATTGAAAAATTGCTTCAAATACTTCCGTTTTATAACAACAAACGTATTGTCCACATAATGCTTCCAGACTTTAGGTGGGTGGTGGAATTCCGTTTTTGCTTCATTTTGAATGTCTTCCATGACTAAATTCGCCAAAATGGGTGACATCGGTGAACCCATAGGTGTACCAAATATTTGTTTGAAGTACTTACCTCGGAATGTAAAATATGATGATTGCATACAGAGATCCAGTCCCTCGAAAACGTCTTGTATAGACCAATTTGTACGTTCTTGAAATTCATCACATTCTGTCAATCTTTTCTTAACTATTTCTACTGTTAGAGTTGTTGGGACGTTTGCAAACAATGATACGGCCTCAAAAGACACCAAAATTTCATCATATTCCAATCGTAAGTCCTTAATGAATTTAACGAAATCATTTGAATTATGTACATGAAATTCCGTGTTGCCAACCAGTGGTGCTAAAATATTGACAATCTTCTCAGAAAGGGGATAGGTTGTGGAACCGATAAATGTTAAGGCCAAGTTCAAGTACAGAGATTTGGGTTTCGGGAAGCTGGGCCCTGGAGAGATTGACAACCCTTGCTGTTGCTTTTAGAACTGGTCTGCGGGCAATATACGTGGTGGTAGCGGGCGACTAGATGCCCGCGGGCATTTTTTGGTGACCCCTGTTACATTAACGTGTAAAGATGAGACATTGACGTGTCAATATTAATAAGGTGTAAACCTTAGATTTTGTCGTCAGCGTGTCTTAAACGTCTAAAAATATCTATTACCCGTTGAGACTGAACTTCACGTTCAGCCCCCTAAACTGTGTGTCTATAATAAATTCAAGCTCTTGCTGTCTCAATTCAATTAAAAAATGTTTGTGCCACAGCAAAGTTTTTAAGTCTGCGCATTCAAACAAACTGCTCACCAGTAAACTTCTATTTTCTTAATCGCTTGCGCGCAATGCACTGCAGTAGCAAACACGATTTACAAGTAAATAATTTATACAAGAAACTAAGCGAACTTTGCGTTTTGTCCACGTGGTCATAGAGCACTTATCTCTTGATTTTGTCAGGGAGATGATGTCTACTAGGCTGAACGTTGATACTTTTTACTAAGCCAGAGTTTCACTTTTAGGTCAACAAGCGTTTATATTTCTACAGTATATAGAAAGTTTCTGAGTCGTGACAGAATCGGACTTCGAAGATTTGGCTGTTGCGGAGGAGGCGCGGATGCAAAGAAAATGCTTTTTGAAGTTGAAGTGTATGCGGAGTCGAAACAATCAGGCTCCACACATCTCAAGTCTATTGACCGATTCCAGCTTGACAACAACTTAACATGCTTGTTACGACCTACGAAGAAAGAAAGCCGCTTCTTCCCTAACAAAATACGGAAAGTCTTTGTCAAAAACACAGTTCTATTTCGTTTCTGATGAGCAAAATAACCGATTAACATAGCACCTGAAAATACTTCATATGATGAAGGTGACCGTTAAAAAACTGGCCCCATCAACAAAACTGTTGTTAAACACAGTTTGGCCACCGTAGTTACACATTAGATTTTCACATACTCAACAACGTGGAAAGATTTCCAAGGAAATGCTCTGTTATCTTTGAGCAGAAACCACTTCGTTGGCAGCACCTTATTTCGCTCGATTGGCATCCGATTCTATTGTATTTACAGATAGTGCCCACTTTATGCCTGCTTTTAGACAACGTACAAGAAAACGCATGGGATGTAAAGAAAAAGGATTTGTAGATCTAAGGGGGTGACACTTGTCGTTTTCGATCATTACATGCTTCATCAGGAATCATTTCGATTAACACGAAAGCAATACTTTAATGTGGGTTGGTGAGATTTTCAAAAACGATAGGAAACAGATACCATTATGGAACTGAACATCACGAGACAAAATGTTTAGAAATGCAAAAACAAGTATGACCTACCCAGGCCCGTAACCAGGGGCGGTGAAGGGGGCGAAAACCTCTAAAACTTTTTCGCCTCCCTGGAAAAATGTGTTAGACATAGTTTAAAAATATTGGACATAATTTAAAAAATTTTGGCCCCTCACATAAAACTCTTCTCCCCACCTGGTGTCCCAAGCTGGCTACGGGCCTGGACCTAGCGTAGTGGTCAGGAAGTCAAGATGCTGAGAATATACAAACGAAGACCTTTTACATTTATTCAGGAGTTAATTAGGAGGAAAATTAACAGTCGTAGAAACGAAATATATTATCTTTCCACGCTTTCGTGAATATAATAATATACTGTAAGGCTTCAGGAAGGTGAGTATCAGTTAGTGTCAGATAGTCAAATACAACCATGTTACCGTTTACGTTAAAGTAACAGGTTTGGTGTGATGATTCGAGCTGAGATTTGAGGCTTGACAAGTACGGTTGGGGGAGTGCGCTGGTCAACACACTTAGGCATCGGGTTAAGTATAACAACTGCTCGACAACGCTGATTTTACTTCACTGATTCCAGTTATGAAATCAGAATTTCCTCACACGTCACGTTTTCAGGATATCGCATTTATGTAAACTGCACAGTTTAGTTGTTGGTCATCGAGACGGATATCAACTCACTCAGGAGTTACATTACAAGTAAGAAAAAGTTGTGACCACTGGACCTTCTACTGACATCGGTCGCAGATCCGTTATCGGGTCATGCAACTGTAGAAAAATATCAAGACTAGAAACACCACGATAACAATGCGGGACATTAAGAAATGCAGTAAGGTTGTAAAGTTAAGCATGAAAACATCCATTGTGAATATAGTGCATTTGTAACCCATAATGTCAAGATAAAGACAATATCATGTATTGTCACTGCATGAAAACGCTATCACCGTAGATCAGGGGTCGGAAACCTACGGCCCGCGGGCCGGATCCAGCCCGCGAAGCAAAATCATCCGGACCGTAGCTCCTTTACAAAATTGTAGTAACTGTTTATGGATAGCCTAGTGGTGTCATGTTTTACAGTATGAATCTGCCCTCCTTCCCATTGTGCTATAAATGTACTCTATGTCGCATTTTGGGCTTTCGTTACGAACTTTGAAAATCAGGAGTTAATCTGATTAAAATTCCATAAATTCCCAAGATTTAACAACAGCAAAGGGAACGGAATTCTTGGTGGAAAATTAGTACGGCCCGCCATACCTTGCAGAGTTTGTTTTTGGCCTGCAACTCGGGAAAGGTTGCCGACCCCTGCCGTAGATCAAGGACTGTGGTAGCAAACAATCCAACACAATCTAAAATTATCTTCAGTGTTTCAAACAAAACACTTTCTGGGGTGGCAATTTTTGATTGAAATTTAGGTTTTGAAAGTACTTTAAAAGTTCTACCTCTTGTTTACTATTGTTAAATACATTTTAAAATTTGAAAACTTCTAACTCTTTTCAGTTCTTGTGTTTAGAAGCCCTAGACTGGCAGGCTAGCATAAACAAACTAGGGAAAATGGCTGTGGACAGGCAAACAAGGGCAGATCCAGGGAGGGCGATTGCCCCCTCAAAAACCTACGAAAGTAACTTTATTCACTATGATTTTGTACAATTCGGAAAACAGCCTTAGCGATGTAAGGTCATTTTGCCATCCATTATTACGTCACAGCAGTGTTGTGAAGTATATTTCATCTTTCTCACAGTAGTGAACCCGTAATGAGATTTGACTATCAAAAATTACTGAATTCGTCCCCTTAACCTCACTGGCTGGATCCAACCCTGACTGTGGAGTGAGCAAATTGATTAAATGTTTACTCGAAAATCTGGGTCGAATCCATTGTGCTAAAGTACCTACAGTATTAGTGTTTGTCTTAAAATCAGGGCTTTTTAACATACTTACTGAAGGGGCAACTGTCCCACAGTCCCGAGACTTTCCTTTGCAGCTAAAACCATTTCCCCCACACCAGTCAAACGTCCTTTCAACACAGGACAGATGATGTCATTCAACCGCAGACCAGCAAAACATTACTGGTCCGGTAGTTCGAGGTTTATATTGTACTCCCCACTCAAAATCTGATAAAAACGTCCTGCATGAAATCACGGCAAATACTCAAGGCTAACTTAGTCCTTTTTCTCCTATTGTGCGTCCATAGCAACGCCCAGCCGGGACATAATTATTCATTACATCACCTGACACCTAGGCATTAACGATGAACATTTCTTGGCGTTAGCGATGAACATTTCTTTTCTTGAACATTTTTCTCGTCTCATGCTATTTTTTAATGTTCAGTGAACCGTTTTCAACAAGATCCACAAGCTGTAGTCTAGTCATTAGGTGGGCATATCAACATTAAATTTTGAATTGGAGAACTCTGCTGAGGTAACCTTGCTCAGTTTTATTAGAACTGCTGTTTTTTGTATGACGTAATGGTGTCGGAAGATGGAGTTCTTGAAACGAGATGGTGTAGTTAGTGTGTCTAGGTGAATAATTTAGAGCTCCGATTTTAGGCTTGAACATTCAAGTAGAGTAAATCAGAGGCAGCCAATGGGCAATACATTTTCATAAAAATCCCTTAGTTCAATGGTACACTTAACATTTATAGTCACAGAAAAAAGTCATTTCAACAAGAAAAGCTTACAAAAGATGTTGCTCTCATTTTATAAATTAGAGGCATGAATGTTAGTCTGAAAACCTAAGACAAGGGCAAACGATACGTTTAAGTACGGTATGATTGTGATGAAGGTTTTAACTGGGGAATGGCTGTACTGCATAAAGCTGTTCAGGGCGATTACCGTTGAAATTAAGACGTTGTAATCACTGCTGAGCAGATGTCCCACCTGGGATGGTTTGGTAATGTTTTCGAAATAGACGAACGATGGTAATAAACGAAGGCAAAGAATAACACAATGCACGCGTAATTGGAAGAAGCCCAATCCAACAGACAGACCAGGTTTGCAGGTCATGATGATAGCTGAAAACCAACGCTTCTCAACAAGACCGGTCTTAAGCCTGTTTGACCTATTTTATCAAAGTGGTTCCCGCACCTTAAAAGGACCCCGCGCAAGTGCTGACAGAGTTAACGTTTGAAGCCTTTTACATATTCTCATATAATTTAACCACTACTGAAACGTGGAGTGAACAATGAAACCTTCTTTGCATCACTGAGATCATATTATTAAATTTATTATTATAGCCTGCTATATGCAGCATCTATATAAATTTTTTTAGTTGAAAACGGAGATACTACTTAAAATAGCAGCATACATAAATGTATTTGCATTTTATTGACAAACAGCCAATGAAGATCGTATTAAAAGGGTGTATTTCTGGACAAAAACAGACACGTCTGTCTAAACAAGCGCAATGACGGACTTTCAGACAGTTTAGGGTGTCCGAAGAGAACTATACATAAATGTTTATCTCTGCAAAGTAGTTATGCCGCCATCATTTCTCTCAAAATTTTTGATTTATCCCATCATTTCTCTCAACATTTTTGATTGATTAATAAACAAACACATGGTTTGGCCTACCGACTGTACAGCTTCTCCATTTTGACAATTGTTGCTCATGCACAGAGCGGAAATAAGAACAAGTTTTAGTGACACAATGTTCGCTACAATCAATGCCAAAACTAAGTTGATGTTGTAAATTGATTATTTACAACATCAAATTAACATCACTTTGCTCCCTCCGAAAATATCAACTGGTTGCGGCTCTGTTAGAAATCATAGATTTCGAGGTTCAACACTAGGGCTGCGGAGCCGTCGTAAAACAAGACACAGCTCCGGATCTGGAACTCTTCTTTCCATGGACATGACTCCGCCTCCGGAGCTCTCTTTTTTCGTTGCTCCGCCTTCAGGTCCGGCTTCTGTTCGTTTTCACACATTATTATTTCAATTGTCTTGGTGTGCCTCCAGTTGAATGGAAAATGAATTATATAAAGTACACAAAACTAGGAGAATATACCAAGTTTTTAAATATTTTCATCTGGTAAATTTTTGCAAACAGCACTCTTACCATGGGGAAATCAGCGAAAAAACAACAATCACAGGTTCAGACGATTCAGAGAACGGTTACTACCAGAAATGTAACTCAAGATAACGGTACTATATGCAATTTCTGGAAAGGCAGTTGCTTGTTTTGCCGTCAATTTCTGAGGACCTTCTGTTATTTTTTAGGACCATAATCAAGAAAATGCCTGTTCGGAAAACTACATTTTTGTCCGAGCATTTAAACACAGGTAATACATTTGTGCCCGAGCATTTAAAACACAGTCCCACTTGACCAAGTGCTTTGCATTCGTTGCATGCTTTTGCTGTTGCAGTCTATGGGATTCCAGCAAACAGCGCTGCCCGGGCAAACCATGCAAAGAGCGCAAAACACATAGTTAATTGCGTCTCTCATGTGTTCTCTCAAACAGGCACACACTTGCATTAACACAGATGCGAAGATGTGTTTGAAAGCCCGTTGTTCAAAGAAATAATATGAATTCTAGCAAGAAAGTCACCTTTGACGTTTTTAAAATAGGTGAAAACTTCTGATTTCTTTGTATTCATAACAAGCAGTGATGAATCGCAACGTAAAGCACAATTTAACCTGTTAAGCTTAGGAGAAAATAAGACTGGTTACCGTGCTGAAAACAGAATTTTTTCTACAGATTAAAACTTCAACGATTGTCTGTATTTGTCCACACTGCTTTTTTATATCCTCCTGATAATGTACCGCCATGCAATGCAATGCTTGTTCATTACCAATTATAACTTTCATGTTATGCTACTGCTTGTAAACGTAATGTTTTCCAGTGGACTTTGCCAGTAATCTAGTACAGTTCTCCGTAACCCTTTTTCACTCTCGGCACACTTAACAACTTTCCAAAGTTTTACGGCACACCTTAATTACTAATGTAAACAATACACTTTACGACTGGTTTTGAGTTGTTTTCACTTATTTTAATGACCACAACCGCTGTGCATTAGGCTGAATATTTAAAAGAGGAACTAGAAGTTTTCCATCAACTTTTTTTTAAGCATGTTTTTTTTTATTATTTGTGATGAATAACAAAGATGAGAAAGTTTGTTCACCCAAGTTTTTAGTGCAAAACTGAAGACGATTTTCAATAGCAACTTTCGAAACTCGCTTATAGACCTCTTGAATACAAATAAAAAACTAGTCATATGGAACATCCCTGAATTTTAATTTCAGAGTTCAGTGATTTTGTAGTTCAAGAATGTTTTTCCTGATAGGCAAGGATAATTCTTGTGTTGACATTTCAACATTAGCCGAAAAAGGATTTCGGATCCAACCACATTGTTCCATATTGATCCTGAAAAAGTAATGGTCATATTTCTGATGTAACAAAGTTAAGTGTTCTTGAGCAAAATCCAACACAAATTCTTTGGTGAAACTTTGATCATCAGAGCTTCCCTCAGGACCTTAGACAAAGGGGGCATAGTCTTCCCAAATGTTAATGTGCCCAGAAAGATATGTTTTAAACATACAATAAAAAATATTTCCTCCTAAAATGTATTTTGCCACTCAAACCTTAATACCTGACTACGGGCCTGGCTTCCCTATGTAAACAGAAATGCGCAAATTGAATGTCTGGATTTTGACGTTTCAGTAACGCAGCAAACATCTACCTTCGCCTATCATTATTGCCTTACGCCAGGCCTAACAGATGTTTGTGAAAACTTCAATTCTGATGTCATAAAAACATATAAATCTACAGTGGAAGTCTAGCTAGGGCAGTGTTTCTTAACCGGAGCCCTCGGCCCCCTTGGCGGCCACGGAACGGTTCTCTGGGAGCCACGAGCAGAAGCCTTTACTAAATAGCTCTGCCGTAAAATTGCAAAACCCTATTAATGAGCAGGGGGCCACAAGTGTTAACAGTCTTTGGAAGGGGGCCACAAACCATGAAAGGTTGAGAACCACTGAACTAGGATTCGAGTTAGCGAACTGTAATGCTCATATTTTCTGATAAAATTATTCCGCGGCACACCAATCTTTGTCTCGGGCACACCGATGTGCCGCGGCACGCCGGTTGCGGAGCACTGATCTGGTAAACCTTGCTAGTAAGCCTAATGGTTTCTCATAAAAATTCCTACTTTGTAATGGCGTGCCGTGCATTTCACGCTTAAATCTTCAGTGGTATCACCTAATCATACTCCCTGCTAAAAGCATGATTACACAGCCTCAAAAGCTATGGATGTTAAATTACATACCTACACATTATAGCTCAGTTCTTTTTAGATCACTACACTATTACAGACCCGGTTTGATCATTCTCACAACAAAGTAAGATGCTGTGGCTGGTAACGTCTTTCTTACTTCTACGACAGTGGTTCTCAACCATTTCGCCACAGGGAGCCAACTTCAGACCTACGATTTTGTTAGAGAGCGGCACTGTAAAATTTCACCACAGGTCAATTGGCACGTTTTGTTTTATTGCACTAACGAAGTCTGTTGAACAAAATGTTAGAGGTGTTACTGAAAGACTGCTAAGAGCCGCACAAAGGATGCTTGGATACTGCATGCGGCTCTTAGAACAGTGTTTGAAAACCATTGTTCAACAAGTAACACCACGCCTGTCCAGGTGCGATGGCACAGCCTTAGAGATTATTAAACCACGGAACAAACCAAAGGCTTTCGGATCCATTGTTACAGTCTGGCGTCGTAACTCGTAACAATCGCGTTAAGTGTGCTATAAAGAACTCTGTTGTACAGTAGGTAAAGTAAGTCTATTTAGCAAAACCATTAGTATCTAGGAAGGGACCCGGAGCCGGAGCTACCTTTCAAATGACCATAGCTCAGGCTCCGGTCCTACATTTTAAACTGAGCTGCGGCTCCTTCTGATTATTAATTTGAGCTCCTGCTCCAGGCAAAATGTCCAGCTCCGGGCCTCCGGCGCTCGGGTTCCGGCTCTGAAGTCCTGCTCAATACATGATGATGCACAGATCAAATCATCTTCCGCATGAAGCCTGCTTCTAGATTTGGTTTTTAATAACAAGAGCCGCCTGCTTGCCTAAAAAATTCCTTCAGTAATTGCATATTGTGCAAACACGTGGTAGGCTATTTTCCGTGTTGCAATAGTTTCTAACGCATAACGACCAAAGAGAGCATGTTATGTCATTTGCAGTTCATGATCTACGCTACCTACGTTTTCGTTAAAAGGTTCAACTTTGAAACATACTCAATTTTAGTAATATGTACCTGGCCGTGACCTGTAAAAAATTATTCCACGGCCCACAGATTGAGAAAACCTGGAGTAAACAATTAAAACCAGGTGGTGCACTAACAGTCAATAGGGAAGAAAATTTGACGAAGTATGCCGGGTCCATATATGCATGGGTAAAGAAAGCAGAAAAAATGGGAAGAGTAAGGATGAGAAAGTTGGTAACAAGCAGCAAAGCAAGATTCATAATTGACATCAGAAGCAAGACCTATTTCAGTTCGTGTGTGTTTGATTATTCCGTATATCTTCAAAAAGCACGAAATATGCAAGATAGACATTTATGTTGGCCCCCTACTTTTTCTTTGGCCCCGCAATGACCCCAATTTTTTAAGTCTAGAATCGCCACTGACGGCTCACACAAGACTCTATCTATATTCTGTTAAGCCAGTAGTTGTATGTTGAGCAGCCACTTGAAATGAAAGCTTTCTTCGTACTTTATGCGCATTCTCAGTTCTTTTGTATGTTAGCAAGTTTCGTTGTGAACTTCGCTGTTGTAGTGATAAGTGTATTTCACTCCCTTGTTTCGCGCAGCCTGATATTTTGCAGGTGTGGCCAGGGCTGTTGTAGGGCTGAGTGTGTTTTGCTTCCCTGTTTTAACGCGCAGTTGGATGTTTTTGCAGTTATGATTGCTTCGTAACATCGTTGAATGTAGGATATTTTGTTCATGTATCCAAGGTTGGAGCGCTGATAGTTTAAAGTCAATACAATGACATATTAAGTTATGCAATAACGAATAAGGAGAGTGCGTGTAGAATAACATGCATACTGTCTCAACAAGCTTCGACAAAACGTTGGATAAGAAACGTGCAATGTTGGAAGAACCTTTTTCAAATTGGTGGGTCACAAGTGAACGTCAAAGAAACTATGCAAAATTTTTTCATTTCAAGCGATTTTGTTTAACAGTCGACCTAATACAAATCGTGTTGCTAACTTATTTAAGCAAAATTCGAAATTTAAAAGTAGGGGATCTCGGCTCATGCGCCTACCCCGGTTCCGCCACCCCTGGAAACGTGAATACAACGTCGTAGTGCAGGTGCTGTTTGCATTAGGTTGTTTCTGATAATGGCAACGAAAAAGCTAAAAGTTTGCCTCTATATAATAAATTGTTATTTGCAATTACATTGCTCATTATTATGTAACTTGGGAAAAAGAATATGGTTGAACCTCGTAATTTTCCATTTTGTTCCTGTGCGCTGCTAAAATGAATAAGTCTACAATGCCAACACACCTCCATATCGTGATATGAAACATCGGCCCGCGAAGCAACCTGATAAAGAGTTGTTGCCCTTAACTTGTAAAGGCTGGACATCCTAGTAATACTGTTTTCAAGAAGCTGTTATTTTCGTTTATGCATTGCAGGCATAAATATTCATTATGTCTGGGCAACGAACATGCTTGTGCCCTTGTGGTAACCTCAGGCTGTATTTTGTGACTGGTCTTGGTTACAGTTCATTAAAAAGCTCAATATCTGATGTGAGAAAACATTCTGTAGAGACTGTGAGAAACTGGTTAAATGTGGAAGAGGACTATTTTTCGCTAATCATAAATAAAGGAAAAACACCAGGAAAACCGCATGCAACAACTGTGAAGGAAATACAAGATGCTATGCAAAGAGGAGAAGCTTTGTGCCAATGTGGAAAAATCACCAATGTATTTATTGGTCATAGTCATGGAGCAACTTGTTTAAGGGAAGCTTTGCTGACAATCCCACTTTATCCTCAGGAAGTAATGAAGCTCACTGAGCAGATGGCTTTGTTCAGCATTGGTGGTCTTCAAATCTTTCCTCGACACAGTGCAAAGGTAAGTTCGACACATGGAAACTTTTTGACTCTTCCCCCATCTGAGAGACACTGATGGGTTGTAAATATTTTCACAAGCTCACAAAGCAAAAATGGTTTCTGGGCTTTTTGCCAGCTTGACAAATTGCATAAAAACCGTTATTTCAAAAAGTATTTTTGCATAGCAGTAAAAATCTATACATTTGGGCCAGTAGACACATATGCCTTGGGACGACCTAAACCACCAAACTTCGACTGTTCTAACCCTGTTGGTAAAAAAGCGAAGGTTATAAGTATTGTCATAATTGACAAGGACAAGTTGCCAACGATCAATCAAGTCAAGCAGACATATATTTTTTATTTGGCTTTACCGTACCAATGAAACCGTGTGCACTGAAAAATTTATATCAAATTAAGTAAAACCGCCGTCAAACTTTATCGGAAAAATACCAACCAAACGTTCAACTTCAAACAGAAAAAACACACATCCTTCTTACCAACTCACGATACCTTTAACATTCAGGAAAACTGGATTCAAACGTTACATTTACAACATTAAGATTTAGCATCCCCTAAAGTGGAGAAGCAGTTCTTAACTGAGAGTATCTCGCAACAGAAATGGTTCGAGATAGGACTTCTCATGGTCCAACCTATGCCAGATCAAAGATAATTGTGTTGCATTACCGACTTACAGAGGTAGAAAATAACTTATGCATTGGTTTCAGCCAGGGAGCTCCAAAGATTTTTGTCCGAGGGCCACATCAGCTATTACTCAACAGTCCGAGGGCCAGACATCCAACACAATGTGATTGTTTAGGGATATGTTAATTCTACCAAATCAACAAATTTTCCGTAGTTGTCTTATTTTTCCTCATTGGATAAATGCCTTTGTGGACCTGATGAAATGGTTTCGCGGCCCGGATTTGGCCCGCGGGCCATAGTTTGGAGGCCCCTAGTTTAAGCAACAGACAACCACATTTTGAAGAACTACTAAACGAAAAGGTAAAAATAAGTAAATGGCATTCTTTGCATATAGTATCTTGTGTTTCGTTGTTAAATGCAATAAATAATGTGGCGTTTAGTATTTTCGTTCATATCCTTCAAAATTTTCTGTTCAACATTTTTGAAATTCAGTATTTATTAAGCAGGTATTTACAGAAGAAATTAGCTTTTGCTGCTAATGTGTGGTAATGTTTTTTTCTTGTATGAGTGGGGCAAGCTGAAAAATGAAGTGAGTATCATTGTTTTGAAGTTCCAAATAGCCTCTTTGACATTCTTCTTTAAAAATATGACATACTTTCTGTGGTTCGTGAAGAACATCCAGAAAAACATACATAATACGACAACAGCATAGTTATCTCTGTTGAAAAAACCGCAAGAAGTAGAAATATAGAAAAACTTGTGTCTAATGCATGAAACTACTTTTTAAAAAGTACGACAATTGCAATCATCAAACAATGCCAAGTCTGTTGCTGAAAATGGTGTCTCCAAAGCTTTTTCTTGAGAAAACTGAAAGTTTGTATTTACAAAAGAAAAAACAACAACAGAAAATAATGTAATGTTAGCTGAAAATATAGAGGAGTGCAAACGAATTAATACCCAGAAACTTTTTCCCAGCATGTAGGTATCTTAATATTGTATTTGTTGCCTGCTGGCATAATGCAGATTATTTCACAAACCAAGAAAGAAAATTTGTTGTTGATATCTGTGCTATCGAATTTGTAATTAGAATGTTTGATTAAAAACTGTGAACGTAAGGGCAGGTTAAACTTGAATTTTTCGTATTTTTCCCCCTTTTTCGATTGGGTCACTTGAATATTTTTATTCATGCAGATTATCTTTTTGGTAACTATTTAAGCCTGATGAAATTGTTAAACAAAGTTTCAAGTTTGCAACATTTCAAATATAAAAAGCCTGCAATGACGAAAGGAAAGAATATTTACATGACCTGAACGGCGTGAACGCATGCTCAAAATTCTACCAAGAAAACAGTGGCCTGTTTATGCAAAATTGCGACCATGGCAAAGTTTAAATGTGCGCCCTTTTTTATAATTCAAATATTAGATATTAGCAAACTTCTTACGAAATAAAAATCATGACGAAAATGTTGGTTTCGAAACAGAAAATATATGTTAATTTTTTATTTAAACTTTTCAGCACACAAAATTACAAATTCTCCATATGGACTATAACGTATTTCTATACTCATTTATTTTTATTATGAAGAATATCAATACATTCAATTAATAACGTTACCATAATTTATAGATAGTTTTGGCTGACCAAATTATTCATCTCACGAAAAAATAACACAACACATTACAACTGCGAAAACAATTTCTTTTTAAATGAAACACATTTAATTTGGATGACACGCACATTTAATTTGGATGTTACAATATAGTGGTATTATATTAAATAAGAACATGCAGCAAATGCTATTATGATGCCTGACCGTGGTGTTATGTCATAATGCTCGGTACTGGCGCAACACGCCCCGAATTTAATGTATTAGGTAAGGGCTCTGTGTTGATGGCTGATGCAGCTTTGCAGCGAATGGTTGTATGTGGCCCAAAATATAGGGTGAAGAAACTGTAAGTCAAATTTTCAATTTTTACCAAGCAATTTTTGCGCCTCAGCCAAGATGGCGCCCATGGCACAAGCCATGCCTGCCATACCCCACATATGCCAATGCCGAGAACGGCAATCTACTCGAAAATTGACTTACACTGCAATTAGAGGCGACTGACATGATCTCAACGCACAACTGACTGAGATGAGGATATAAGCTTACTGCATGCATAAGAAGCCACTAGTAACTACCCGTATTTTGAATTTTTGGATTGTGTGATAGAGCATCAGTCATAAAAATATGTTTCTTCAAATGCTAAAGACCTAAAGAAATCGGGAACAACATTGGAACCTCTCTAAACATCCTGCCGTCTGATTTGTGCTACTTATAAAATTTGTTAAAGTTCACTTTTGCCCGAGACCCGCCTAATGCTAGTCACACAGTGACCGTGAACCATGCAACCTCTTGCAGAAATTGTTCAACTTTTCAAAAGAGAAACGAATAACGTTGTATTAAACTGATTGTTTGATTGGTTGATTGACTGATTGATTGAATGAATGATTGATTCATTGACTCAGCTAATGGACAGAAGCAATTAAGAGCCATCATGCAAAACGTAACTAATTGCCAGTGGAAATTAGAATAAATGAAAACACCATCGCAAAATAACTGATTACTGTAATTTAAACAAAGAGTGTCACTGTGTCACATAGGACTGGTGAAGGACTATGCGGTGATCTAGTCAACCAGCCTCGTTTATCACTTTTTAACAAGTCTTCTTCTTTTGAGCGAATTGTTGAAACCACCGCTTGGCCGCACTAGATCTCGGGGCAGGTGCTGAGCAGCTATTCAATTGTCTCATCTGCGCCAAACTCACAGGCCGCAGAGGAAGCCATACCCCATTTGTATAGGGAGGAGCGAAAACGTCCGACAGCGGTGCGGAGGCGGGTAAGCCGG
>JGI24158J21664_10005158_pt1 | contig 16999 bp, 10 predicted proteins | sample Ectturendosymbi3_FD_21664 | JGI IMG/M metagenome (IMG submission 21664)
TGGTCGGTTTCGCGTCTATTCTGTCACTTGATGCTGCAACTTCGCTTGCAGTATTCCGTCTACTCGGAACTCCTCATGCTTGACATGAACTTTCTCACGAAACTATTAACAGCCGATTTATCGTAACAAGAAAAGTAAATGTTTAGGTCGCATTCTTCGGTGCGGTCCTACCTAACTCGGCTTTTTAGGCTTTCATTCACCGCGCAAGCTCAAATCAGTGACTCGTTCAAAGGCTGATGTTTTGGATGATATTATTTAAAGTACGGGTTCCTTAATAGTTAGCGCTTTGTTCCATTGTTCTTTCTCAATTGCTTCCTTTATCGTTTCCTCTTTGTGCAGCCAATATGAGCAATGCTTGTGGGCTTCCAAGTTTCTGGTTCCTTAGTGGTATCTAGCAATGTAGTCATTTTTGTTGCTGGGATTTGAACAATTGGGTTATACTGTATTAAGAGTGGTTGTTTTTTTTCAAAATTTTCGGACGCCAGCATATCATTACGTATCGCATCTGACGTTCTCAAGTGCTAGCAAACTGTTTGCTCTTCAGCCAAAGAACTATAATGAGACCGTTCGGTTCGGAGATCAGTCCCGCAAGAAAAGCGTCGAACGTGAAAAAAAAGTTCTGGTTAGCATATTTTTGTCAAAAAAATAAAAAAAACAATCCATTAATTACTATAATCGGTGTCATCTCAATTGTTAGCACTGATCTTTTGCGACCAACGTGTATTTGACGTTTCCCGCTTACAATTCGTCAAATCAACCACCGTTTCGCATGGATGAGAGATCCTATTCGCTCAGATTTGCATTTTCATTCTTGTGCCGTTTGCTGTTGAAAAATACTAATCTGAGCCTTCCGATACACACTCTGTCGTTTATATAGCAACAATGCTAGTTTAGTGTTCCGCCTTAGGCGGCGAAGTGACGTGTTCTGTCTTTCGTTTGATAACTTCGTCTGAAAAAACGGCGTTGTCTTGTTGCGCTAGTATGAGACGTCCTAGGAAAATCTTTTTAGTGTCATTGAAGCTACCGTGTTAATACAGACGCACATGCGCGTTTGAACTGTAGACTGGCGTTAGAACAGCAAAGCCCTGTAAAAGCATCGATTTGTCCACGCGGTTGGCTTCTCTCAGCATCCAAACCTCTCGCGGCCTGTTGCAAACTCGCGAATAACTGAAAACCGGGATTGCATAATTTTCTGTGGCAGTGAAATCTGCACATTTGGTTGCTCGAATGTAATCTGTGGTGGAGAGTGGTGTGTGCCTTGTTGAGCACGTTTATCATAGTCAAATTCGTGTTGTGTGCATCTCTGCCAGTGAAGGAATTCAAGCAAAATCATACGCTGAACAAGTTGAACCTTGTTTCGATACGTTGGGTTAGATGTTGCGCTGCTGTGAGTTGCCAGATAACGCTCTGGTGAAACGCTGCGCATGTCCGTGACTCATGTGGCAAGTTGCTTTGCTTCGTTTGCCTGCTTGGCGGTAGAACTGGTAAATGTTGATGAGGAGGTAAGCAATAGAAGTCATCTGAGAGTATTAGAGAGTTTTCAGGAACTGTCGCTGCTCATTTACCCGTATCATAGCACTGAAAATAAAAAGTTTTGCAATAAGAATATTCAGGCAATGTATCCATATTGTTGTGCATGTGAAGATTGCAAACCACGCTTTGATTCATAGCATAAGGTGTATCCTGGCGTATTTTTCCACGTGTAGGTTGCATACGTTTTGCACAGAAAAACGTATGCGGTTATAACTGGCCCTTTTTTGTTTTCATCTTTCCACTTCCAGAGCAACAAATTTTTTCCGCGTTCAGTTCCTGATTCTATCCACAAACGCAAGTCCGTTTTTTCTTGCGACCAGTGATATGCGAATGTTTTTTTTTTAATTTTATTTTTCAGGCATTCCAACAACCGTAGAAAGCGAAGATTCTGAGGATGAATTCGTAGATAGAGGAGAAATGCCTGTTGGTCCAAGACCTCCCACTGCCGGGAGCAAGAGCCGCCATCTTACTGCTTCGCAGAGCTTCGACGTAAGAGCTATGTTTTTATCTATAGCGCCACTTTAGTCATTCGCATTCGATGCTGTGTTATGCTTTTTCGTTGCAACCATACATCAGTCGGTTTTCGGTGTTCTTGTAGTCTTCGATGGCGTGCAGGGGTCAGTGATTTTTGAATAACTCGAAAAATGGTGGCTAAGTCTTGCACGCAGCGCTATATCTGTGCTGAGCAGCGGCATAAGCGCACTTGTGTTTGCTACATTTTTACGCACCTTTTGACAATGCTGCGTTTTGCATTCGCCGTGTCACAGTCGTAGTCATTTAAAAATCAATTTTAGGTGCAAAGTACGCTTCAATGCAGTTAGCCCAGTTCTGTAAATGGCAGCATTTGCAAATATGGTTGAAAGGTTTTCGGTAACCACTATTGGGCCTTAAGTAAACTAGTGTCAAGCGTGAAAATTCATTTCAAGTAAAAGCTGGCTGTGAGTTGCAAGTGATCGTTACTTTCGAAGCGCAGCGTACAGGGCACAGACTGAAACGGACGCTGTCAATTGTTCCCGTGCGTGCATAGTCTAAACTTTAGAGTACATGGCGTGAGGAACCTTTACACAGACCTCCTTAAAACACTCAACAATTTCATCAAGCGCCAGACGAGTATTGTTGACGGTGGATGATATTGCTGGTATGAGTGCCGTCATTCTTCTTTAATAGGATCGATGTGTAATGCTTGCGTTAGTAAGGCCTGACATTTTTTTGTCTCATTGAGACAAAGCACAGTTACCTTGTTCCTACTACTGGTGCGGACAGTGCAGGAATGTGTTATTCTCGAATGATGTGGATTCACCAACGCTCAATTCATTAAGTTTTGCTAATTTCAGCTGTGTCTGTTTCTTTTCCGTATTTCGAAATTTCAACAATGCTACTTTCTTGAAGCAAGCTTTCTTGCATACTTACCATAAAGGTACACGAGAAGCATTACCATTAAGGTACACTTACCATTAAGGATTTTCAAAAAGTTAATCCTTCGTGAAGGCGCATGTTTTTTGTGCCTGCAACGCACATGGAAATGTGCAGTTTTATTTTTTTTTCCCCGAAACACGCCTGGTAAATCTCAATCTCCCAGCTGCAGATATGTGAGAAACATACAGTGAAATGCAAGAAGCAAGTACCGAAATAAAGGTGTGTTCCTATAATCTCTTGGGTGTGTGTGTGTGTGCGAACACCCCCCATGTACCCATTCATTTGCTGCAATGCGTAAATCCGGTTTTTGCTGAAGGGCCGAAAGCACGGTTGGCGCTCGAAGCTCCCCCCTGCTGCTTCGGAGTCAAACGAGAGAAATGTCTTTCAAGCGAATCCTCGCGCCTTGTCCCCAACCTCCCCCAGTATTTTGTCACCGCGTTTACCGAACGATCAAGCCAGCCTTCGCTCGCACCCACCGCCCGATTATGACGACGTTTTCATTTCGCCTGATATTATGTCACCGATTCCTCCAGTCGTCGAACAGCTACCTGGCAGTCCGATCGCGCCGTTGCCGCCATCGGAATCTTTTCAGTTGCCTACTGCTGTAAGCAGCGCATGCTGTGCTTGCGTGTGGCCTTAGCTGTTGACACGTGATTGGTTGCTGGTTGGTAGTGCCGCGTGATAACCGATTGCAAATGCAAAAATCCACTTGACAGAGTTCTATGATTGATTCATGATCAGATAAAAAAGCCTTACGTTGCTGGAGGTTATGCAAAAAACTTTGTCTGATTAGCATTCCTTACCTGTTTCCTGGTGCTTCGTAGACCCAATCTTTTTGCGGTTGGCTTTTCATCTGAAAGGAGAAACGCACTTGTGCCTAACGCTAAGTTTTGCATGGTCTTCATTTGTTTGTGGCGTTGACTTCTTTGTGTTAACGTAGCAAACACTGTTTGCTGTGAAAACGACAACAGACGCTTGTCTCGCTTTGGTTGTGCTGCTGTGAAACCAAATTTGGCTGAGAAATAAAGTGAATCAGATATGAGTGAAAAATAACATGGGTACGTTTTTCGAAATTACGCAACCGGAGAGTTACTTGCTTTTTAACATCACTTAGTTCAAATTTTTGTCTGTCCATTTTAATTTTAAAAGGCATCCATTAACGGCACCCTTTGCACATGCGTTGATTCGTGTGGTATAGATACCGCTCCTGCGCTTCTTATCCATCTTTTCTAAGGTCAGATCCGCAATCTGAGGATGCTCGTTTTTGCTTTTGACTGATAGCAACTGCAGTATTCTAGTAAGTTCGGTCGGGTGTCGCGCCAAACAGGACTCTGCGTCTCAAACATCCTTTACAGGGAATCTGGGCACCTTTCTGCTAGAGCAGCTGTCAGGCAATGGCTCCAGTCTTGGGCATGAACTGCCTACAGTTGACGTACAGATCCTTCGCGATGCATAGAATGTTCAGCTTGTGTATGATCGGTTGTTTTTTTGCGATATGCGAGTCTTGTTACGTTTCAGTAACATTCGTCAAGGTTATTTTTGTTTTGTCTGGCTAGCAACAAGCTATATGTAAGCTATGTAGTTAGTACGTGAAGGCGGTTTAAGTTGATATGAATTTGTGTACTTTATTAAATCTTGTGGTTGAAAAAAAACAATGATCATATTCGTAAAATGATTCTTCTTGTTTTTAACGTTACGCTTGTAAATCTTATCCGGAAAAATTTGGCAACAGTCGAATTGAATTTTGAACATTTTTAAATTCTAACTTCAGTCAAGTTTGCCACTATCAACTCGTTTTGTTTAGTGAACTAAAATAGTTTCACGCCAGTTACCCAGGTCTTTTTCACAGTCAGAAATAGTTGGTAGCAGTCATGTTGGTGCGTCTTATTCTCTTTCAATAAATGTCTGTGTCACTTACAGTGGAATTGACGTTTCAGTTTTTGCCGAATGCGTACGGTCGGTATTGCGTTGTACAGACAGTTGAGATCGTGTTTATTTGAGAACACGTTCATTCGAGATGAGACCACGTTCATTCGAGACCGCGTTCATTCGAGACCGCGTTCATTCGAGACCGCCTTTATTCGAGACCGCCTTTATTCGAGACCGCCTTTATTCGAGACCACGTTTATTCGAGACCACGTTTATTCGAGACCACGTTTATTCGAGACCACGTTTATTCGAGACCACGTTTATTCGAGACCACGTTTATTTGAGACCACGTTTATTCGAGACCACATTCATTTGAGACCTGTTCGTGTGAGACCATATTCATTTGAAGCATGGTCGTTTGACACCATGTTCATTTGATACCACATTCATCTGAAACCTCATTAATTTGAAACCACGTTCAATGGAGACCTCATTCGTCTGAGACCTTTTCAGTTGAGACCCGAGGTATCATGAGGTCCTGCTATGTTTCGAAGCACAAGTGCATTGACAATGCAGTGTGAGCCACCTTGCATTCGGAAAGGGTCACTTTGGGAAACTTCAGCTAAAGAGCCACCTGGCGAAACTTCAAACGTATCTCAAAAAAGGTAAATCGTAAAAATGTGATTCACACAAAGTCAAAACAGCTGTGTTAACGTGGTATAAAATGAAGTCTCAAATGAATGTGGTTTAAAATGAGCACGTCTTCAATGAATAGGTCTCAAATGAAAAAGTCTCAGATCAATGTGGCCTCAAATGAACTAGTCTGTCATGAACAGGTCTTAATTGTCATGAACCAGTGCTTCCAGCATCGTGAAAACTAGCATCAGCCCTAGAAAAAAAAAACGATTGTTTTGTCATAGTGCTACGTTAATAATCTTCACAGCAAATGCGTTGTTATGCGAGCTGGGTACAGGCTTCCTTTCGGGCTTCATTTTACATCAAAATTGAGTGCAAGTTAGATGTTGTAATTAGCTGCACTTGTGAAATAGGCGTATGTTTATCCTTTCGTGCAAACCTTATGCAGAGTGTGTTTGAAAGTAAGCTTGTTTGATGCTCTTGTTGGTGTATTAAACTGTATTTGATAAGCGGAAATGTCGGGTGTTCAGAAACAGAGACAAAGAACGAAGGACAGCGCAAAAGACAGGTCAACTGTGGAGATATTGAATGTAGAGCAGGAAGATCTTCTTGAGGCCGTGAGTGTGCAGAAAGTTGAGCGTGGACAGGCTAGAATGCCAGAACTGCGCGAGAAAAAGGTTTTTGGCAGCGTGCTGAAAGAAAATTGGATCGACCCTGACGGATCGGAAGACGCAGTCTTAAAACAGAGAAATTGCGACGAAATAACTGAAGTAGAAACGCTCACAGGCAGGTATATACCTGTATTGGCGCTTTTGTGTTGTGTAATACTTAAGGTAAGACTGTAACAGGCTTGAAGTAAAATAATGAAGCCAGCTATTGATACAGCGCCAGGAAAATTTTAAGTAGCAGCTAGCCACACACGCTTTTGTGCTGAAGTCCCGTGCTGGCCACACACACTTTATAGCTGCTTTTGTTGGAAATGAAAGGAGTATTATTTAAATAGCTATTAAGCCTATGGGTGTGGCCGAGAAATTGCTAGCCTCTTCCAAGAGCCAAACGTGTGAATATTTTATGAACGTTATTGCTCAAAATTCGGGCCACAATTAGTCACAAATAAAGTTAGCTTATACAGCGGTGTAATGCGCCCGCTCTTACCATCAAAGGTATTCTTTTAAAGCGAAAGATTGGCAGCTGCGTAAACTTTATCCTGATACTATTAACTTAGGAGCCGTATTTCCGATTGATGGAATGTCTATTTCTTAACAACGTACTCCTCCAGCTTATCTGAACTCCGGAACCAGTTATGTTTTCTCCAAAATGTACTACTCAGGTTACGGGACGCAAGCATGAAGTTATTAAAAAGCCATTGGTGTTGCTTCAGCTCTACTTCTGTAACGTACTGATAACCGACGCCGAATTATTCCGCGAAGCTTTTGATGAATCGCTTGTCGACGCGGTACGCCGTGCTTGCTATTTTCAACCCATTGTCCTGAAAACGCTTTGGTTGTAGCTGGTGGTCCCGGCGTTGCTATTCACGAAGCGGACGACGCGGCGTCATGGCTGCGAACATGAATGTGAAGGACTTTATAAACATTTTCTTTCGATGACGGTCACAAATGTTCATCTAGTTTACTTTTACCTGTGGATTGAACTTCGTCGTGTTGTAGAAACAAGCACATGACTCGTACAGTACAAGCTTGGTGCGCTTGCATCGTCGATGCCTGCGTTATGTTGCGCCTCCCACATTTGATTTGGACTCAATGGCAACATATTGGACCGTTCGCATTTTCCCTATCAGAAGAAGGGCGACCTCTAATTTTAATTCAAGCTGATATCTTGCACGTTTTGGTTAAATTTTTATAACATACTTTTATGATTACTTCCTTTTTCNACTTAACTGAAAGTTATCGCTTAATTTTGAAACTGAGGGGATATTTAAAAGTGTTTAAGCGGCATCGTGTGGGTTCAACTTNCTTTGGCGTCGACAACCCGGAGGCATTCTTATTTAAACTTGCTCGCAGTTTTCAGCTGCGCACCATCGCCTCAAGGCGAAGTCCATGATGCAAGCCATGAAAAAACACAAATTAGGTTGAGTATTTCTTCTGATCCTTAAAACCAACCACGAGCTTCGTGTCGATGGCGGCGGTGGTGAAACTTGACGATAGTTTTGTCTGCAAGGCGCATATCGCACGCGCATCGTTCCCGTCAGTCGAGCCAACGTCAGACGACGAAGGCGGCTTTGTCATCCGCTGTCGCCTGCCTGTGCGAAGTTGTTAACTGCTGCGGGTCGTCAAATGCTGACCATTTAAAACTCAGTTGCGTTGCTGTTTCAATGTAACTGAAAACTCGTCTCGCTTGAGTTGCGCAACTGGCAATAATGATGTGGCTTGCAATCCGGACTGGAAAACTGCCGGTTGCAAAAGCTATTTTGATTTCTGATCCGGAGGTACGATCCGTAGCATATCAAGACTAATATTGGCAGGCAGTTTACTTTATGCTTGCTGACCCCGCGTGATTTGGTTCTTTTTTTTTTGCTGTAGAAATAAAAACACGTTAAAAAGACATAAAAAACTGTTTTGCAAAATATGAAGCGAAACTCTAGATTCGAACCAGGAGTTGCGCGGTGATTAACTGGTCGTTTGGGCAATTTTAACGCTTGTGGCAATGTTGCAAGGGTGTGGACGCCAACAAAGCGTAAAAAACTCCTCTCTGAGAGTTACCCACTTAACGTATGAATGGATTTCGTGCGCACCAGCGAATGTTGAGCTTGCGTTGCGTAACCCTACGGCCGGACAAAAATCGTAACAATCGTTTCTGTTCGCCACGTAAAAACACTTTCGCCTCAGTTTTGTCGTTTTTCCGTAGCTGTAAAGTACGTGGACGACTTTGCGTCGCGTGGCCCCACCGACAGCGAAAAGCTCTGTGAATAACAATCGTTCTGTTCGTCAGTTAACCGTAAATTCGCCCGCTTTTTTTCTCAAAGTTATAGTTTTGCCACAAGCTGTGAAGAACATGGACGCAGTAATTTTAAGAAGGTCAAGCGTTCAGTTGGCTTGCGTGGCCAGAGACTGGTACTTGTTTACGTTTTGGTCAATCTTAACCATATACACTCTATACCAGTGGTTCTCAACCACTGTTCTTCTGCGGCTCACAAGGCCCTCAGCAGTCTTTCAATAAAACCTCTAATATTCTGTGTAACCGACTTAATTCTGCTATAAAACAAAACGTGTCAATCGATTTGTGTCAAAATTTCTTTAGTGTGGATCTCTAACAAAGTCGTAAGTCTGGATTTGGCTCCCTTCAGTGAAAAGGTTGAGAACCATTGCTCTATACAGCATATATTGTAAAAAGGGTTTTTTCAAAGGTGTTTTAGGGACCCGATTCGGGTCCCTAGAACCAGAGAAAATTATCATCGGGTCCCTAGAATAAGAGAAATCGGGTCCCTACAGGACCATACCGGGTACCTAACATTTTTCTCAAAATAAAGCTGATTGTGAACAAGGATTTCCATCAGTTTTCTGTGACGCTTCAATTTCTTGGNAACACTGTTACCCCGTTGAGAATAAATAAAATATATATTTCTAGCCTTAACTTGACCGCAGCTTTCTGCATAAAACAACATCTCAAGGTTGCCTGGCGTTTTCGTTTGAAAGGAGGTATAACAATATCATACTCTTGAGTTATGCACCTGCAAACTTGCAAAAATAACCAAAGCTATGTTGTGCTTGTATAAACTGAAGAAAAAGCAGCCCAACCATGATCACCATCGGTTTTATTGGTAGATGTGAGTGCTTCCGCTGATTGCTCAAGGGCGAAGTGTACAATTTTAATATCAATCGTCGGTTGCTTGAATGATTCATTGCTGACAAAGGGCACCTTTTGATAAATATTGTCAATGGCGAATTGCCTGCAGCAACTAGACAGGAGGGCGTGGAATATAAAACATGATTGCATGGTTTCCATTAACGCACACGACGGCTGTGTCACATGCAGCACGTTGTCGTGCTGTTACACCAAGGTCACAGCAAAAACTTTATGAAAGCAAACCGGCTTGAATGTTGTGTAACTTTATTCGAAAAGCTCTTAAAAAGCTGCCGTGTAGACCCATACCAAAGTTGACGCGGTTCCAGCCATTGTTCTGAAAGAACCAGACATATTGATAAAATTGGTTTGGGTTTTTCTTTGTCGCAGAATTTTGTTTTTTTAACGCAGCTATGCCTAGTTTGGTTGGAATCAGAAACCTGTGCATTCACTGTCAAAACATTCACTGCTTAGCTAAAACTTTGTTAAAGTTTCAGTTTTGCGAGTCAACACGCTACTGCAACTTCTTATTGAGTTGGCAAAACAATGTTTTGCTTGATTGAAAAAAAACTGCTCGCAATTAATATGTGATGAACTTCATGTTATATCGAATATATAGTTTACATTAGATGTTCCAAGACTAGACCAATAAGGCGCAAAAGTAAGATGTGTATAGTTCTTGGTAAATGAGACTTGTTCTCGAAACCGGTGTAGTTTGTCTTTAAACAAGTTGCGTTTCCAGCCTTGGTAAATCACTGCAAATGCATCAGGCAGAGTTGAACGAAGAAAGAATGATAAAATAGAAAAAGGCAAATATAGAGATTCGTGTACTACCGTAATAAATAGCGGATATCGCAGAATAGCTACTTTTATTGATTTTCACCTAGGAAAAAGATTTTTAAGAATCGCATTCAGCTGGTGATTAAAATAACGCCACCCCTAAAACATAAAAACACCCAACCAATGTGCTGCTCGTTAGTGCTCAGCATGTCGTCGTACTGCAGCACATGGGCAAACTAACTGCCAAATAAACGGATTGCTATCGTCGCTCCTGCACAATGTGATGCCGCTGCGCGAGCTTTCGCTCACATCTGGCAAGCGCAAGGGAGCATAACCACGAGCGCAGCGACGCAGCACTTTGTGTCCGCTGCTGCATAAATGAGCTTGTGCGCACAGTTGGATTAGAATCGTAATCTGGAAGCGCGCCGTTAATACTCACTCATTAATCTCTGCGAAGCGAAACAAGCAGTTGGACCTTGTTGGTTTTTTATTTTGTCTGAGGAATATTTCAAGTTGAACGCACGTCTTTTTGGGACAAAAAAACGCGTTTTTTGCGCGGAAAATTTTGCACCAGCATACAGTAAAGCAAGCTCTCAGAATGCTGACATTTTGGGGCGCGCCGCGGGCCACCGCCGCCTATTGCGTGATAGACAGCCAATACATATGTTCCAGACTTGCGTTTTATCCAGAACGGATTGCAACCAAGACTTTATTTTGTGTTTTGATCTTTCACGTTCGTTTCTGTTGCAAATGTTCTAAAAATTGCATTCAGAATTTTCTCGGAAACGAAACGGAAATTTCCACTTTCTTATCCGGTACAAAAAAATCTTCAGTTTCAAGCGTCTCTGGAAGTTTCCAACTTCTCGCAGATCAAGACTTTTAGGATGAGTGCCATCACATGTTCATATTCGTAGGGTACCGACCGTTGTGAACAGTGGTTTGATGAGTATCTTGCCCCCTTCGCATCAGTTTCACGGTGAATATAATCGTTTGCGCGGAAGCAATATTGCGTCGCACTATACAGATACGCAATACTGCAGGTTATTGAAACTCCAGTCGAAAGCGCCCAAATTTATCATTCAAACCAATTGCCTCAAGTTTTTATCTTCCCATAACTTCGTCCGAACGCTGATATTTTGCTTCATCAGGAGTGACGAGCGCAAAACAGAGTCAGCTCAGCAGCAGCAGAGATTGACAGATTGCAGCTACGCCACTAACGGCAGCAGAGCCGGCACAGATCAGGCCGAGAATGCGAACGACCGGATCTGGTGGGCGATCGTCCGACTAAAGTGGGTACTTTCCCGCATGCAGGACCGCATCATCAGCAGCAACTGCGAGACCGAGGGCGGCTCGCTGAGCGCCATCCGGGAGCGCGCCAAGGATCGCGCGGCGCGCTCCAGCCCTCCCACCAGCCACAGTGCCGGGGGCCCGTTGCAAGGTGCCGGCGGCGCGAAAGTCGATTTTAACGAAGAGACCATGAAAGATTGGCAGATAGTGTCCGACCTGTGCTCCGAACTTGCCGACGTCGTCGTGAAAGGGCGCGAAATCGTGCAGACGACGGCGGCCGACTCCCCGGCGCGAATGTGTTTGGCGAATTTCAGTTACCGAGCCGCGACCACCGTCGTGCAATCGATTTTGCGCTCCGAGGGCACGTTATTGTGCCTGCTTCGATCCATCGACGACTTGCTGGCCGACTATCAAAAGGAGGCCCTACACAGTTGCGACTCGCAGTCTTCCGACAAGGCAAACGTTGGCACTTTCTTTGAATCGTTTTCGAACGACGAGACGCTCTACCCGGAAGTGTTGCAAGCATCACGTCGATTCACTTCCGCCCAGGTAATCCGACGTTACCCAGCAACGCTGCGCATGTGCGACTCTCTTCGCGAAACCAGACAGTGTCTTATTTGAGAATCTTGTCGGTTTGGTTGGATACGGTCAGAACTTCTTTTGCTTTCAGGTTAAAAGTGCAGCATTTTTTTAAACGCAAGTCAGTGGAACTTTCCCTGCGAAAAATTTCGTTTGAGAGAAATTTAGGTAGAGATGGAAGAAGTAAGGATCATTGCAGGTTTTATTAGGTGTGTCGATTTCATTTCCGAATAGTTTCAGCTGAACTGCAGTCATGCTGAGACTTGCTTCCCAAAAACGGCATGGCCTTTCGCTGAACTCACTGACAGTTGTTCACATCTGTGGTTCGGGCATTTCCGATTTTTTTCCTATCGCTGAAACCAATATCGGACCATTGTTGTTGGAATCAGCGAATTCCTCATCGAAAAAGCGTGTTGTGTGCTCTGTGAAGCATGTTGTGTGCTATATGTTCTTTGCTCCGTAATCGAATAGAAGACTGAATCTGCTCTCCCGTAAAATTTTAGTTCACATCGGTCCCGGTAATTCTTTTCTCCATAGGTGTGTTTTGCTGATTTTGTTACCATTGCTGATAAAATTGATGCATTTTGCGTTGCCGCAAAAATGCTTTTTCTATCAATTGATAAAAAAATATAAGCACCTGGAAGTGGTGGGCGTAACGTCAAGTGAAAGTACCATTTAGATTGTAAAGTTAGGTCTAAGAAGCTAAAAGTCGCTCAAATCGTTGAAGTGCCGTCGATCGCATCCTGACGAAACTTACTGACTTGAACTGATGTGTTTCGGCCTATCAGTAGTAAACACGGTTGACATTCTTCAAATGTCTTCGTGCATGCTGCTGCGCGTGTTGTTCATATTTGTGTACGTTGCTTCGAGTGGCGTTTGATTTTCCTTAGCCGTAGAAATTTAGTTTTCGTGGCACGCGATGCTGTTCACAGGTATGGCTGAAAACCGAACAAATCAGTTTTTAACGCTTTCGTAGAGCTGCTGGACAGGCTTGCCTAGTTGACAATTATCTAATAACCACAATTTATTGCAATCTGATTTTGAACGTTGCTAGAAGCGGCTGATCCGAGAGTGCTGATACGTGTGCAAGGCAGAAGCTGCAAAGTGGCGTAATTGCAGCAGGCCGTCGTTTTGCAAAACCGCTCTTCATCGACTATTGCAGATTGACAATCGACCTACCAGTAGTCTCGCTACATCGCAGATTCCAGGCATGAACCTCGATGACTTGGAGGCTTTCTGTATGCAACCCGCGCCGCAGGTTTGACTTAGTTGCAATCAGTGACTTTAAATGTATGATTTGCCCGGACTTTTCTTTGAAAACACGTTTTGATTTATTATTTTTTGTGGTCATAGGCTGCTCATAGGTCCTTTTTTAATGTAGTACTGTTTTGTGGTAACTATTTAGAATACTCTCCCTGATAGTAACAGCTGATATGCAGATAGTGGCAAATACGTGCTTGTAACAAGCTGTTCAGATCTTACCCGAGTATGAANTACCTCTACACCCGTACATAGCCTGTNCCATCTNTGCCCCAACTCCTGTTTGAGGATAATTAATCAGAAACGGACTTTATTTTGTAAAACAATCTAGCTTGTTTCTGAAAAATAATATTTTTTGCTTCGAAATGAACTGCTCGAGACATTTTTTTGCTTTGTCATCAACCAAAAGCGTTAGGTGAGCAANATGTGTCGCAAGCAGTTACGTAGNACTTCCACCGAAAATATTCTTCCTATTTGAATAACGTCTGCGCCCTTGGATTTTTTTGGATTTTATTTGTAGGTAACGAATTCGCCAAATCCCTGTGGTAGTCCGAAAGAGTTCGAGAGCCCTGTTTTTCACGTTGCGATTCTGTTGACGTTGACGTGTTGACCAAATTATCGGTGTTTAAATTGTGATTTCTGTTGTGAATATTCCAATTAAACAAACTCTGAATTATNTANTTCGGCTGTAGCGAGACATGTCTTCTTTTCAGTGGAGAGCCTCCAATGTTTTCGGTACTACGCCCTGCTGGCAAAACCAATTGTTCTTCGTCGTTCGTGCCCCACAACCCAGTCGGATCTGGTCTCCTTGTGATGTAACAATGAAACAAGCGAATCCCTTCTTGCGCCTATGCAGCGCGATATTTTTTGTAACAAGCTTCAGTACGGTCGTTGTAATCCACTGCCGTTAACTTCATTCATGCAGGGTTACACGATCAAGTGCAAAATAACCCGCGACAAGAAAGGACTCGACAGACACGCTTTTCCGACCTACTACCTCCATTACGAAAGGGAAGACGGCAAAAAGGTGCGAGCATGTACCGCGATGCCTATTAGAAGTGAAACGTGCCTTTTCGATTCGCTTCGAACCTCTGCATTTTCCTTTTTTTGCCACGTATCGCACAGACCTTCATCTTAGCCGGAAGGAAACGAAAGCGGAGCAAAACCTCCAATTACCTCATATCCGTCGACGCCACCGATTTGTCGCGAGGCGGTGAATCTTTCATTGGTAAGTGATATGGAATCGCCCTCACAGACAGTTTGCCCCGTGTATTGTTCTTCTTCATGTCTTTATTGTTGTGTATGTAATTGTGTTTACGGTCTGAGAAGGGTGCGCTTTTGTGTGGAGTGGAAAAAACGTTTGCTTCTATTTTCATCCCCCCCCAGTGTGACTTGCATGAGGGGTGCTATAAACGAACGTTTTCGCTTCAGGGTGCCACCAGCCTGCTCCTCAGGTTGTTAAGATAAGAAAGACGAATTGGTTCTTGTTCTTTCCGGCCGTTCTCAGAACAGTAGTGATGCTCCTGTTCGTCTGAAACTTCAGTCGCATATTCCGATTTTAATCGAAACGAATGCAGAGCTTCATATATTGTTATTACACGTTTGAAACGCCTTAATCATTGTCTGAAATATCCAGCGCCGTTTCAAATATTTATGATGGAGTCGTTCGTTTCTGAAAGTATATAACCATGATGTCGGCCACAAAACTGTCGCACTGATTGGTGAAAGGTGACTTCGTTCTTTTTTTCGGTTTGCGATGGAAGGTCCTGTAGCAGGTTTGATTTCATGGGTCTTTTGCAAGAGCTATGCAGTCGAGGTGGCGGCCACATCATGTTCCTGACAATGCTTCACACTGGAACTGTCAGTTCGCTGTGGTTTAAACTCTTCTTTCGAGCGGTCGCTGCTTAAACGAAATGTGAACCTGCGCTTGTTTGGAGATCACGATTGTAAAAGCTTGTAGCTTTTTCCAGCTACCTTACAAATGGCCGTTGTACACCTTTGTAGGGAAAGTTACGGAAGACTACTTACATTTTCTCACTGCTTCGCTTCAATAAAACAGCTAGCTTATTGTCACAAAGACAGAGTTACAGCGCTCACGAACGTCGTTGAAGACCTTGCATTAAATTGCTTCAAGCGTTGTGAGCAATGTGTTCGTTTTCGTTTGACACTATTCCAAGCACTGCGCACCGCAGAACCACTTTAACTTGTTCTAGTCTTTCAAAGCGTTAGCAGGTGTGTGCGGTCTTGGCTGGGATTTTTGTTGTGTTAAGTCAACAAGCAGCGTCCTTGTATTAATAACTCTTTGACTGAAAACCTGCGTTTATTCTGTACGTTACGTAAGGCGAGACCTGTGCCAATGTCAAGATTACGTCTGTCTATTGATAAAATTGAAATTCAGTTTCTGGTCGACGACTTGTTTGTTTTGGTTGTTTACTTACGGACCAGTTGTCAAACGCATCGCATAGTCAAGTGTCAATTCGTTTGTGACGTCACGAGCCATGGTCACGTGCAGATTGAATCAAACGATCGATTTAAAATGAGCGCTCCGGTGTTACGTGAGTTGAAGTGATCGTCTGACAATTCCTGTGAATGGATTCAGTACATGATAATGTGCGGGTGAGCACAAAGAGAATCGATATATTTCAAGCAATCGCTGCGTTCTGGTTACACATGACGACGCACTCTTTTGAATGATATCCGATGACGTACGATGCCATAGAGAAGAACTGGCACGGTTTTCAGGAAACAGTTGTAGTATGTAAACGATCATCTCCCGCATGAAGGAAAGGTGTAACTCAACGCGGCGCATCATTGGTCCCGGCTTTTTTCCAAACCTTGCCTGCTTTGTGGCAAAATTTAGCTGACATTCATAAGTTTTTTATCTTGATGTTGAGCGTGCAGTGCAGCTGTTGACTGGTCACGTGACTGGAGCGAGGTGATTGGCGTGGCTGTTTGTGCTGCTGTAGCTTGAATCGTTGACGGCCCGCTCCGCAAGCTTGTCTGGCCCAACGACGGGTCAGAGGGCGTATGGGCCCGAAGCAATTTAGTTGAGTGCCTTCGGTTTTGTCGTCACGACGGTGCCGACCCGTATAACTTATTCATGGCAAGGCCCTTGTCCTGTGCATTATTTATGCGTCGCTTTTTCCAGTTCGCGTCAATGACTACCACGCATGCGTCAGTCCTCACCTCCGTTTCTCCTAAACAGGACGTGTGAAATGAACGGATTTTTATCGGTCCTGACGTTCGCCGCGGCTGCACGGCTCCGTCACGGAAGTCACGTGACTATCGTCTGTCTTAACGCTAGCTGTTTAAATGAAAACGTTTCGAATTGCTTCATTTCCTTTTCTTTCACGAGGCGCAGCGCTTCAAGTTTTCGGCCCAACTTGTGTGGAAGTAGCATTGCGTTGTTAGTTCAATCAGCAGAGCTGGAAGTTATTTTTCCATAAAATGTCTCTACCCAAGCCAGTAAAATCAGATATACTTGCGCAAGACGCTGCAGAAAGGTTTCATCCACATATGAAGCTGACCGTCGTCAGGGCGCTATGCTGACTTACATTTTCATTGGCTGCAAACCGCTGCCACCTCCCTTTCGCGAGAACAATTCGAATGTAATAATAGAAGAGTTTGGTGTGTTGTCGCTTGGCAACAGCAACTACAGGGTGTCTCAAAATAAATGAAACCCATAAACTTGCTGATAAATATGTTGATTTTAACCCTATTTTTTTGTATTTTTCAGATTGATAGCAGTTATAAATAACAATTATTATTTTAAAACCCCATGGCTTGGAAATTAGAAGAAAAAGTGTTTTGCGTCACGACTTATATACAGACTAAATCT
>JGI24158J21664_10005161_pt1 | contig 16997 bp, 9 predicted proteins | sample Ectturendosymbi3_FD_21664 | JGI IMG/M metagenome (IMG submission 21664)
TTCAATGATTTTTTGTTGGCATGCTGATGATTTTATTTGTTTTGTTACAATTATTCATTGAGCATGTTGAGTTCATTTGTCAAGTTGAATACAATGCTTCATCATGATATCTTTCATAATCTAACAGTTGTGCAAAGTGCAAACATTTTTACTAATTTTTAATAAAAGTGATAGTTACAGTACATATGCTGCCAACACTCAGTTTTATAGGAAACTTTGACTGAGTTCATAGAGATCTCAAGGGGCATAATATACATTTCTGCTAGGTCAGATATGTCCAACCTTTTTTTAAAGATGGCCATGTTTGATCAGGTGAAAGTGCTTGTGGAGCATTAGTTGCTTAAGATTTGTAGCTTAACTATTTTGCCACAGCTTTGCGCTCGTGTTTGCTCTCAGCACATCAAAAAACACTATGGACGCCATTTCAAGTAGTGAGATACTGCAGGTATTCCAACACAGGAGGGTAATCCACACTTCAGTCATATACACAAATTATTTGAATCCAAAGTCGCAGGCTATGGTAAATGTGCCCACATCACCCCTGAGGTAGATGAAAGATGTGCAATGGCAATGTCTAACAGTTTTCCTTACTCAGCTTCCTCCAACTGTGGTTTAGACATCATGGCAAATTAAACCCATTTTGTCAACAGTAATTTCACACTCTACTGTATTCATTAGGCTTTAGCACTGTTAATTTTTCACTGTACTTAAAGTGCATCTTCACTGCTACTTAATGCAATTCTGAGTATATGTGAAAAAGCACTTTTTCTCAAAGGGTGTCTGGCTGCAGATTAATCAATTAACAGTAATCTTGGCCTTAAATTGCTTATGTTGCAGTGTGACTATGCTAAACAAGTTGTTAGTCTTAATGTCAGTGGCAGTTTTTGCTTTTGGCAAACATTTTTATGGTAATTTGCACTATTAGATGTCCACACAACATGGTTCTGACTGCTTCAGCTGCTCCTTATGTGGAGTATTATATCAAATTTGTTTGCGGTTTGTCAGCTTTGTTGCCACTGACTTTCTCTGAACTCAGGAATGGCTCTGCAAGAGCTGTCAAAAGACAAACCCAATGACCGGCACATGGACAAAGCCACATCGACATTTCTTCAGAGCTTGGATGAAGCTGAAACCCACTTAGCTGCTCAAATCAACTATTTGTCACAGGTGCAAGAATAACCGCGATCTGTGGAGATCTTGTGAAATCATAAGAAATATCTGGTTGACTTTTCATCCAAATTATGTTTCTAAGAAATTGTGTCAATATGAAAACCGCGCAGGTGCGTTACATACAAAGAGAGTAGAAAAGTGCACTTTTGTGGAAAAGTCGCAATTCGATTTAAACGTGGAAGTATTTTGTTTGCTTTTAACAAAAATGTTGCTGCGTTTGATGAGGTGAAAATAACTCGATCGCTGTCCTGACAGGTGGCCACCAACCAACAACATGAAGGCTCTTGTTATGCTGCTAGGAAAAAGGCGCAGTTGGTGCACGAGTCCATTGCTCAGCTTTCAAGGCAAGTCGATGAGATGATTAGCACCTGTCAACAAGGAAGTTGACCAGAGTGAAGTGCCCGTCTGCTTCTCCAACGTTGGATCGCCAAACACGCTGCGCGATGTCAAGTTCTTCATGCGACGATGATCAACTGCAGTGCTGAAACATCAAGAAGGGAAAATTACATTGAAAGGCAAAACGCTTTGTCACCTGTCGCGAGAAGCTTGAACTTTGCAATGTGTACGAACTGAAATTTGTCTCCTTACGGTCGAAATAACTTGGTTGGCATGATGATGGTGCCACTGGTAGACGAATTTGTTTTATTGTTGCCGACTACCGACAGAAAAGACTTACGCTTCATTTTAAATAAGAAAACAGTTAGCTTAAGCTACAATAAACAAAGATGCTTTCCCTGGTGTACTATGAGCTCACCTGACCTTCAATAGAAATAAAGCAGAATCATGTGTCTTGACTTGGGGTTTAGCGGGGTGGACACGGTGTTCCCACACGTTTTGGCGTGGGAACGTGTGCCCAGACGTCTTTGGCAATAATCCAATTGCACGAGCCTTGCTAACGTTGGAAAGCGTCTTCCGAGCAGTCGAAGTCATTGTTTCAATTGTGCTAAAGCAGGGGTCTCAAACTCAAATTACTCCGAGGCCAAATGAGGATTTACGAAGTAACGCGACGGCAGCATTATGACGCTGACGCAACAATGGTGGTACATAACTACCTGAACCTGACAAACAAGATTTTTTTCATGCGAAAGGTATCGTGAGTTATATATTTCTAGCCGTCTCTACGTTCGTTTAATAGGAACTTGTTCACTCGCTAACCGAGCACTTTCGAACACCGGTGAATAAACTAAATACCTTAAATGTTTATTATTTCAAACTTCCCAAAACGCATCGCGGGCCGTACAAAATGTCTTCGCGGGCCGCGTGTTTGAGACCCTGTGCTACAGTAATTGCTTGCAGCTCGTCAGAGTGTGAAAGAAACTTTAGCAGCATGATGATACTCTCACAAATGATTAAAATGTCAGATACAGAACATCAGTTCATTAAATGTAACCTCATGTTCACTAAACTGCATGGTCCGCCACTAGCAGTGGACTGGGATCCCTATATTATGTTATTAAAACATCCCGAGAGCTCACATACGTGCTGCAGAGACGCAGACTCTAGTTCATAATGGAACAAGAAGATCCTGTCTAAAAATTCTTGTAATGTATATTCGAATATTTTATCATGTGATTTTACTTGCTGAAATCCTGATAATAAACTTTGACTTGTAGAAGTTAGTGACGTTGTCAACACATTGCTTTAGTGCCAGGTTTTCCCAACCTAGAATGTTAGCAATAGAAGGGAAAATGTATTTACATATTATTTCCAAATATTTAGTCGGTTGTGGGCCGCGGTTCGTGTTTTTTCCTTTGTCAACCTTTCCTTTACTACATTTCGTTGACGAAACTCTTTTTGCATTCTCTCTTGCATCAGGCCCGTAACCAGCTTGGGACAACAGGAGGGGCAAAGAGTTTTCCGAGAGGGGCTCAAATATTTTAAACTATGTCCAACACATTTTTCTCGGGAGGCTTTTCAGCCCCCCCCTGGTTAGGGGCCTGTCTAGCATCGCGTGCGCACTCCATCACAGGAGGGATTATTATGAGCGGAAGGTAGTTGTGGTGGTGTAAACATCATTACCAGGGTTGCCGCAAACACGAAACATCCAAGTACGCGAAAGTATGTCAAAGGCTTAGCTAACCTATGCGTAAGTGCGGCTTACAAAGTTACAATCGAGGGCGGCTAACAATCGAATAAATGCGGTATATTTATCACATCGGTTAATATTATTTTCAAAAGTCATTAATGCTTATTGTTAATTATATCTATGCTTATTCATGATAAAATACTTTATTATAAGAAGTTTGTTCATCTCTTGAAATGCTGAAGGGGTGCGTGATCAGAGAAAGGTTTTACCTGATTTAATGAAATTGGGAACCCCTGATTTAGTGAAATGGCATTAAATATTGAATCGTGTTTATTATTTGCAAAATGGCTAAGGACTTGGTGAATGTGTCCACTGCACATCCCATACAAATGCTATTGTGTCGATATATCCGAGCACTGGCCTCACAGTCTGACCTAATAACCCAGTAGTTCCTAGGCTTCAGTTCCCCTAACCCGATCAGTGTTGAATCTGGATACCCCTTTCGTGACTTTGTAAAACGTGCACGAAAATACTTTTGCTTCTATGATCTAGAAAGCTCATCTGAATATCCCCTGGGGTTACTGAGGTAAAACTACGAACCACTAGATTATGCGGATGATTGCCCAGATGTAATAGCGCAGACGCTTACTCGATCAGCGATTCATCATGCAAAGTGTTGTTAGTATGATTATTATATAAGCGTCCGGTTTCCTTTCATTGGAGACTTCACGCTAAACCTTTCTGACAAATGTTTCTCTTGAAAAATAATTTGTCTTGTTGTCGAAGAAACTATCAAAGCGTTGTTTGTTATCTGTAATTCGCTTCTGTTGTGCGCAGCAGTTTACTGGCGATTGCAATGCCGAAAAATGCACTGGGCCAAGGGATTATCTCCTGAAGTTAGCTTACTCGAACTGGAGGTAGTAAAACGCTCGATGCACGAAACTTTCCCAGATTTCGTTCAACATACCCGATTTCAATGGTAGTTGGTTACCCTTCAACCTGAGGACAATCACAGTGCAAACTTGGATTTTTAACAGTACTGCGAATCCCACGAATTACGCAGCCATGTTCGCGAAATTGGAAGAATAGTACAGTATCAGAAGCATCACTTATAGTGATTGCAAGGTAGATTAATCATTCTGGACCATCTCATCTCACCACTGGTGGTAATACCTAAATACAAAGGTGGAACAAAAGCCGGAATGTTGGTGAGACGGTTTTGGCTGTTGCAGTGTAATGAATTAGCTACTTGCGTTCATGCTAATAACCTAACCCCTTGAAATACCGAGGATTACTTTAGCATTCCGATGTATTATTTTTTCGGTGGGAAAGTGTTCCCACACTCCTGATAGCAGCACAACCCTGGCGTGGACGTACATTGTTTCAAGTTGGTTTGACTATTTAGACTTTAAAATTGTAATGGCTAGGGAACCCAAACTCAAGATATTTCTGACTTTGATAAAGCTTATGAAACGTCCACAAACCAAATTTCATGCTCATTCCATGAGGGAATCCCAAGTTATTTGGTCAAGAAAGTCAAAATTCATCGTTGGGTCAAACTTTTCTTGCAACACAGTTTTTTACCGTTATTTTATTGAAACTACCACAACAGATATTGATTAAACGCTACGTCTGTTCTAAGAGAGCGTTAATTGAAGTTACGTTTATCAAACGGCCAATGAAATTTTTTTGAAGATCAGCGACATCATCTTAAAATACACGAAAGCCGTATAAAGCACGTTCATGGTTATTTATCAAGTGCAATTTAATGAAGAATTACATTATTGGGCTGGAGTGAGACAGAAGCAGACAAAAATTTACCTGAAAACCTTTCAAACCCCGCCGATAACATATTACCTCAGCACAACCACTCACTTGGGTGTGTATTGATGATCACAGGACGATTGCGTCCGTGATGGACAAAAGTACACGGAAACGTTTTTGAAAGAACATAAAGTAACGAATTACAAGAAAACTCTTTCGCTGTCAACGCCACGTTAATGATGCTCAAGCCTCACACCACAATAGCACGGGTGATGCACGAGTTTGATTTTGAAATGCGGATCGCTTAACGACCAAAACGATATTTAATTGTACAGCGAGAATAACTTCCCGTCTGCTTTGCGATAAAAAATTAAACTTCTTGAAACGCACCGGTCGAGGTCTCATCTCCCCGCGGTTGGCCTAGCAACATCCGACGGCCACTCGCTTTTCGAAATCGTCGGCGCGTTTCTGTATGTGGTGAACAGCGCAGTACGCTCGTCACGTTTCCAAGAACAAAATGTTTTGCGTCAATTTGTGTACGTGTTCCTCGTTGATAAACTTAAAATCAGTGTCCGCGCGCTTCTTCTTCGGCGTAACGATCTTTGTGTCGGCGTTGCAAGACCATTCGCGGTCGTTAATTATCTCCATCGTTTCCCCTTCGCTCAAACCTGCAATTTATCCAAAACAGTATATGGTGAAGAGAGCTTTGCAAAACAACAGGGAGGAACGGCGTCAGCGACTTAACGTTTCGCAAAGCGCATGGCTTGCCAATGACCACGACAGGCAAGAAATGTAACATGCGCGAAAATCAACAGAACCGTCAGCAGTTTATTTTAATGCAAACCGCGTGGAAAGTCTAGTCCTGGGCTCCGTGTTTAGACTTTTCTGAAGTCCTGCCACTTTCAGCAACACAGATTTCTGTGACGCATTTTAGCAAACATGCCCAGGACTGTTCACAACATTTGAGCAACAAGGATAGAAATGAAGTACATTTCAAGGCATGCACTGTCGCCTGTAGACAGAAACAGGGCCGTAACTCGGGAGGGAGGGCGCAGGGAAAAATTTTTCTCCTCTCCTTCGAAAAATGTTTTGGACATACTTTAAAAACTTTGGGCCCCTCTCAGAAAATTCTTCGCCCCCCTGGTGTTACAAGCCTGGACAGAGGCATCCCGAAGTCTCGTGTTCCGTTTGAAGGTGGCGCCCCAGCGAAAACAATAAGCAATCCCGTTATCATTTTTGATAGGTAACCGTAAAAGCTAAAAGTAAATCACGGTCAACGACAGCAAACAGCCGCGTCAAACCAGATGCACTCACCTAGCATGTTGGTCAAAAAGTCCAGTTTTACATTGCTGTAGCCCGATACAACTAATGACAAGCAATGTTCTCTGATACCGACTTTAAACTCTTCGAAAATTTGTTTGATCTTCTCAGACCATTCGAACGTATTTAAACAAGAGTGAACAGCTGCAATGAAAGTAGAATTGAGTGAAGTATCGATGGAGTTTCCGAAACCGGAATGGTTCAAGCCCAGAATTTAACCGATCATTAATGCCGCACAAGTTCTACCAACCACGTGGCTAGAGCAGAGCGGCTTCCGCCGTAATTAAGAACTGGAACTGGTGGTTAAGTGCACTTTTCACTACACTTCATCTACATTCGGCCTTTGCGAAAACTGGACGGGCAAGGTAACATTTTTCCAGAAAGACGCACAAAACAATTTTCCTAAACTTTCACAAAGATAGGATCAAAATACACGATGCAATTGGCATTATGGTCAGCAAAGAATCTCAATTGTTGGTAAATCCTATGAGTTACAAAAAAGCACCAAGCCTCATCCGAACCTAGTTTCTGTTACAAAACTACCGTACGTGATATTACTGATAACCGCGTCATGTTTTTTTCGCGCTACTGTTAACAACACCTACTATTGCTTTCAGAGAATGCACGGAAAGCGTCAACGACAGATTATGAGGTTCGTCCCAACGCAGACACTGACCGTGATAATCCCTTTGCCAAGCAGCCTTTCCGACTTCCCATACAGCTTTCAGTTCGTCCGACTCTGTCTTTGCTTCGTCGGGAATCCGCTTCCACAAAAACTTAGCGTTCGCGAGGTCGTTCGTCAACAAATACAAGGCGAGGAACTCGGCGTACAGTTCGGCCGTCAAAACCCCGCGCGGCGATTCCAGTTCTTGATTCTCTAAAATACCAAGACGCGCCTCCGGCGCTTCTGAATGAGTGCTTTGCGTTTCCATGCGACCACCAGTACAACCACTACTAAACTGTCAAAACAATAACAACACCTGGCTGAAAAAAAACATGCGAGAAAATTATGCAGTGACTTCTGAAGTCAACGCGAACAAGAAATTTCCAGACGATCGAGGCACTGAAAAAATATTTTCCGTGTACCGGATAGTTTTCACTGCTAATCTTAGTAAGCAAAAGAGTAGTTTATGAGCAGAACAGTCAAAAGCACAACAACACAGAAGAACCACTTGCAAACATATTCAGAAAAAGACACACGACGTAGCATTTGCTATCAGTTGAAAAGAACAAAAGGTTTTTCGAATTCCACTTAACTGCCTGAACATCAACCTGCATCGCCACTTAACTTCAAAAGCAGGATTTTTAGTAATTGAACAAATGCACAGAGTACACATCTTGAAAGCAATCAGCCACCAACCCAACTCAAAACGAGGACTGGGGTCGAGAGGAACGGAAGTTGAGACTTCGGGGTGCGCAAGTATGGGTGCATCGCGTGTAAAGTGTTCAAAAATCTGCACGTCTGCACAGGACAGGCCGTCAACTCAAATGTCACTCTTATTCGGCCGTCTTGATATTACTTGTGTCTTGTTTGAAGCGTTTCCATTTCTTAGTCATCAGATTAAAAAAAACAGCTCACGCATAAAAAGTTTTGAAAACACCAGAAGTACTGGGTGCCGTCGCAAGACGGTCTTCCCGTTCCCAGGAACCGAATGTTGCGCGACCATGGAAGACAAGAATGTTGTGGATGTTCCGAGAGTTTCTTTTGCGATGGAGTTGCAAGGTCCAAAACTTCCAATCGCAGGATAATGCGCGAAATGTTTGTTCCGAAACTATGGCTAACTATTCCTGTTGCAACAAACACGACAATCGCTCCATTCCACGAACGCGTGTTCCCACACATGAAACAGAACAATGAAAAGAGAAATGACGATGTCGGCGTCTCCGACAGCGTCAGTTAATCATCACTCGAATCTTCGTCTTCTTCGCGTTGCCGTGCTTTCAGTAATTCAAAATAATCGCGAGCTTTTATCTTGTGAGGAATAACTTCTGCAATAAAAAAAGCTAAAAACGTTAAGTGTTCGATCGCGGCAGCACCGTTGTCACATCTTACTACTACAAGTTCAAACAAACACGTTGATGTCGCCGATGGAACCATGTAATGTAGCAGTGGTCAGTTCGTACAAACATCATGCACGAATCCAAATCACCGGAATGTCAGCGTTATTTAACCAACAGCTGGTCACTTGCAAATTTCAGGTCGACCAAAATAACAAATCTGGTGCATACATAAACGAAATAGTTCATTGTAACACTCGCTTTTCCTCCCGATCTTCACAAACTTCTGGTAGGTCCGCATGCTCCACACCAAGACGGGACCAAGCCAGGGTGGAGAGTAATCACACTGCCTAGTCCCTGGTCAACATTTTGGCCGCTTTCCCGGAGGTACAGCCAGCAGGACGTGCCTCGCCATATCTTTACTGCGGCATTCTGGTCACGTGGGCAAACCACCGTAGCTGGGATCCCTCTATTCGGAGAAGTGGCTCCAAATTCAAAAGTGTGAAAATTTGGGTCTGTAGTGCTACGTCCGGAACAAAATCCGCACCGGGTATCTCCAGCTTAGGTTCAATTATTTTGCGGCATGTTAAAACTCAATGATATCACAGTGATGAAAATTACATTGTTGGGAAAGTCAAAAAAACAACCGCAGGAAATTTGAAATAGTATGTTATTTTCTCCAACCTGGCTTGTTCTTGCCTTAATGTGGAACCTTCAGGACTATCATAGGTTGGCAAAAACCATCAGGTACCGTATTTTTAGTCCTCTTAGAATTGTTGTCAGACCGCAAACCTCACAAGAGGAAATGCAGGTTTGAAAATGAATGAAAAAATTATTTCGTTATAAGAACACATACCTACACCTGCTGACTTGAGTTGGCATTCGCAACAGAATGTGGAGTGCTGATAATTTCCTAAGTGCATTTAAAGTGGCAATGCACTTTATTTGTGCTACTGTTAGTTGCACATGACCAGAGTTTAATATAAAAAAATAACCTGGTTTTCTGCATCTTACACCTATACCTTGTTTCCAGAAAGTATTGTCGTTTAGAAAGTTTAACAGCATCTTGCAAAAATTTATTTTTAGCTATTCCACTACAGAACTATCTGAAAATTTTACTTTTTTCTTCGTTTTAAATTCTTGAGGTTGATTTTCACAGGATGAAAATGCAACAAATGTGACAAGACAGATTCTAAACCAGCTATGTCCAACCCAAATGGCTTACTGAGCCAAAAATTAAGTCACTATCTTCACCAGGGCCGCACATTGAATGACATATTAATGAGGGCCACACATTGAATGACTTACTTGATCTTAGCAAACTATTTTAGCTTAAGTTAATGTACTGAAAGCGTCCGAATCCTGACTGCAATGGTAACAGACGTGATAAAGTGGCACTGAGGACCACCTGCATCAAAAATTTCAAATGCAAGATTGTCAAAATAAGGACAAGTTGTCAGTATGTAAGATTCTCTTACTACAGCGAAAACCTAAACTGGGCTGCACAAAACCGTCGCCTGGGCTGCATGCAGCCCAAGGGCTGCGGGTTGGACATAGCTGGTCTAAGCAAACAAAATTCACACCATTTTCTAGCCTTTTCATGCAAGTGCTAACGTTCCAAAGAACTTGAAAAGTAAAATTATTCATTACAAGAACATGTAATATTGTATATACAATTCCCTCAAACTAAAGTGCTTTAATGATCAGTATTAGTAAGTATGGCATATTAGACATAGACAATACCTTGCAAAAATCCCAAAGAATCATCACTATTAACAACATCAGCCAAACTTTTATATTCGATGGATGATAAGCCTTTGTCCATTTTACAAGCCATGGATGAAATGTGTGACACAAAAAGTTCCTGTAAATACAGAAGTTTCAAGCAGTTTAACTTAATGCTGCTCTTTTCATTTGCATGATGGCGGGAGTTTCTTTTGCGTGATTGTATTCACACAAATATCATTGGGAACAACTACTGTGGTGATTATGGTTAGGTATAACCATTATTATAACAAACACTGATTGTAATAAATTTTAACTTCATGGAGGTGATTACATCACTGTATTGCCCCTGATGCTGAAAAACAAGAATGCTTTAGCAGTTTATACTTTTGAAAACTTTCAGTAGGTGCAGTATCGCATGCATGATGCATCACAAATAGTATGTACACTAAGAATAGCATGTATATGTGTGTGGCCCAAGCAAGCAGTAAAAGAGCACAGAGTGAGATCACTATTGTTGCTTGCTGCTCGGGCTCTCCAAGTGATGCAGCTAAGTCATATTTGTCAAGTCAGAGTCACCTAAAATTTTTTCAAGTCGTGTCATGACTTGGTTGAGACACTGGTTTGCAATCTCGGGTCAATGTCGACTCAAATGAAATTTTACATTTTTCCTGTCTTTTTATTACTACAAAATGGTGCCCAATATCATGTCAGCAGTTTTGTTACCAGGTTACTTAGATCTAAGTTTTTGGTAGAACCAGTTTCCATTTTACTTCTCTCTTTCACTCTGTCATTTCCACAAGTCTAACCCAACCTTGCTGCAAGAAATATACCTCCATGTCCTTCACAGGCCCAAAAAGTGACTGCAGATGAACATAGACTTGGATTTAAATCTTACTACTGTTTAGTATTTTGATGGATATGGATTTTATCGTTTCTGCTTAATTAGATTTGATAATATTGTTTTGAACTTCTTCGCAACTTTTGGTTCAGCTTCAGTACTGCAAATTACGCATGGAAAAGTTTGTTTCAGTGGAGTTTCTCAGATCCTTAGGACCTTAGGCATTGTGAATTGTGTTTGTTTAAAAGCTGAGCCTTGCCTATGACCAGTAATAACAAGTCTGCTCTTTCATGAATGATGTCAATGTTATAGCATTGTTCTGACTTTCATTAATCCAGTCCCTTTTCAAGACTCATCATGGTTGTACATAACATAATACCTATACCTCATAACATTTAGCACAATTCATCATTATTTATATTTCGCCCAGTGCTAATGAGTCATTTGTGTTGTATAACTGTTAAACGTCTGGTCTCATATCTCACACACTATTGCTGAGCTAACAGAGCTTCTAATTAGTGATTACTTTGAATTCTTCAGCGTCCATTGTTATGTTGAGAGCCAAAGGTAGAGCTTATGTTAACCTGAATTAGTTTCCAAGCTATTTATTTGTCTTCAAATTAATCAATTTGTTGTTTTAAGGCCNTAACTTTTTAACCAGAAATGCTAGAAAGTCATCCAAAGGCTCAAAAGACCTGGACTCTAGCCTTGTTTCCAATAAAAGCTTGAGNNAAATACTTCCCTTTTGTGGTTAGGCCCAGGTAACCTGAGCCAAAGTGGCCAAAAACCTACCTCACTTATGACATCACCCATAAAAAAACTGAAACCCAAAACCAAAAATTTTTTTCATTGCAATCTAGCTAGAAGGCTTGCTGCATCATTTAAGGATTTGAACAACTCTCTAGCACAATTGACTGGCAAGTTGTGAAGTTGCAAAGTGGCACAAAAATAGCAGGTAATGTAGGATTTCTAGGTAAGATATATTCGTACATTGGCAGTGATTGTGTTAAGAACAGCTATGTCCAACCAGTGGCCCATGTAAAGTTTTGTGTGACCCAGTGAGCTTTTCAATATTGTGTATGCATGTTAAATTAGAACTTGCTTTTAGTTGATAATCTTAATTTTCACAAAATTCAACACAATGGTCTTTAGTGCCTGTTTATCATTTACTAACTACTAGTAGATATCCAACTGTCCACTGACACCTCAGTGTGAAACATCGCAGTTTTCTGATTTCTACTAAGGTGCTCCTCTGCATAAAACTCATTTCTAAGAAGCCTTGTTCCACTGACACTAAACCTACCTATGGAATCAGTTTGGGAATGATTAAGAATACCATACAGTCACTATCATTGCAGTTATTACTTAAAGCAGTGCTTCTTAACTGAGTGAAAGGTTCACCCCAGGGTGAATGAATTCTTTGCAAGGGTGAATGAAATTGTTCCTAATTTTTGTATCCTCTGGTAACATGCATTTGTCTTGCTTTTTTTACCTGAAACACATCAGAAATTATGAATAAAATGTGAACTTCAAGCATTCTAGCTTTGCATCTTCAGCAGTCAGCAAGTCTTTGCACTTCAGAAAAAACGCACTATGGTACAATTAACTACATCTATTATGTAATGGATATGCCATGTTTTATTCATTGTAATGATGTAATCTCTGCTATGCTCTGCATGAACGTCTATAATACCAACAGTCGGCAACCTTTTCCTAACCACAGCCCATAAACAAACTGCAAGGTACGGCAGGCCATACTAATTTTCCACCACTAATTTTGTTCATTTTGCTGTTTATGATGTTGAATAAACCTGGGGATTATGGACTTTTACTCAGATTAACTTTTTATTTTCACAGTTCATTAAGAAAGCCCAAAATATGAGATACAGTACATTTATAGCACAGTGTGGTTTCTATAAGTAGTTATTTATAAGCATGTAACTCAAGAAGTTGCAAGGACAGCAAATTCATAAAATATAGCCTACCACTAGTCAGGCCACGCAATTAGAATTTGTAAAAGGGCTGCGGGCTGGATGATCTTGCTTGATGGGCTGGATGCGGCCTGTGGGCATAGGTTGCCAATTTAATTTTTGTCTTTACTGCTAATGACAGTTTTGCAATTGTTTTTTGCATTGTGTTCCTGGAATAAAATTTTGGAAAAATGAAGATAAGTGATGGTATTTAAGTTCTTAAATTTTGTATTGAAAAAGTATGGAAAATGGTTTTTAAAAATGTGTGGGAACCCTGATTATTTCCTTACCAGTTTGGTGTTGCTTCCAACATTTAATACACATTTATATCTCAGTAATACCTGCACAATGTCTACAAAACATGTACGAAAAACACTTCATTTTGATGAAAGTGAATGTAAATATGTAGATGAAATCGATCAGGACACGCCAGCTTCATTGGCTTAGCAGTTCAAAGAACCTGGTTTGAAAAGGAAGATTATCAACGAGAATTAGTTCCCTTCAAAAATTACAAGGCGGAAGTAGGATTATAATTGTACCAAGTATGGGATTTTTCTTTCCACTTATGATGTCACGACAAACAATCCAAAAGTAAAAAATTTTTTTTCATTGCAGACTTGCTGAGTCTTCAGTGTTTGAACAGCTTTTCAACACTTTCGATGCCGGAGTTATGCCCACACAAAGACACGTGCAAACTGCTGGTTTTTAGGCTAAACCATACCGGCAGCTAAGGTGTTAACAACATACCCAAACATGAACAAAAACACAAAAAAATCATTGTTGGCTTCCTGAGCACCGCACACACCACCTGCAACCATGTGCATCAACTTCCTATGAAGAGCAACCATCCAATTAACATACTAAATTGAGAACATGCCATCATATACACATGCAGTTCTACAATGTAATGATCTTAATGCTAATTAACATAACATGTAACATATTGTATACTAAACTAACAGCCTGCCTTAGTCTCAGTAACCAGCAAATCATTTTACCCCACCATCACAACACATGGAACTTGGCAACTGCAGGAGACCTCCATTGTTAGGGGTTATTGAAATGTCACAATGCCAGTTACTGCGCCACGTTGCCTCTGCGGGAAAATTTTTACAATCATTGTAAGGCAAATGTTAATTAGAAACCACGGTAGAAAAAACTATTTTTTCCAAAATCCCTTGTGGTCGACTTGGGAATCCACGGTCTACCAGTAGACAACAATCAACTGATTGAGCACCACTGTTCTACGTGCTTGTCTGAGTTCAGTATTTGGAAAAGCAAGAGGCAAATATTTCATGATCATCTGAGATGAAAATATTTAGATATTTGGGTACTTTGCCCAGACTGAAAAGGTTCATGGAAGGCAAGACATGTTAGGACAATGCTCATCAATATAAATTGCATCCCCTTTGTGTTTTTGGCTAATTGGGTGTAAGCTACATATAGAATAACTGTACAATTTCTTTCATTTTAATGTGCAGCTTCAATGCAAAAATTCACTTGTGCATTCTAATTCAGTAGTTGTTGAGTTCCTTTTGCTCTTAAGTTGGTGTTCGGAGTTTTTAAAACTCTATTACTGGTAAGTAGGATCAAAAACAATGCTTATGATTGCTCATATTACTATTACAAGTCATTTTTATTGGTCAATGTAGCTTTCCTTTTGACAGCTGTAGTCAAAGAGCAAACACATTGTTTGACTTGCTAACGTACTAGTAGTAATAAGTGATCTCTGCAATATAGTGAACACACAAATATTATATCTATTGAAATAATTTAAGCAAATTCTAATCTAAATCAACAGGGGTATGACTTATGCTCAAAACACATGAGAAATATTGGTGAACGATTGTCAAACCTTTGAGAGGGACACAGAACTACGCAATTTTTACAGCAAAACCTGCCACATTTTTTCACAAAACAAAGAACTATATTTTTTCAATTGTAATTGCAATGCAATTGACAAATTTGAAGCGTAATTGTAATTTATTAACATACAAACATATCTCACAGTAGCCTTGGTCATTGCAAACAAAGCATCTGGGCTAATGTGGTCAACATCAGGTGAACTCTTCATAATGATTTTGACTCGAGCCATCGGCAAACCAGAAGATGATAACGATTTGGAAGATTTGGAATCCATTTTTCACATACAAAAACGTTGATAAAATATCCACTTACGCTTCTTTATTCACAGTAATTTAGTTAACTCTTATTTGCCAGAGTATTTAACAAAGCTAAAAAAACTCTGAAATTCCACTTTGTGTTAAATACGTATTGAAAAACAATCCAAAATTTTAATTCATTCATAGTCAGCAAGAAAACATTCAAACATGATTGTGAAAACTTTAATTCAACACTCAATGTGTATAAATTCCATAGCAGCAACAGAAGTTTTAATTAGTCAGAAAACGTAACCATTTGAAGCTACATAACAGAAAGATAGTGTCTAAACGACCATATCTTGGTTTTGAAGTACTAAAAAAACAGATATATCTGGCTTCGACAATCGTATCTGGTTTAGTGCCAAATATAAAACTGCATTGGAGAGATTCACACTGTTATCAACATGGTCAAGTGGGAAGTTATTAGTGCGGCTATGCAAGGGGTTGTCGGTTTGGATCACACCTTGGTTGTGTTGCTTTTTTTGATAATGCAGAACACACTTTTGATGTTCTCACTCAAGATGTAATAGAGACCTAAACCTGAAAAAAAAAATTGAAACCAACTTCACCAAAAATCTGAGACAGACACAGTACTTCAAATTCGAGACAAAGACTGAGACTTGAAAATTTATGGATTATGCTAAAATTTTCATGTAATTTTTTTAAATGTCATCATCACTTCAAAGTTGAACTTTTATCGAGTTTCTAGCATTTTTCCTACCTGCGTTGGTTGCTTCTTACCTGCAGATACAACAGACACAAAACACGTTTCATTACAGATATTTTACTACGCATTATCGTTCCAGTATTCAAAGTCTCAAGGCAATAGGCCTGTCACCAAGACCTGTAGCCTGCAATACTGAGACAAGACCTGAGACTCTCAAAAAAGAATCAAGCCTCCATGTTAAGTCTGAGACCAAGTCTTGAGATTTGATCACTGGTTCTCACATAAGATTGTATGTTGAAAGTTTTGGGACCGCTATTGATGTGCATTCTCAAAAACCTTTGTACAGCAGACATGAATTTAGATTTACGGTATTGGATTAGGGCTTAGTGTTAGTGTTCAAGGATAGGGTTAGCATTTAGTGTTGAAGTTTAGGGCTACAAATAATTAATAACCACTTTAATCCTTTACAACACTCAATAAGGGTCTCCAAACTACGCCTCATGGAGCCATTTCATCTGGCCTACAAAGTTGTTTCCTCCATGAAAAAATATTATTTATCCAAAATATTTGTTTGTTTGGTAATATGAAACATATCTTGAAACAATCACATGACGTAAGATATACTGCCCTTGTACTGTTGTGTAATAGCTTATGTGGCCCTCTGGCAAAAACGTTTGGAGACCCCTGCTTTACAATTACAAGCTCTAGTTTTGCAGCAAGCTGTTTGAGGAATCTCTTGCCTGGTTCTTCCATCTTCTTGCGATGATTCTAGCTTGTTCTCATCATTTAGCAATAATAGTAAAAACTTTGATATTTGAAAACCCATTAATACGCCACCTGTAACGTGACGGCAACGCATGAGGAGAATGCAGTTACGCTTGGTAGAAACGTACTAAACGTAAAAGGTAAACCCTAACCTAAANCCTAACTGTAGCCTTAACCCTGANGCTAACCTAATACTACCCCAATGCTAATGCTAACCCTAACCACTAAACCTAAACTTTGGAAACTTTTAAAAAAGTAAAAAACTAGTCCCATGAATTGAAACGTGCAATCACTACCAAAACGAAAGTCACCTGGTGAGAGCTGAACCGAAAACCATGATGCCACTAACATGCTGGGTATACTTTAAGCAGCATTTTTTATCTAGTGTTTTGTAGGCTTAGCAACAGACATAAAAACACTTCCAGTCAATTTTTGGGTTGATTGGACTTTGAAAATGGCTTTAAAAAAACTCAGTAAGTTACTTGTTACCATGCACTGACAAGAAACACATGCACAAAACCTGTCAGAGGTTGGAAGGTCTATGGAACATTCAGAGATTTTGGAAAATTCCAGAATTTTTATTTCGAAT
>JGI24158J21664_10005162_pt1 | contig 16995 bp, 7 predicted proteins | sample Ectturendosymbi3_FD_21664 | JGI IMG/M metagenome (IMG submission 21664)
TGAAGTTATGGACCTCCAAAACCTTTCAAAATGAGCACGGTAATCCACGGGGGCAAAATGTCTTGGGGCCCTTACAGTTTGAAAGTCCATAAAATCTAAACCGCTTGGAATTTTGGTCTGAAACTTGGAGATTTTTCATTGTTCCCATGGAGGCACATTTGGTTCAATTTTGAGCATAATCCGAGATGGTGCCCATGGAAGCACTGGTTGAGTTGGCATGGAATGACCCAACTGCTAGAGGGGATATTTTGATCCAAGTTTTTATTGGAAACAAGGCTATAATCTGAGATATTTGAGGCCTTGATTGGCTTTCTAGCATTTCTGGTTCAAAGTTTTAAAAAAATAATTGATTAATACCTCAATTAATCATTTATTTTTTGTTGTTTATAGGCTTTTAGCACCTCTGAAAAATGACTTCTTAGCACCTCTAACTACTCCATGAAGTACTGTGATGTCATACGCGAACTTAAAGTGCCAGTGCAACCATAAAATAGAACTTAGTTTAGTTTAAATGGAACGAAAGGAGTAGAAATAAAAAACTGGGAATGAGTTCACACCTTATTGGACACATGGAGATCTGCCAGTACACAATGCAGATGTGATAGAATGGCACTGAGGCACACTGCATATCAAAAACGCCAAATTTTGGATTATCACAAATAAGACCGGGTTGTCATTATATTGCACAACAAAACCTTCAACTGGGCCGCATAAAACCTTCAACTAGGCTGCACGCGGCATAGCTGGTCTAAGCCCTGTTATATATGGGCATCCAGGAAGATAAGAACAGTACTAGGCAGAATACTATGTGAAAATGCAGGTTGCCATTTGCATTGAACTTAAACCAATTGGCCTAGGTGTGTTGATCACTGCTCAAGTATAAGACACAAATGGTACTTTGTCCAATAGCACCTAAGCTCAAAACCTTTGAAAACTCAATTACTCAACAAAGAAATACATGCCAAGTAAGAATAATTGTAATTTTCCATGTTCTACTATTAGCTTGAGATGTTGTTTGATGCTGGTTTACACCCAATTAAATTGATGCTGGTTTACATGCAATTAAGCAGTTGGAATGGTCACTGGTTGATCAGTCTCCAGAGAAATCAGAGACTGAGTGGTCATGCGTAGACGTTGCAGGATATAAGATCATTAACGTCCACAAACCTCCACTGCTGTGACTCACACCAACGGCCATCCTGACATTACCAGTCTGTATGCTGGCGATTTCAACTGCCAACATGTCAACTGGGGCTACAGTGCAACATTCCTGATGGTGAGAAACTGGCCTCATGGGCAACAGCCAACAACCTTGCACTACTGCAAGACCCAAAAGAGTAACCGATTTCTTCTTTCATCGATGGAACGTTAGCACCAACCCAGTCTTGGCTTTCATGAGTGTTGGCCAGGACAACTGACTGTCTGACAGATGATTCTAAGAAAGTTCCTGTGGTCACAACATCGGTTGTCCATACTGTATGTTGATCGTTTCGGGCTTCAGGGTTATGCTTATGATTTTGTTTGGGCCATTTCTGTAACGCATGACTATTTTCTCTATCCAGATGTCAGACTCCAAGAAATACAAGCAATGAACATGACAACCAAGATCCACCACCACCAACCTGTCGGCTGTTATACACTTGAGGACAGGTTTTTCACTGTATTTTTATATTACTGTGTATAGTAAGCCTGTACATTTTTCTCTGCTGAAAATTTTTTGCAAAAGTATAAATGTCTTACTAGCCTACAAGCTATAATAGGTGGTTCGGGAAGGGTCTAGAATTAATTCCTTCCCTGATAAATATTTATTATGTTCTATAAATGAGAATTACCTCTATCTTCTGCTAAAAGCGTATTCAATCATGTTTATCTGTATGCAGAAGCATTTGCATCTTGCTAACAATTACTTCTGAACTAAATCACATTCAATCAACTCATTCTCCCTTTCAATGATAACAATGCTTTTATTTGCTGAGAACAGGTTTGTTGCATCAGCATTTTTCTCAAAACTTCATCTACGGCTTTGGGGATTCCCCTGTGTGCAGCTGTTTGAATAGTCGTATTCACCAGGTCACCATTGTTGATCCCATGAAAAACGGTGGTCATTACTTCGATACTTTTGCAGACAATATTGGTGTCATCAATACTTCACTGGTTTAATCTATTTTGTGCTTATTTACTCTTTCAACACATATAGACTCAATGACTATTATGATGCAATGTGCAGTAACTGCAAAAAACTTCGTACAGCAAAAAAACTTTGTACAGATGGTATTGCACACTTACCTGTCCCTGCCGCCAGAATATTGGTGATGAAAATAAAACTAGGTAAATATCAATAAAAATTTATAAAATCAAAAAGTGCAAATGACTTTTTTTGATGAATTTATGAAGAAATTTGGCAATACCAAAAACATTCTAGGTTTTGAGTCACATTTTGTAATGTTTAGGTCTTCGCAAGGTTTGAAAAAATGTAAATTCCTAGGAAGCTTGTTGAAATTTCCCGTGGGTCGCAAGTTGAAGACGATCGCCCCTTTATGGTGTCGCAAAAGAAAATTGTTTACTTGAAAAAACTGCACTCAAGAGCCATAACTATCACTGCATACACATAGACCAACTTAGATTGATTCAGCCTACTAGCATTGGCTCACATTCAACGTGTAAACAGTTGCATCGCCGCAGTGTACCACATTACCGCTCGGCACGCAAAAACAAAGATATACCTACTGAAGGAGTGCAAAACCGATGGAAGCTGCAAATCTTCACCACAAAGTGGCAAAATTCTCACACCTAATCCTTGCTTAACCTGCTTCTAAAATTTGTATTTTGTTGGCCCTGTTCAATTTACAAGGTTTTTTTTACTACATCAGAGTTTCAGATAATTTATTTAAGTAACATGGACTGCTTACATGAAGCTTAGCCACAATGGCTAGCATATGGAAAATCGTAACACGGTTTCTAACAACCAACCAAATCGTAGTTTGTAGACCACTGAGAAACTTCTAGACACCAACTAAAGATATCCTATGGATAATGAATTTTAATAATCTCTAGCGCATGTGTTACGGCAAGATTGTATGTAACTCGCACAGCAGGGTCGAGCAATTCCTACTCTCAAGTCACGTAATCATGGCATGCCTGCGGCTCCTGCACAGTACAAGTCATTGGGTTCGCAATCTTTTTTGCTGGAAGGAGCCAAATCCAGATCTACGATTTTGTGAGAGAGTTGCACTAAAAAAATTTTAACGCAAGCTAATTCACACGATTTGTTTTATTGCAGAACGAAGTCTGCTGCGCAAAATATTAGAGATTTTCTTCATAGGTATAGCCAGGGGGCCTATTGGGCCATTCCCCCCTAATTTTTAGAACATATGGTTGTTTTGTGCTTTGAGAGGCGGTATCCCAAACAAAATAGTGTTAACAGTTTCTCCCACCAATTTTTTGGACCCCCAAATCTTTGGGCTGGCTATGCTACTGGTTTTATTGAAAGACTACGAAAAGCCACACAAAAGGTGCTTGGGAGCCACATGTGACTTTCAGAAATGTTGTTTCAATTTGCTAGTGGTACAGAATTTGAAATAATTATGGCGTCATGTTTCTAACGCTGATTGTTGCGGCAAGTTCAGTGGTAGCGAAATTGGTTTAATCGATCCAACCTATAGAACGACATTCAGACGGTGTTAAAAGTTTCTGTTAAGTGAGCGTTTTATGCATGCATTTTTTTAGGCATGAGTGCACAGTTACCGGAGTGAGCTTGTAAGTGGACACTGGTTTGGGTGCAAGTTAGAGCATCTTTGAATGGCACTACATTTCGGAATTGCATTCGGAATGCAATACCATTTCGATTGGTAACCCAGTAAGGCAACCACTAACCAAAGCAGTCGTGCAGACAAGTATTGAAAATCTGAATTTATTCAAAAGCTTCTAGCTGATGCTAGCGCCACCGTCCACTCTGCTCTCTAACGCAATGAAGTTCATTTGCATAAATGCACATAGTTTAAGGACGTGTTGGCCTCAATGTCCTCTGACTACATGTGTCATCATAGGAGCAATATTAAAAATAACAGCTTTCTGCTGCCATTACAAGCCCACGACACGCGACCAGGTTCACCAAAAAAGGCAGACCTTGTCTCAAAAATGCCAAAATAAACCAGATAGCAGTCCAGGCATACAGGTTACACATACAGTAAACCATGCATAACCAAACAAAAATAGTATTAAAACTCTTCACAAACATCAATAAAATGCGATTAAGATTTTCATAAGCAATTTCTTTTCCTGTAAATAGACTGTCGTACATTTGTTTATTAAATACATCGAACATTTCACCCTGCATGGTCATAGACTCCTGTCGGAAGAGATTTGTAATGAATATGCAGCTCAGACAATGTTTTGCCCGAGCCAAGGTTTCAGACTGAAAAAAAATAAAAAAGAAAAAGCCAGATTTTGACTGGTACTTTTGATTTTTAAAAAAAGCCTGAATTTCAAATTTTGGTTTCAAAAATGCCAAATTGGCAACCCTGCACGCATGCGACTAGCGACAGCATGAGACCACTATTCTTAGGTAGGGTTAACTGTTGCGTCACAAGGCTAGGTATTGGACCACCGTGACTGAGCTAGGTATCTCGTACAGTCAATTTTGTGGTTTTCTTGCAATTCTTGGCATATTATTTGATTTTACTTGACTTGCAGCTGATTAATTTCCCGCGAGCATGTACGATTTCCCAGGAAGCTCCTTCCCGATTTCCACACTTTCTGCAGCCATGGGTCTTCGTCTCATACTTTTTAACAAAGTCTAGCTGTCTTGTATTATGAACCAAGTCTTGGTATTAGCTGTCTTGTATTATGAACCAAGTCTTGGTATCAAAGCTTAAATTCTCAACAATACCACAACTTATTATACTTGTAATATATGTAGAATAATACGTATAGCAACATCATATTTACTAATGTCAGAGTTACAATCTAAAATAATATCACTTAAGCACTTTAAGCATCAATGCAAATTGACTAACATTCTAATTAATAATTATCATCCTGTGTCTTTTCACTACTGAAGTTACCCATGGAGACTAGGGTTTATGCATTTTTCACAGATTAACAAGGTCAAATATGAAATGTTATTTTATAAATGTGAAGACAATGGATAACATACTAATATAAAAGCATTGCAATTTTTTGATAATGAACACTGATGATTAAACCCAAAAGCAAGATGGCTTTCCTTGAAGCCAGCAAGGTTCACAGTTCACACACATGTCAGTTACAAAATTTCATAGACAAAAGCAACAATCACACATTATCAATCTTGCCATTTTCATGAGCAACATCCAACAGACCATAGATGAGATAGACCAGGGGTTCTTAAAGTATGGGTCGCGACCCAAACATGGGTCGCGGAAGGTCAGAAAATGGGTCGCGACATAGTGATTCAAATCTGTCAAAATTCAATTTTCAAGTTCTTTCAATTCCATCATGGCATTATTATTGCATCATACACATTTAATTTAGCTTCATAAGTGGATTATTGCATCATAAGTGGATTATAGCTTCATTTAAAATGGCAGCTCAGCTACAACACTAGCCGTAACTACTTAGCCAAGTAGCTGCTAAAAAGACCTAGTCTTTTTAGCCAAGTCGTTAAGATAATATTAGACTAGGTTAAGATTCATCAATCACACTGAATCAATGATCTGTTTCTAATAAATTGTTGTTTCATAGTACTGTGTACTATAACTGGTTGTCTGTGTCTTACCTGAAAAATTAGCAGAGTGCTAACATAAAAAATACATTTTTTTATGTTTGAGGTTTGGGTCGTGAGATGATCATGAAACTCAGATTTGGGTCGCACTCAAAAAAGTTTAAGAATCACTGAGATAGACCAATATATTATCGGCCGATATTTGGGTTTTTCCGATATATCGGTATTGATCAAATCGGCTGATATTATTGGCCTCAGTAGATGTTGACAAAACACTGCTATATTCCTCACGCATGCAGACAACTTGTGTAAGAAATCACAACAAACCAAGTCAAGACAGTTACCTTGCAGCAATACTAGCAGGTGCATTTTCACAAACAAACAGACAAGATGAACCATGGAACACGCAGCGGCCGTCACAGCCAAAACAAACACATCATCATCATAATATCGGCAAGGCCAATATATCGGCATCGCTACTGGCCTCAAAAAGTCCATATTGGTCGATCCCTNCTATAGATAATTACTTTCTCANTTGGTCAGTTTTTCACTTTTGCATAAAAAATAAACGCAACTATAGAAAAATCTGTGTAAATTACAACAGTTCTTACCACATTAAAAGAGGTAGAACTGATAGGCAATTCCACAATAAAGGTACTCCAGGGTTGAAAATAATAAAAACAAAAAATTGAAGCAAACAATGTGTAAAATAATTTTTCATACATCAGTCTTTATGAAAACACTGTTTACAAAAACAACAGATTCCAAAGCATGTATTTTTTAAAAATGCAAACACATGTACCTAACACGAAAAAAGTTGTTAAATTTGCAGATGTTTTTTTAGGTGCATTAAAATTAGCTTAAATTGTTTTTTTCTCTGGTCAAGCAATTTTTTGGTAAGAAGCACTGGTAAACTAATCATTTCCATAGTCAAATCACTTCTAAAAAGTTTCATCACTGGGAATTTTAGCATCTGAATAATAGTAAAAGATATGTCCTGTTAAGTCACATTTTTTTGTTAAAAGGTTTTTTGCTGCAAAACCTAGTAAGGCTTTCTACACAATACCTCAGATTAATTAATAACTTAGTGTGTACTTTTTATTTATCCAGAGAATTTTGCCAAAACTGATGGTTTCTTTGTTTATAACGAAAAAGATTTTGTCCCGTTAGTCACAATATCAAATGTTTTGCTAAAAAAAATGTTTTAGAAACAAAAAAACAAGTTATTCTTTTGGGTAAAGGGCAAACTAGTTTCTTTTTACAAATATTGGTGTCTGTGATAGTGTTGAGTAGAGAAAAAAGGCTTTAAAAGGTTATCTGTACTACATATTTGCACAACCCACCTCTAAGTCTTACTGCACTTTCTTATGTTAACCATCGTACCTACATTTGTCCTTCACACTATGATTTATTACCCTACTGCCACCTTTGAAGACATGTGGTTGTTGGTGAAGTAGCAATTCATACCAGAGCCCTCCTGTTAAAATTGATGTACCTTTTAGCAATATGGCAATAATTTTTTTAATTAACACTTCAGCAATTTAATGCTGTTTTGTTCATGTTAGCATATAATTTACTTAATTGTGCATCTTTTGTTTAGAGTTAGCTGGCATGCTTGTTGAGTTTAGATCAACCATAGTGTGGTCCAACTACTTTTAACCTACAGGTCATTTTACAAAAACGTGATAACTCTTAGCCCATTCTAAAAAAATGATGTATGAAACAACAGATTTGCAGCATTTAAAACTAAAAAAGGGAAGATCCGTAAGTGTGTCATTGAAATTATTACACAATAGCAGATGGCAATTTATTACAAATCACTATCTGTGGGAAACCTGTGGTTGATGCTTTTCTGACACTATCGTTCCTTCATCAATACCAGTGTTAGTGTTAGTGTTGCAACCCGGAGACTATCACCCAGTCTTTCATCTGCCATTAGGTTTTTGTTTTCAGATTTGACTTGCTTCATCATAGAAAATGTACCCTCATACACATATGTTTCCAAAATGAGAGCATTTTAGTGCAAAATCTTTCAGTTTGAGAAATCTTTCTTTGCTGACTAAATTCCAGAAGCTCTCTGCAGTCTTTAACACCGTTAGTATTTTACATTTTTAGCAAAATGCTTGTTCTAATGAAAATTGCCTATTATAGGGATAAACAATTTATTTGGCTCGAGGGCAATTTTGAGAAAGCAACATTCAGCAGACAGATTTATTTGGTGGTATTGAGTTCATTGGGCCACATGTACTCCTCAAGACAAGGAACGCCCTAAAACACAGAGGTTATCTAGTCAGGGGATTAGTGAAGGACTGCAAACCTTCTGATTTGATCACAAAATAAAAATGTAAAACAAAATGGTGCATACAAAGGGTATTGCTCTTGTGAAATGCACTATATCCAAATGTGACCTCACACGCTTTTCAACAAATATCAGATTTGAAGATTTTTCCTGAATGCTTCCGAGGGCTACTGAAAACACTGTGGCAAGCCACATGTGGCCTGTGAGCCTGTAGTTGGACCACATTGTTTTAGATAGTAATATCAAAGTGGCTAAAGTTGTAGTTGAAAAGAAAAAAAATATATTCAAAAGATCGAAGAAAGAAATATGAAAAATATTTAGAAAAGCAAAGAAAGCCGATGAAAAACTACAGGCCTAATGAAAAATCCAAAATCGGACTAGTCTTTCTTATTGTGAATGTTTTATGATTGCAACTGTTGTTCCATGTTATTAAGTTGCACTGATATTTCATTTGAAAGTTTGAGGTGTTACTTTGTTAAGTGTTCTTTTTTCCTGTTTTATTTGAACTAGCTTTTCATTTAGAAGTGAAAGTTCTCTTTGTGACATTATTTTCTATAATGGTACTCATTGCTACGGCAGTATTTAAAAATGCTGCTGAATTGAAGTATTAAACCATTTTTTATTGCATGAAGATGAAGTTGCAGTGGTATATTTAATTTTTTTAGCTTCAAGATTGGTTATTTCAGTATTCTTAATTTCTGATTATTTTTAGAGCCTGGGTGCCTGTGTTGTTGTGGTTATCATTCAGCATTTGCCAAGCTATTGTAAAATAACGTTTGACTATCTCAATTTGTATGGCAATGGATTTTTCATGTTTGGTATTTTATGGTTTTTGAGAGAAATTTTCAACCAACAAATTTCCATGTGCTCTTTTAGATTTGGATTCATTTGCTTGCATGCATAGCATAGGAAGCATTTACATCACCATGGTCTTTTACAGATATCCTTATTTAATGTTATTACAAACTTTGCATTTAGCCAAAATTGATTGCTTATTAGTTCTTGTTACTTGAATTTATAATTTTGAAATGCAGGTCAAGTTCTAATGGATGCCGACTTCTGAACAGTTAAAAGTGATTTCTAACAAAGTTTTTTAGTTAACTCATTTAATTCTCAGCCTTGTATCAGAATAATTTAATACTGTGAGGCTTATTTTGCAAATAATTGCAAAGTAGGCATAAAATAAAAATGTCCTGTTAGTCACAAACAGCAGGTCTCGTTAGTCACAAGAACATACTCTACAAATATCTTCGTTGCCAAACCGTAACTAGCAAATATTGAAAACTAATGTATGGATTACAATATTACCAAATCAAGAGTATCTGTGCAGTCAGTGAGCAGAATTTGGAATTTGAATTTATTTTTCTTATTTGGTACTTTTGTCCCCTGTCCCATTAGTCACAAACAAATATTCAAATGACCAAAAAATTAAAAGGCAGATGAATTTTTCCAAACATGCAAACAGTGAGTATGGGTCATCACTAACAAATGCTACTAGTTTTAGTTTTCTTCTGTATTTCATGTTTGCTATAGAAATGAAAAAGTAGTCAAAATGTTCCGTTAGTCACATTAGGAATTGCCCTAATGGATTCCACAGCAAATGACAAACAGTGCCTTTGTACTAACCAACTTATAATTACTATTTACTTACTCTTGTCATGTGCAAGTTCCACAATTCATTAAGATAATGAGTTGTTTCCAAGCCTTCCATTCTCAATGAAATTGCGAAGAGGTAGGGTTACATCACATGTAATAAGCTACAAGAAATATTCAGCCACTATAGAGGTAGCCTATACCTTGAAAATTGACAACAAATCAATCAAAAACCATAATGAAAAAAATGTAGGCTGCTATAATGGCACAGAAAATATCACGAAAAAATTATTGCATATAACTGCCAAATAATTTCAACATGGCTTAGCAATGCATGACACCTAGCTTTGGTTTCTTTTATTTATTTTCTGTGTTTGTTTCTGACATGTTGTCAATATTACCAGGTTTGGTCAAAAATACAGAGATACAAAAAGGCTTAGTAAGATCACATCACAAGGTAGGTGTTAGAAGGTACATGAGGCAATTCACTAAAGAGATACAAACATTGAAACAATGCACCAGTAGCTACTACTGTGTGAATGCAGAGCATGTAAAGAAATGTGCGCACTAAATGATAAGGCCGTAGAATGTGATGGAGGATGTGCAAAATGGTACCATTGCAAATGTTTTGGACTAATGCAAGAACAATATGAGGTCTATCGCAACAACTACAGTAGAGGTAATTCATTGCAATGGTTTTGTGAATGGTGTCAGGTTAATACCAAGGAAATCACTCAGAAATAAATGTCCATAATATGGGGCAAAATGAAAGACACCACAGAATCAGAACAAGTCTTAACCATGCATATGAAAAAAACGGCCAACGGAAAAAATATATGCAAATTTCAAAAGGAAAATCACTTCTTTCTGAGGCATCTCGCCTTATAGGACTCATCAACTATAGTAAAAAAAACAAGAGCCAATAGCAATCCATATGTTATAGTTTTTCTTCCACTGGTAATCCAGAAACCATCATCTAAATCAAAATATAGAGAACATATCAAATATCTGAACAAGAGACTGGAATGGTGAAACTTAGAAAACTACAAGAACTCATTTTAGAGTGTGGAGCTATTCAGTCAAGACTTTCAAAAACAAATAAAACAATCAGTCGTAAACAAAAACAATATTAGAAAGCCTTTTGTAGATGAATGCAAAAAAGACAAATCAAACAGGTCTTTAACCATTTAACATCTGCGCCTTCTGGCCATAACGCACCAGGCTCTAGAGCTGGTCAAACCATCTGCAGATTCAGGATGTCTTCTAGTTTCAATTTTTTTTTTAATTTAAGCTTTGCGTTATGGTTTTTTGTGGGTGATGTCATAAGTGGGATAACTTTCATGTTTTTTTGGCCAAGGTCACCTGGCCCTGGGTGTCAAACCAACCAGCCATTTTTGGCTCAAGTCTTTACATACTAGGCTATAATATGAGTCTTTAGAGCCCTTGATTGGCTTTCTAACATATCTGGAGATTGTTCAAACCCCAAGTAGCCAAACACTTTTCTGACAGTGGTTTAAATAATAGTGAAACACTAGCTGTTTCAAAAAGCACTCAGCAGATTTTGATGTATTTCTGCTTTTCATACTTAAAACTTCCAAACTAACTTCAACACCCTCAGATAAATGGAAGCACTAGAACACAGTTGCTTTCTCCACTGATCCGTTTTGTGTTCATTTGTTTAAATTATTTTTTTTCAAACCGTTTCTGAAAATGCATTACAGCAATATCGTTGCAACTTACAGCAAAAATAGAGACGCAGGGCAGATTACCCCAGTTCCTCTTTGACTGGGAATTATATTGCCTGATCCTTTTTATTTGTTTGTGATGTAATAAACACGTTTGAATGCAAAGCCTCAGCATTCATTGCTTGCAGTGCTCAACATCAACTTTCTTACATGCTTAGTTGTGGGCATACAAAACTGTGAGTTGTATTTTATCAGTGTATTCAATGCAAGGATTGTTTTGTGCAACGTTTATCATGGGTTATCCATATAATCCTATTTTTTGTGTTGAGCAAAACTACGATATCTTTAAATGCTTACGAAAAAGTTTTAACATTGCACAGGTTGCTGTTCAAATAGAAAGGTGGAGTTAGTTCTGTGATGCAGTTGGTCAAGTGTGTTTAACAATGATTGCAAAACTAATCCCGACAGAGTTTTTCAATTAGTGAAATACAGACGCCATGTTAGTAATCTAAACATCTGCCTTGCAAGAAAAAATTAAAATTGCGGACTAGTTAAACCAGAAAGTCTTAAGCATGCGTATTTTAGGCAATAACAAGCCCTTTGTGCAAAATTTTAGCAAAGTTTCTTCCAATTGATAAAAGGGCAAAGTTTATGAGTTTGCGCTGATGAAAGATCATGAAAGGGTGCGATGTAGTTTGACTGTGGACTCAGATGTGCTTTTTCTGCAACAGTGTTGTCATAGCAGTGTTGGCACAGAAGATTCAATTCTGGTTTCTTCAAGTAAAGGGTGTTGCTTACGTTTCATCACAACACCTCTAAGTAATCGCCGTTAATTAAATGACCATGTTTAAAACCTAAATTATTTCAATAACATAGTTACACATCTTTTAATTGCAAATTCCAAGCTTGTTAAGCATATTCACGGAAAATTAGTTCGGACTACAAACACAATATACTTCATTATCATAGGGAGGAGGACAGATGCCTTCATGTGGCCCTCCCTGTTGCGGCATTTCCTGAAATGCTTACCAAATGTCATCGTGAGAGCACCCATTGCTACTCACGCTGGATGTGTTCAGTGTGGGATGGGTCAAACAACGCCCTTCTCAGGGCACGGCAGCAGAAATGTTGCTGAAGATCCACGACCCAACACTCTCCAGCTGAACACCGAGGGGTTCACTGAAAACAAGATCTCCGTCATTGAGCAACTAGCCTTTAAGAACAAGGCTTTCATCATCGTCCTGCAGGAGACTCACTGCACAACTGCAGACAAACTAGTGATTCCAAATTTCTCACCAGCTGGGTCAATCCTGAGCAGGAATCACAGCCTTGCCATGTTTGTCCACGAGCGGTTGGAATGGTCACTGGTCGATCAGTCTCCAGAACAATCAGAGACTGAGTGGCTGTGCGTAGACGTCACAGGATACAAGATCACTAATGTCTACAAACCTCCACACTTGCGATTCACGCCAACAGCAATCCCAAAGTTCTCGCGCCCCAGTCTGTATGTTGGCAACTTCAACTGGCAGCATGTCAACTGGGGTTACAACACAACATCCCTGGACGGTGAGACCCTGGACTCCTGGGCAACATCCAACAACCTTGGACTGTTGTACAACCTAAAGGAAACAACCAGTTTCTTCTCTCGCCATTGGAACGTCGGTGCCAACCCAGACCTGGCTTTCACGAGTTTCGGCCAGGACAGCCGACTGCCGGACACACATGTTCTCGGAAAGTTTCCATGGTCACAACATCGGTCCTCCCTCATAAATCCCAAGATTCAAGGTTCCTGCCCACAGCGATCCGGTGAAGCGTTGGAACTTTCACAAGGTTGATTGGAAGTGCTTTCCCCTTTCACAGGTGATCAGTCGAGAGGTTGCCACCTTCGGTCACACCAAATATTGAGACGGCATACCACGATTTTTGCGAGAGGCTACTTTCTGCGGCTAAACAATGTATCCCACGTGACCATCGGAAGAACTATGTGTCATGCTGGAACAAACAGTGCGAGACCCCCCATCGCTCCTTTATCCGAGCCCCAGTGGGGACTGACTCTGACAGATCCACTTCGTCACTACTTTCTCGACTACAACAGAAGCAGGAGCGATGGGAGGAAGCTGTCAACTCCATCGACCACTGGCACTCTAGCCACAAGGCATGGAGAACAATCACTAAACTTACTGGCAGGTCTGGATGCTCCTCTCGCCTGTGCCCCGTCACGACAAATTCCATCACCTTGCAATTCATGAAGAAGGAGGCACACAAGACCAGCTGCCACGAGTCCACCAGGTTCGTCAACAAGCAGCTGTCAGACCTATGGAAGATTCAAACTCCCAACCCTTTAGGTCGGAAGAGTTTGCTGCTGCCTTCAGATGCCTGAAACCAGGAAAGTCTCCAGGATTGGATTCCATCTTGCTGGAGTTCATACTCCACGCCAGGTCAGCTCTCAAATCTTGCTTGTGCGACTTTCTTACTTCCTGCATGCACCAACTCAAAATTGCAAAGATCTGGAGAAGAGCGCTAGTAGTTGCGATCCCTGAGTCAGAGAAGCCATTGGAGGACCCAAAGAGCTATCGTCCTATATCTCTGTTGTGCGTCCTTTCTTAAAATCCTCGAGAGACTCATCTACGCTCGTGTCGAAACAATCATCAACCCACTGCCCCCCCAGGAGCAGGCAGGCTTTCGACACAGGAGGTCGGATATAGATCAGGTTACCCTGTTGACCCAGGACATCGAGGATAGCTTTTCAGCTAAAAAGAAGGCCGGAGCTGTGTCTGTCCACCTCACAACAGCCTACGACACAGTATGGCACTGCGGCCTCAACTGCAAGCTACTGCGATTGCTGCCTGATAGACATGTGGTCCACGTGATCATGGAGACGGTTGGCAATCGCAGCTTTACCAAAGGAGCAGATTACGACGCCTCAAGAACAGTGTCCCACAGGGATCTGTTATGGCGCCCCTTATTTTCAACATCTACATCTCTGACCTGCCAACTACCATCTCCAGAAAGAATGCATGTGCTGACAACCTAGCAATCATGCATGCTGATGGAGAGTGGAAGGGGTGCTGAGCAAGGACTGGCAACGCTAGGTGAATACCTCCAGACTTGGAAGCTAAAGCTCAGCGCTACAAAAAGGTGTCGGCAGTCTTCCATCTCAAACATCACGCATCTGGAAAGAGTGACAATGTCCACTTATGAGATGTTCCTCGGTTTGAGCTTCTCCAGAACCGCATGGACACCAAGGATCACATGTCATCTTCCATCGGTATAGTGATTCCCAGAAGAGTCCAACTTTCGTTCTGAGGTGGTTCAGTTTACACCATGCAAGGCGGCTGAGCCCAAGGTCAAGGTTTCCCACTTTGGGTGCTGGAAGGGAATGAGGTGGGTTCCCTGATTCTTTCACTCTGCAAGCTACTGGTGTTGAGTCCACTGTTGCACAATAGACTCATGCCCTGCAAAAGACTCCATCAGTTCAATCGCCAATTGTGCAAACGGCCTTCACGATTTGAGACAAGGTCTTGTTTTCAGGCGTACTAAGTTATTTCATCTTGTTATGAGCTGATTAAACTGAAAACTGACAAAATCAGCTTCCTGCTCAGCATTGTCAAGCATGGAGTCATTAATGATTTATGGGCTGCTTAGTGTCACAGGGAACGTCAGCTTTCTTAAATCCATATATAGCATAATCTCTTAGTTTAGACTCTTGTCCACCAGAAACTTCAATGTTTGTTCCCATTGCCACATTATGTAGATCATGTCTTCTCAGAAATTGTTTCAATTGACTAAGAACTTGTTTGATTGATCTCTGAACTTACAGTTGTTAGTACTTCTCATATTTGATTTACTGATTGTTTTGTCTCTTCTGCCACAACCTGCATAACCGTTTTGAAAGATTTTAAATCAGCAGCATGCTGATTGATATCCCCATCACAGCTGCATTTTTTAACTTCCCTTTGTTGTTCACCTTCTTTGCTTAACTGTATTATTTTGTGGTAAAGTGATACGCTGCATCAATATGTTTCCAATAATGAGAAGGGAAGTCACTAGTTTTAGTCACCAGCCTTATTGAGTTATTAAGATCAGCATCCATTTCTTGTATCATAGCAGAGATGTATTTTAATGTTTCTCTTGCCTTGCCCTTTCCTTCACCTTGTCTTGTTATGAGCCTTTTTCCTGAGGCAACTTACTGTGCAGCAGTACTTTAGCCTCTGCAATTGTCTCCTCATTGTAATAATTCAGAGCCTGTTGCAGGGTTGAATGTTCAACACAAGATTTAGATTGTCTTTCATATAGAATAGCGGTGGATGAACTATAAATGTAGTGTTCTCATCCTTGACCTTTCTTTTTGCCTTGATTTCACTTTTTTTACCATCTCTGACTTTTAGATATATGATTTCTCAAGGCCACCATTCTCTAGATCCTCTGTTCCATACCCAAGGAATGCAACTCTAGTCGTTAATGAAGACGGTGATGGTACAGTAGTCCAGCAGAAATAGTTCACAAAAGTAGCATATAAACCAAACCTACTTTTTATGTTTTATGCCACAATATTCTATGATATGCACATGATGAAAACTAGTATGCATTCAGCAATTGACCCTAAAACAAGGGTCTGCAAACTACAGACCTTGAGCTGTTGTGTAATAGCTCATGTGGCCCTCGGACAAACAAATTGGGAGACTCCTGTGCTATAACAATGAAATAGGTTCACTGTTTGAAGAAATGATACAGCTGTGGCGACCATCTTTTACGATTAATTTTGGTGGGTAGCCAAACACACATGAATTCTCATTTTCATTCTCAACTCACATAAAGATCCTATCCAACAACATCTCTCATTTCTTTCATGAACAAGACTCAGGAGGATTAGCATTGCTGCATTTATCAGAAACCTGGTGAAGAAAGTAACCTACTGAGAATTTTTCTGTACAGACATGGACTACACTAGAAAGCACTGTTAATTTTTGCAAAAATCTGAAAACAGATGAATACTTGGATGCTACAGAAAAGACATCTCATGCGAGCATACAGTATCACTCATCTTCCTTGTCAAAAACATTACATTACACTACTGTAAAGCGCTTGTCGTTCATCTAGCCGTTGGGTGTTGCCACCACAATAAGACTTCAGACAGACATGACCTCTCTCTTTACTTTCTTGGCTGGGATCACCATGTAACGTTTCATCTTTGGCCTGTCTGCTTTCACAGCCAGACACAAACAAAGTGAGTCATTTTTTCTCATGGTCGGTAGTTCCGATAAGAAGTAAGTTGAACTGTTTGTCTCCCTTTCTTGTCGCTTCTGATGGCACTGGGCATGTCTGCCCAGATCAGGATTTCATCCATATTAATAATAATTGAGGATTAAAACTTGTGAGAATCTTTTATGCTTTTCATTAAATTTAACAAAGCTACATATATTTTCTTCCAAGTCATGTGACACCGACTACCCTGTAGCCATTCACCTCCTGATTTTCAAATTGAAGAATTGCCTCAAAAAATAGCACAACCATCAATAAGATGCTGCAAATTCAGTCAAGCCATTTTCGTCCAATTATTTGACCCAAACTTCAACTTATTTGCATGAAGACATGATGCAACTTCTCTCGTTCCATAGGCAATTTTCTCTATCAACTTATCTTCAATAGTAGACAGACATCTGGCTTTCTCCCACAACCAAGCTTCAGCTTCTTTTTAGAAGGTCCTGGTTGGTTAT
>JGI24158J21664_10005163_pt1 | contig 16992 bp, 10 predicted proteins | sample Ectturendosymbi3_FD_21664 | JGI IMG/M metagenome (IMG submission 21664)
TCATACAAAATTGTTTCAAGTGTGATTACAACCATTACAGTACTGGTGCATTCGGCAACACACGAATAACTTTTTGACCTATGTGCTGCGCTTGTAAATTAGCTATCTGATTGCGGTAGCTAACTTAGGAGTTATTCTAGTTTTGAATGAGTCATGCTGTGGAGTTATTTGTATACGGCACGGGTGGGTCTCCCTCACTGATGCTGTCATGTGTACAAATTTATTAAATGAGTTTTTGTTGGGCATAGTGATATGTTATTTTTGAGTCATTGTGATTTTCGATTGTGTGACACAACAGGATTTCATATGTCTGACTAGAAAATTTCTGAAGGGGGTGGATAGGTTAAATGGAGTTTCAAAATGTGTCGCTGCTTGAAAAATGTTGAAAACAACTGGTTTTGGCTTAAATATTTAGGGGTTAGGTTTAGGGACTAGGTTTCGGGTTTAGGTTTTGAGTCTATGTTTAATGTTGGGTTTACGTTTTGGGTTCATGTTCGGGTTTAGGTTTTGGGTTTGGTTTTAGGTTTAGGGTGTTAGGTCATGTTACAAGGATCTAAGGCTAATCCAAGTGTATCATCCATGTCATATGACCAATGCAACCAATCGGATTATTCCTAATGGCAAAATAACTCTAGCAGTGCTTTTGTCTATGATAGCAAAGTAGACACTGCATTGTTAAGTTTTGGAAATGCCAAAAGATTGTGTCTATTTTGTCTCATGATGCAGAAGCACTGCTGGAACTACTTGGCCTTCAACCAATCATGCTGAAGGCAAAATAGCTCCAGTAGTAGCTTTGCCTCATGAGGCAAAATAAAAGCACGTGGTTTTACATGGGCGGATCAGGATTGGATCGGACTGATGATTTTCAAGAATTTTGTGGATCAGGACTGGACTCGGACTGAAAAATTTCACAGTCCGCTCATCTTTGGTTTGTATTCAGGATTGGATTGTAGATATTGCTTGGCTATGTTTAATGCTAATTGGATTGGAACTTTTATGAATAACAAGATACAACATCGAATGAGACCATTACTCCATCAGACTCGACTCTGACGCGACCAAGTGATGACTCGACTTTGACTCGCCTCGAAAAGATTTTAGATGACTCTGACTAGACTCTCACTCGAAGGACTTGTGACTCCTACTCGGATCTGACTCGACGAAATGACTCGAGTATTCACTGATGTCTTCCTTAAGTTTGGCGGTTCGTGTATATTGATGTCTTATCTTTGGATAGGTTATAAATAAAAGCTCTAAGGTTGCTATAGGCTTTCGAGGAATCAGCCGACCGGGTTCTGCTTTCATCGTTTTGCGATGATTCAGACTTGCACATAGCTGTGTTGAATTAACTTCACTCCAGAAGTGAAAGAAGCAAGGAATCAATCAAAAATTTTTGATAGGAATTGATTTCACGTAAAACTACGCATCGTCAGTCCTAACATCTACAAGCAATGCTAACAGGTGTGAAACGTTGAAAGGCCAAAACAAGGTCATGAAAGTAACCAACGTCAAGACTGCAATGAAAAACGTTTTTTTCTGATTAGTCACTGCCGCTAGTGGGCAGCTTTCCAGTGGTAACTCGGTAACAGCAAAGCCTCTGAGGTGGGCTTGGGGATGCGCTGAAGCTTTCCTGGAAACTAGGCTACAATCCGAGTCTTTTGATACTTTGGATGACCTGCTGGGGTTTCAGGTTCCAAAGTTGTGATGTAAGCTAGTAAAAATATTTGACTAATTAGCTAATTAATTAATTTGTTTATTTTATATTATAACTTTTGAACCAAAAACGCTAGAAAGTCGATCAAAGGCTCAAAAGACTCGGACTCGAGCCTAGTTTCCAATGAAAACTTCAGCGAAACACTTTGGTCTAGCGGTTAGGCCCTAGGCCAGGCAACGTGAGCCAAAATGACCCTAGAACTACTTCATTTATGACGTCAGTCACAAAAAATCCGCAACCCCCAACCAAAAAATTTTTTTTCAAGTACAATCTACTAGACTGGCCGATCCATTTGAGCCCTTGAATAGCTCTTTAGCGCAATCGGCGGAGGACCTAGGGCGTTGGTAAGGCAATCGAAAACTGCTGTTTTTTAGGCCGAAATCGAAGTACAAATATATCGTAGACCGGCTCTCAAAGTGTTAATTGCAAAGGGCAGCTCGGGCTCCAATGGATAAGTTCAGGTGAACGAAGTCAAGAGAACACCCACTACGAAAAATAATATTTTAAGTCACCTGCAACATGAACGCTGTGGTAATGTGACTGCATCAAATATAATGTTGAATTCGTAACAGCAACAGAAGAGCAAACCTAGTCGAGTGGAAAATCTCTATTGCCATTTTGCTGAGGGTCACAGGTGCGACTGTCTATAGCTGGCTCAGGGGGATGCAGCAATATGGCTGCAACAACGTGAAAGGCCAGATGGAAAGAAATTATATGAACAGTGACAAGGCCCAATGAAAGGATCCTGGTATAACAACCTTAATAGGTGAAGTGGGTGGTCGCAAAAATAATAGCAAACAAGCTCAGTCGTTGCCGACATATGTAGTGTGGGATAAAGCCCGAGTCACCGCTAACATACGTAGTGTGGGATACGGCTATGACTTCCTAGAAATTCAGTGAGCTTTCTGCAATGTGGCCGTGCTGTGCACATGTACGATGGCCATATTCATGCACTGTGCACATGTATGATGACCATATTCTGCGACCAGGAGTGCAGTACTAAAAAAGATGTGTGGGAACGCCGTTCCCACCCCTGATTTAGGTTAAAACTGAACTCTAATACCAAATATCGCTCAGATGCCCGCACACACCAAAATCTCCTTTAGTTCTCACAGTCTACTCAGGTAAGGTGTAACCTACTTCGCAACGGCCTGATAACTTCAAGACTAATTACTCCTCTGAAACAAAGATAGCAGAGTTGCGACAAATGCCATAATCAAACGCAGCATGGAGTACGCAAATGCCATTGTTGATGTCATAAAGAGTGATTACACAACCATGTTACAGTGCTATACTTGAGTTGACTGGTCATTTATTCATTTAAGCTGCTCCAGGCGCTACATGTAGAAACTGGAATGAAAAACCTAAGTCTTCAAGTAACATTGCTAGTGCAAAAGGTGTGGGAACGCATTCCCACAACAAGAAAGGTGTGTGAATGTCATTCTCACCCCATTACACCCCTGCTTGTGACACACTATTGTTTTTAAATGCGGCTTGGCAGCTACAGGCCACAATATGGCGTAGACTTCTCTGAAGCTTTCAGCTGAAATGTGCTTGGAGAACAATCTGTAAGAACAGTTTCATGCAGGTTTTCTTCATTTGAAGCCGAGTTGGGCTTTTGGAAATATAATGCTATTTTTCTTATTTTCCAAGTGGAGGAGGCATTATTATGTCTAAAAAGTTCACAGTGAAAGGCTGTAAACTCACAAATTTATGAACTTCCAAGCTTCTTACTTCACATTAAATAATTCGTAAATTTTTGTAAAGACTGTATTTTGTGGACAACTTGTCACTCTGATTGTCATGCAACATGCAGAAATTCTTGCAGAACACCAGACTCATGTCACGGAAAAATGAGATTGGTACAAAACAATTGCGATAAACTTTCAATAGAAGCAGCTAAGATTGGTGATAGTACCAAAAAAACAATACAGTTATACGAAAAGAATAAAGCACAATTGCAGCGAGAAACTCGCTGAGTAAACACAACATTGTTCCAAGTACTTCAAACTTTACTTCATCCATATAGTTAGTATGCTTAAACCAACGATGCATTTACTTCACATGTTTCTTGCTGACATTTCATATTGGTCTTAGTGGATAACCATATTCTTTTCTGTTCCCGTCACCCAGCCTAGCTGCTTCTACTGAAAATTTATCACCTCTGTTACGTAACAGTCCCACAATAAGATCATCATTTGTCGTTTTAGCTTGAGCTAAACTAGCATAGCCTTGCATTGTTTCGTAGCTATATGACAATTTAACGGCCAAAGAAAATAACATTCAAAACATTTAGCACACGAGAAATGACCATTTACTTAGCAATGACATAGCAAAAGATCTTGTGATCACCTGGTCTAACTGTACCATCTACCCATTCAAAACTAGCATATATCTGTAATTGTTGCCAACCCCTTTTGATTATTTCTAGTTGTGCCACTGAGCTGTAATTTTGTGCAATGGAAGTGGTTTGAAATATATGCTTCCAAATCAGGGTTGTTGTGAAAAAACAATCCAAAAACACCCACCTGGGTTTTTTTTTAAAAGCCCACTAAAAAAAACAATAAAACCCACCAAAAAAACACTCTTTAATTTTCGTTTGAAAAATCTACTAAGAAATAAAAAATAAAAGGAGCAGGACACTTGTTCAGTTAAATAAAACAAACAGCAATGAAATTTAAAGGACTCAAAAAAAGAGAAGAATAAATTGAAGAGTTTGAGTAAATTCTAATGGTTATCTTCTTCAGCTCTGCACAATCAGTGTATTCTAACCAATTTTTCTGCGGTCTCTGCATCTAAACTTTTCCTGATTTTAACAAATCATATGTTGAAAAAACACACTCTGTAGATGCTGAAGTAGCAGGGCATGCACATAAACTTGACACGAAACTGCAGAGTTTGTGTGGGAATAGTTTCTGTTTACTGTGCGCATGCTTGCCAAGCCTTACAACGTAGGAGTGAACTGACCAACAACACTTTGCGAAAACAAAGAAAGATGGGGTACATATCTTTACCCTCAATTTTGAATGCCATAATAGATATAACAAGTTGTTATTGTGTAATTCTGAAAATAGTGATATTGCATGATGCAATAAAAGCAATTCAGAATGGGCTTTTCTGTTTTCCTAAACAAAGAACAAAATCTTGTTTCTTTTCAAAAAACTCAAAAAACGTTTTTTTTTTAAAAAAAAACAGGTTTGGTTCGGTTCTTTTGAAAAAAACTGGGTTTTTCCCATCTCTTTCCCAAACGCTAAGCAATGTATTGCAAACGTTTATGTAAGTATGTTTAGGCATATTGATGAAGTTCAATTGCTTAGTGTTAGCTGCTTTTATTGTCTCAAGAAATGCTTCCAATGAAGTGAAACTTTTGCAAAAAAGTGGCTCCAAAAGGCCCAGGCTTGTTGCAGTGGTGTGTAACCTAAAATGTTAAGGAAATGATTTGATACATTGGCAACTGATTAGTATAAAAACAACAAAACGTTTGCCAGGTATACCCATTTAGCCTAACGCTAGAAAACGCCTCACAGTATCTACCTTCTGGGATTTGAATTTCCTTCCAAACCTATGCAGTAACCGTGGATATAGCCACGGGGAAACCACCCAGTATCCAATGTGTTAATTCTGGAAACAAATTAATATAACCAACAACCCATTTAAGTAACCACACAACCTTCACACAGCAACAGATATTAGGTAGTGCAATGGCAAACTAACCTGATCAAATCTGCTAAGGCTGTCAACTTTCTTTCAACCTCAAATGTTATTTTCAACCTCAAATGTCATTACACACTAAAATCTGATACCTAAATGTCATTAAACATTTTAGAAAACAGGTTCACATGTCATGTTTAAGTTTTTGGAGCTCATTTTTATGCAGTGGCTAAGCATTGTTGAAGTTGTATTCATTTCTGTATGAATAGCTTCATTTTGTAGAATACAGTGATTTTAATAAGGTACTTTTCAGAACCTTGCACCTAAGACCAAATCCAACATAACCTATGGTAGCTTTATTTTGTCAGAACTTCTTGCAAGCTCACTTGGTTTATTCAAATGCTTGGTTGTTTCAACTGCTCAGGTTTGTGCAAAGCTGAACAGAATTTTGTGCCGTATGAATGATCCATGCTAATATAATGTTGAATGTCAAAAAACATTTAATTTACGGTAACATGAATTAACACATTAAAGCTAATACAAACTGCAACTGTTTAACATCACGCAAAGCAAATCATGTTGAAGGTTTCTTAAATAATATCAATCACTACAGTAGATTTAATCAGAAATCATTGGTTCTATTGACTGTTGCTACATTTCTATGCTAGTTTATGTCATCCAGCTGTCGTTCTACTTGGAGGCTAGTATCAATTGATTTAACAGAATAATACTTCACAAGCTAAGTTTAAAAAGAAGCTTTGGCCTTTTTCATGATGGCACCTAGACACCTTTGTACCTTAAAGCAAAAGAAATGAATCTGTATCATTGCTAAGAACTCGCAAAAAATTGTCATATGTGGAACTATAACAGTTTAGATAATTAAAATCCAACATGTATGGTCATAAATCATAATTTCATTATGACATAGACATACATCACCTGCAAAACTCTAAACAGCTTTACAGTTTTAATAACAAATGCCTAAAAAACACTCGAAAAAATCACCACACAACTAATGGTAAAAACAGTACCTTCAAGCTTGTTCGAAAATCTTTTTCAATATTAAAATCTTGAATGTCTTCTTCTAGTGCAGCAATATCACTGCCTAAATCCATCATTTTGAGGCTTGCAAGAAGTGGACGGATAATGAAATAGGTTTTAACAATCAAATAACAACTTGAGGTATGGTCAGAGTGGGCATTATTTCACAATGCTATGGCATATCATGAGACAAAAAGCTAAAATACATAAATTCAACATCTGAAACAAAACAATATGGTAGTAGCCATACAAATAGCACTCAGAAGTAGCAGGTTTGTGTGATGCCACTTTCAATCTAATGTTTTTCATTGCACAAGCAAACAGTCTAACAGAAAGCAACGACAAATTTGCTACACTTCTCTTAAGCATCTTTCTTGAATGCTGTAGTAACGCAGAAAAACTACACTAACAGGAAGGAAAATCTGTTCTCATAAGCTAAACATGATCAATCATATATTACCATGATACATCAAATTAACACTTACTAAATCAAATTATTTGTTATTGTTTTTTATTTTTTTATGGAATAAATAATCAGGAAGTAAAACCTACGGATGCATGAAAAGTGGTACACTCCAAACCAATACAACAAAATAATGGAATTCACTTTTTGCACAAGAACAAAGAAAACATATTCAGTTAACATTTGGAAAAAGTATACACACTGCCTTACTACTTGTTATGAAAAACCCACCTAAAGCTGCACTTTGTTTTGTAAGTCTGCTTGAGACAAGCAAAAACATAAAAATTATTCCTGCTACTAACTGGCTGGTTCGAGTCATTTTTTTTATGTAATCAAACAAAAAAATTACATAAAAATGTAGTTTACAAAGCATATCTAAAAGTCATTCGTGAAATTATAATTTCATACAGTAAAAAGATATAAACAGATACAATGATCTTTAATATTACAGACTACGCAATTCTTGATATCCATTCATTTAGCAAAACACTATATCAGGTTTTTTTTAGGGCGTTTTATGGACCCGATTCAGGTCCCTAGAATTTCAAATTGGGTCCCTAGAATCAGAGAAAACTATCATCGGGTCCATAAAATCAAAGAAAATCGGAATCATAGAAATCAGGTCCCTACAGATCCAAACCGGGTCCCTAACATTTCCATTGAAAAAAACCTTGCACTATATTTAATTTTTGCAAATTATCCTTTGGCAAACCACAAGGAAAATTCTATAGATGGTACAGAAAATGCATGCATACTTTCAGAAAAAGCATTTCCACATTTCTCCAAAATTCTGTCAAAGCATTAAACCTTACACATTAACATAATCTGCTTTTATACCATAACAATATGCTAATCATCACGTGGCCAGAAAATCAAATAAATTTTGATTGCTACTGCTGCTATTTGTTGATCCATACTTCAGAATGCAATAAAAAAGAAGATAAAAACTCCAGGTTTAATGCAATCAACATTAACAACAGCTCCTTCAAGCTGTGCATCAGAAATAACACAAGTTTGCGAATTCAGAAATTAAACATTCACAAGTACACTGTTTCTCATTTTCGTCAATCAAATACAACTGCGTAACTGATACAAATTCCATATCAACACCTTCCCTACAGATTGGTGAGGTAGCATGCCAAACGTCTCCTATCGGTATGTTTTTTGGCAATTGTCCTCAAAATTTTCCCACGTTCACAGGTCTGTCTTTGAAAAGCTGCCAAAGCACAAAAATTCGCACTGCTATCATTTGGGAAGCATGTAAGCACAAGAGTCGGTCCAGCGCTTGTCACAGGTCAAACATCAGCTTGCCATTTTGCCTATGCCTTTCCCTTATGCAATCTACAGTGCTTCAAATATTCAAAATTTTAAATATACTGTAACATGCTTTCCAATTACACTATATTCATTGAGATTCATGATGCATACAAAAGCAAACCTACCAACAGTCTCAATGGAGCTGTGTTTTCATGAGAATTTTTTCTTTCAAATTTATAGCCTAGAGAAACTGACAGGTGAACCTGCAGATAGAATAGTATACATACATGCAATGGCAGTCCACTGATCAATCAACACTAAAAACCTTACATTCTGCTCCATCATCTTTTGCAGGCCTTCTTACTAAAGCAGTAGACAAGTTGACTGCATGCTCACACATAGCTAAATGACATGCTAGGTATTTGTCTGAAAGCAAGCTAAATTTGGGTTATGGAAGTATTGATCTCTGAGATTTTACAAAGAAATATCATTTTGTAATTCAAGATGTGTAATCATTCCAATTGAATTAAAGCCATACATCCAGTCACATTGTATTACAAGAATGATGAAAATGACCTTATCCAAAATCCATGTGTTTTATTTCAGATGATCTGTGTCATGACACTGCATTTGTTTATAAAATTTTCCAACATATCATAACTTTTATAAATCATTAATTGAATGAAAAAATAAAGACATTGTATAATTTTCAGATGGGTGTGCAGTTCAATATAAAAATTATATAAATCTCCTAAACCTTGTTACCACAAAACTAATTTTGAAATGGATTGTTCTTGGACTTGCTTTGCCACTAGTCATGGCAAATCTCCTTGCGATGGAGTAGGAGGAATAGTAAAACGATTGGTGACTAGAGCAAGTCTTCAAAGATCTTACATAAATCAAATTCTCAATTTTAATTAATTAGCGAAATTTTGCAAATAGCACATAAGTGGCATACAATTTTTTGACATTCATACATGTGAGCTTGAAACATTTTGACAGGATCTTACTGAAGGGAATGCCCAAGGGTCCACAGTTCATGGCAGACAATCTTTCCACCATTTTGAACCACAGGCTTTAAATACCATTGCATTCAAAAGGACCAGTAATGATCCAGAATTTTATAGATTGTTCAAATTCTTTTATATTACTACCCATTTTTCTTTCAAAGTTGGTGATAATGTTCCATGCACATATGATTCAAATATGTGGATTGGTGTGGTGTGTGAAATCTTCAGAGAAGGTGATGTTAACATTAAATTTATGGCACCTTGAGGACAATGAGCATTGTCCTTCCCAGTACTTCTACCGTTGTGATCCTTTCGAACACATTATGTGTAGTCTCACCTCCTACCCCAGCAACAATATCTGAATATAACTATCAAATTAAAAAACTTCACTTGCAAAAAATTTTACACACTTTCAATGAGCTGGTGTGAAAATAAACACATATTTGCATTATGCTGTTCATTAACTTTCCTATACTCTATCTAATTGTACCTGTGGATTCTCTTTTCCCATGTTTGTCTGTTCATCGACAAGAATCAAAAAGTGCTGCATATCAAGAATGGGCTGGTTATGTGACTTGCTTTGATTGGTTCTTTTGTTTTATTTGTATGTGCATCTTTTACCTTGATTGATGAAACAGTGCTTCCGCATTGTGTATGCTTCATTCTATTTTGTGGCTAGTCATCAATAAAATATAACAAAATTTAGACAAACACTATGAGACATTATTGTTAAATGTACACATGACTCATATGCATATACATTTGTAGAAATGATAAAAGCACAATACTTATATTTATGTTTTAAATTTTTATATTAAAGTCACTAACATTTTGTGATATTTAAAGTCACTGATGTTGCTGTAGACAAGACTTACATCAAACAAAATTGGAAACTATAGTGCCACATTTGCTTTGTTCAATGAAAACAAATATTTTTTGCAACTTTTTGCCAACACCCTAAAAAATTATCTCAAAGTTGGGGCATAAAAAAATTAAAAGATTTCAACTCAACATCTCTCATTGAACTCTTCATCTTAGCAATATTTTAACTTTAAAAATTAATTCCTTAGGTCAGAAAATGGTGAAGTACCTGCTTTCATTGTAAAAATGCTTCAAGGTAAAAAGTTATTGCCAAAAATTGAATGTGAAAAATGAAAAATTGGTTGTGCTCACCCCTAAAAGTCCACATAGTGGCCAAAAATTCCCAATGCTGCACCTCGGCCACCAGTGAAGATATTTCAAAAATTATTTTGCAGTGATTATAACTTTTCTATCTCTATCACATGTGTAAGAATTAGCAAAATCCATGACTAGCGGCTACAAGGTGTCTTTGATTAGAAATGGATTGCCCCCAACATAGAAACATTTGTGCAATGTTCATTGCCTGAAAAGCTTTAAACCCTGGCTACTACNATTTTTGTTCCTTGCGAAAGTCAAGCATACCAATGGTCTCAGCTGCATTTTGTTGAGATTTTTTCTTGGGAAGTTCTAGCCCAGTGGTTATTAACCTGGGGTAAATTTACACCTGGCATAAATTTTATCTTCCAAGGGGGTACATTTAGTGAAACATAAACAGCATCAAATGTAAATTTATATAAATCATTCTAAACTGAAGGAGTTTGTTAGTTTTGCATTTTCAACAAACAAGCACTGAGTGTATTGGGGGTAAATCTGGTAATCTTGTTAAAAAACACTGTTCTAGCCTAACGATAGTGCCAAAAGCAGCCTGAAGTAGAAAAAACAAAACATTTTTTCTATGTTCACTGCTTGGAAAGATACAAACCTATCAATGCATTGGTTGATGCTGGATTTACTACAATTTTTGTTCTTTTCAAAAATCAAACTTGCTAATGTTCTCAATGGAACTGCTTTTGCATAAGAATTATTTCTTGAGAATTTCTCGCCTAGCCATAATTATCAATGATGCAGCGTTTCATGTGTAAACAAACACAAAATATTTAGATCAATGCTTATCGCTTTAAATTTTATAAACTTACCCACAGTGTCAACCCTGCTCAATTGTGTGAAAACTTTCACTATTGGTATTCATGGCCAAAGTGGCCAATGACAGTAACTGTGGCCTAATTGACCAAACTTTCACCATTGGTAACCTTGGCCAAAATGGCCAAGAAAAATTGTCAGACGTCCATAGAAAACTTTACTTAAAATCAAATGCCAAGCTTTTTTGTGGACGTCTGACATTTTTTCTTGGCCTTTTTGGCTAAGGTTACTACCAACAGTAAGAAAGTTTTGGTTTTACTTGGCTTTTTTGGCCAAGGTCAACAATGGTGAAAGTTTTGGTTTTTCTTGGCCTTTTTGGCCAAGGTTTCCAATGGCAAAAGTTTTGGTCATTTTGGCCACGGTTACTTTTATTGGCCACTTTGGCTATGAATACCAATGGTCAAAGTTACCTGATTTGGTTTGCCTTTGAGCAACCGCGGGTATCCCGCTCTGCCAAACAGAAGTTTGTGTTCGCTAGAGGCAATCATTGGCACCCTGCGGTGCAAACAAGAGTTTGTGCTCCAGAAGGCAACTGTTGGCATGGGTTTGAAGTACAATTATATTCATATACCAGTACGCAACTGATGGCAAGAAAGTACAAATACATTCGTACCATGGTAGGGAAGGTGTTAACAGATATATCTGAGCAGTGTTGCTTATCCTCAATAATACAAGTTGCATTGATTTGACACAGCACGCCAATTTACATAAGATGTAATAAATGTGCTTTCCTACATACAAGAAAAACTGAATGTGATAAACACCAAACCCATTTTGTATCAATGACAAATCGAAAGCCAGTAAGATCAAGAAGTCTGTCATGCATACACAAAAAAAATTTATACACAAAATGCAGTTGCTGCAACCAACAAAACAAACTCACAAGCAACAATATTAGAAACAGATCACTCTGTGAATAACACAGGCTACAGATGAACGTTTTACATTTATAATGAGGCAAGATGGGCCCAAGCAAAATGTGTTTTCTGAAACACATCACAATACATACAATTTCATTTATAAACATGTTACACTACATCAAAATTATTAATTGGGTGAGTATATCAGCACATGCAAAACACAGATCTATAGCTGAGACACCAAGACATGTTCAACTTGCAAGACAAATTGCTATTCCACTGTTGTTGCGATTTACTAGTATATATTGTTCTTGAATACAGTATTTTACCAAACATATTGCCACAATCTGTTGTTTTTTTTTCATTTTATGGCAGTTGCTATGATCTCTTCTTCTCTTATGGCTAGAACATAATTGCTCTAAGGTAATCTTTTTTACAAACTATTATGACACTGACTTAATGGAGTATTGATAATATACCTGCAACACAATAAATGATTTGACACCTATAGTGGAAGTACACCAGGCTATATAACAGGCATGCGTTTGTTGAAGTATCACTCAGACTTACTCAAATTGTGTATTTGGTGAGCCTTTAACAAATGACACAGGTTTGATCACACTTTAATGTGACAGAGGAGATTAGCAAAAACTGTGAAATACTTTGCAACATGAAATGCACAGTGGTATCTGGTGGCAAGTTACAAAACATAGATATATCATCCTCAGCGAATGTTTGACCATGTTCTTGGGTCCCATCTTTTTTGTACACCTCAATTGCACCACGCACAACCATATCTACGTCAAGTCTTGAATTGAAAGTCACTTCTGGGTTTCTTTCAAGCACAGTAGCTGTAACCATCAGCATTTCCATTATTAAATGTCGCAACTCAGGTCTGTGAAGCCCAGTGAATAAGCCTTCCACTTTCTTCCACCATGCAACTTCATGCTTACCCATATCAGACAGGGTTGGCTGCTGTGGTAAATGATGACTGTTCACAATGATTCCATCAGGACTACGCTGCAATATCAACCAGACTTTGGCATAAAAATTTGAAGGAGGTTTGTTTAAAGAACCAACAATCTTTTTCTTTTGCAACCAAGTCAAATCTGTATGTTTGTGCACAGTCAATACTTCAATGAGCAAACGTTTAATAGCACTCGGAGAAAGATCATGAACATCAAGTTCACCAGGAATATGAGAAGGCTGTTCAATCAAACAGCATTTGTATTTCAACAGCAAACGCATAGCATGTGCTAGCCAACCTATTCTGACCTGCAGCATGCCATCAAACAGCCGTGGTTGCTTGTTGATGACTGCACCGACATGCAGAACAAGTTCTTGCTGCAAACATGCTTCACGTTCATCATGTGGGGTGCAAAGAGTGTAGAGAATGTCTTTTATAACAGATGGTGGCAGTGGATTATTAATAACACATTCCTCATGACCAAAAACACCCAAAGAAACATGCTTATCATGAACAAGTACGGAAGTTATGGAAGGTGCAAGGCTGTCAACAACTTTGTGGCACAAGCTTGCTGTATAACGAACCAAACTCCATAGTTGCTGTTTTGCAGCCCACCTGCACAACTGATTGAGTCGCTCATAGCAAGTGCCATGACCAGTGTCATAAGTAAGGCCCTCTCGTTTGCTGAGAGCACCATATAGAATGGCTAAAGCTGGACCTGACTGGAAATCTCTCAGATGACTGACGATATTTGCTGTGGGCTGGTTACGAATATTATGAGCACGTCGCAACTCATCATCCACATCATCATTTATCCTTGTCAAGTTTGAGTATGAGCCACTTGTTCTCCTAAAAGGCAGATGTGCAACAGTGTCATGCTCTCTTCCGGTAAATGGTTTAACATCATCATCATTGCAATTGAGCTTATCTTCACGCTTAACAAACTCCAAATGCTCCACAACAGATGAAGCAACAAATGACTGCACCCTACCCAAACATACTTTGATACCTTCCCATTCTCCTTGCTTTAGACTACTGAGAACATCTAGCATGGGTCCAAGTCGATTTTCTTCAGTGATATCTTCTCGTAACAAAAATATAAACAATGGTCGCATCGACATTCGCCAGTAACTACTAACAAACTGAAGTGAATGTTGCAGATCATCAATTAAAGTCTGAGTGTCATATGCCATGTAAAAGTCACCAGTGTCAAACATCAAAGGGTAGCAAACCACAGTTTTACCCTGAATTCTGTATATTTTGCATGTCCCTAGAGCACCAATTGGTCGTCTAGGCCTGCCAGATATTTTTAGCTTTTCATTTGCACCAAGCTGCAAATAAGCATTCACTAACTTTTGTGATGGCCATATCTGGATAGGTTCAACTTGTTCAGGAGTTTGTGTAGCAAACCCATAGGTGGAAAGAATGCTCTGAAGATGTGTGTTTTCTGTTATAAGTGACACTTGAATAATTGTATCACTTATTACACCAGAGAATGTTGAGTACCTCATACTCACCTTGTGCCTTTCCGGAAGAGGAAGATACCGACGTATAGGATCTAACTCACTGCTACCAATCAAGTCGTCCAACAATAGCTGTGAAATTGTCCAAAGTGCCTGGCCCCATAAAAACACTGGAGACTCATCAAAAAGCCCACAACTGCATAATTTTTTAACAGACCCAGGGTTTTTTCTTTCATCATCCACATGCTCCTTAGAAACATAATAAAATCTTGGTAGCAACATATATCCATCTTCAAGAGAAACCATGAGAGGCAAAAGTTTTTTCAAATACTTTTGAATCTGCTCCTCATTTTTAGTGAGAATCCCATCAAGAATACGGTACACGAAAAATATGGGCCATTCACACTCAATGTTCTGAAAGAGTTTGATTTCAGCAGGCTCATAGTATGTTCTTGAACGGTTTTCAACACAACTCATATAGCCATCACCCAAAAACCGCTTCATTCCATATTCTCCTTCTAGCTGTTCAACAACACTAGAAACAGTTGCAACTTGCAAATTTTCTTCATCTACTGCATAGAAGGGAAAAGACACAGTTGGCAAAAGAGCAGCATCAACATTTTTTGAGTTTGATTCTCTTGGAAGAAGGGAGTCCATAACTGTTCTGTTTCGATTATGAGCATCAATGTCAACCCACAGTACAGACCAAGGTGCTCCTTTATGTTTGCCAAACACATTAAAACCATTTGCAGATTCAAGAGCAGCCTTGGCAGCACCAACTGAACTTGCATGAAGCTCACAGCTGCCATTGTTATATTTACTTCCACGTTCCCACAAACCAAAGTCAGGCACACGATAAGCACGTTCTAGATAATAAACAAGATTCTGTATAAAGGCAACTTCATCAGTGTTAAAAATAATTTGCAAGCCAGAAGCAGACATTTGAACTAGATACAAAACAAATAAAGCAACTACATCTAACTGGAGGTGATGGTAGTCATCTGTAATTGGATCACCAGAAATATGATCAAACTTGCAGTGCAAGGCTGCATCAACACTTTGAGTTAGTTTAAATTTTTCGACTTTCTCAGATTGACGCATGTAGCAAAACAAAATGCCTCTCATGCATTTCACAACACAATGCTCTATTTCATATGTTCTTCCATTGTCATCATCAACTCTTCTGTAAGCCAAAGCTAGAGCCCACAAAGCTGCACCGCAGTAAACACTGTCCCTAACATGGGCTTCCTTGTTGCAGGAAAAAAGGCCAGTGGAAGCACTCTGATAAGGAAGCAGCAACCTTTTGACTTCTAGGTAGTACTTATTCAACTTTCTTTTGGTTTCTTCATACAGCTCATATTCTGCGTATTTCATTGACGCAGGATACTCCATTGATTTTGACAGACAACACCAGCAGAAATCAAACTTATATAATCAAAAAACTAATACGCTATAAGTTACTTCTACATTCCTTAGCTATAAAATATTTTGCACGCACAATAAGTTAGTTGCCTATGATACAAGTTAGTTCACTTCTTCCTGCTCTTATTCAATCGACATATTTGCATATGAATACACTTATATGTCACATCACTGGCACTAAGTACCAACAATGTAATTGTGCTATGCACCTGCTTATTCTTGATGTCCATATTGCATTTAAGTTTCTCGCTACTCTTAAGAAAATGATTCCCAAGTTGCAAAGAGACAAAAGAAGGCTACAATGAAAATAGCACAACATTTTCTTTAACTTATTTACATGGTATACTATTTCATATATTCATGGCATCAAAACAGATTTGGCACATCTGAAAAAATCCCAAACTCAGCACTTGACGCATAGTATATATTTTTGGTTTAACTCAGTCTTTCAATTACTGAACATGCTATTGAACATTACTACGCAACATCAAANATTTATCAGCTTACCAACCAGCAGAATTTTGCTATTAAACAGAGTGAACTAGTCACCACAAATTTAATTTTGTAATCAAATGGCAGATGCCTCACAGAGATACAAATGCTTGACGCAACACAAAAAACAAAAATCCTTTGAAGTCAGACACTGAAAAATGCCACGTTCTTGCATAATTTGTTTAATGTTCAGCAGGTTGTGTCTACAATGCACCCAATGGCCTAAGAAAAATAATGATTAACAAAACCAAACTTACTTTACACATTCTTGAACTACTCTATTTAAAAGAATGCCTGCCTGAGTTAAGCAATGGATATAATGAAATAAAAGTGTCAACTGAGTTTATTGAAGTTCTTAATGCAACTAAATTATTCAAGTGAGGTAAAAAAAATTTTGCAATGTTGGGGAAAATAATCTACCCCCCTTAAACTATTGAAAAGAAAAAACGTTTCAAACTGCAGAGGCATTCATTGAGACATTGTCTGTAGCATATTTGTTCCAGCCTAAATCCTCAAATAANGTTTGCAGCTTTGTTTGAAAATTAATCATGATATTAAAAATATCTGGGAATTGTATTGGATACTGAGCTCTCAGATGACAAAGACATTCAGAGACAACTGCGATATCAATATTGTGCAGCAAACAAGCTG
>JGI24158J21664_10005164_pt1 | contig 16992 bp, 10 predicted proteins | sample Ectturendosymbi3_FD_21664 | JGI IMG/M metagenome (IMG submission 21664)
GGTGGACCGGAGGGCTGCCATTTTCTGCAGGCCGCCCGCCGGCCCGCCCATCTGTCTTCTGTGCAGACCGCCGACAGTTCACGTTTTTCATTTGGAAACACGGCCCTCCAGCCCGCCGGCCCTCCAATTAGTGTTATCTCTTTGATGTTCTTGCGTGTTTTCAAGTCTGAATGCTGAATTACCTGATTCACTTCAAACTTCAACTTGAATCATTTAAGTTACTTAAGTAATGTGTTAGAAATTACTTATTACTCAAAAAATTTTATTTTTGTTGTAACTTGTTGAACCTAGCCCTAAATCAGAGGTGGGCAATTAATTTAGCTCAGGGGTCATTTTGGGAATCGCGCGTTTAGCGGAGGGCTTTGCCTTCTTAGGGAAATAGAAGCAAGTCTCGGTTGAGCTAGCCTCGGCACTAACATTTACTGTGGTAAGTTGGAGGAAATTTCAGAGTTGAAAATTTTGCATGAATGCTTCCACGGGCCGCTTAGGCCTAATTAAAACGGTGTGGCAGGCCACATTTGGCCTGCGGGCCGCTATTTGCCCATCCATCCTCCTGCCCTAAATGGATTTCACGCACATGTAAAACTTTAAAACCCCAAGCCCATGTAACTAAGTTAGAGTTCATGAAGTAGAGATGTTAGAGCTCAACCTTTCTTAGCTGATAGTGTATTTTTCATTGATTGTCAATCACTGATGCCAATATTATCGATTTTTTGCATTACTCAAACAAATTGCCATTTGAAGACATGCATGTATTGTTAAAAGTTAAAACACCTTAGAAAAAATGGCAATGTAAAGAAAGAAAAATTGGTAAGGAACAGTGGTAAAAATTGTTGAACAACGAACTTGGGTTTCCAAACACTTTGTGCAAAAAATGGTAAAGGTTGATTGACAACTTCTTAGGCTTCCAAACACTTTGTGCAGAAAAATTGCAGATTTTAATCGGCATGTTGCTAATATATTTCAGTGGAATTTTGTAAATGTGATACATTTGGATTGTCACATTGGCTGATTCACATCGACATACTGTACCAATGTGTTGGTCAAGTTCCATTGTTGTACCACTTACCTAAGTTTCGCATTTTGCAACACAAGGCATTTCAAGAGTTTTGATGTGATGCATGATTCAGTTTCCTCATCGAATATGGTTCATTAGCATGTGTAAAAGTGTTGCAGTTTGGGTAGGTCATAGTTTAGTTAGGTCATAGTTTAGTTAATGATTAGCCTAAGGTTTAAAGAACAATTAATAATAAAAAAACATCTGTCTGCAATTGCAATACCAATTTGGTTGTAATCTATCATGCAGTAATGTAGTATTTTTTTAAGGTAGTGGCTATAGATATGCCTGTGGATCTTGAGAAATTTGCAAACTTATTAATACGCCACCTGTGACGGAACAGTTACGCATGATGAGAGTGCAGTAGGCTTGGTAGAAACGAGTAAATGTAAAAGATAAACCCTAAACCTAACCCTACACCTAACCCTAAACCTAACCCTAAACCTAACCTTAACCCTAACCATAGCCCTAACATAACCCTAATCCTAACCTAATGCTAACCGAAAACTAAGCTAACCCTAAGCTAAGCTAAGCTAACCTAATGCTAAGCTAACCTAAGCCTAAGCCTGGAAAAAAGTAAAGAAAAAAAACAAAAGGAAAGTAGAAAAAAACAAAACTAAATTCGGCAAGGTGAGATTTGAACCGAAAACCTTGGGCATAGAAAGCGTTGCACTTAGCCATTACACTATATAATCCATGTAGTACGAGTGACAAACTGACCCTTTTATTTGAATTTGCATCAGGACAAGTGTATCCCTAGTCACTTCCTTTTTTTAATGAACTGTAGTACATTTGTATAATAAGAAAATAGTGTAAGATCGACCTAATCTGATCATAAGCACTTTGTAGACCAATTGACGACCTTCTGCTAAGGTGTAGTGTGAGATAATAATACTCTATTCCACGCTTTCTCTTTGCTTTTTAAAATTTATTCGCTATGGTGCACTTTAATAATAGGAAGTGGCTACGGAACTACCCATGGATCTTTTTATTTCAAAACTTATTGCACCGTACTGCCTCGCATGATGCGGTTCGCATAAAGCAGTCAGTTTGTCACTGAAGTGCCGTCGTCTTGGCAGCGTAACAAGTAAGTCTGCCATGCCCATAGTTGTTAGTTCACCTCTCACCTTCACCCCCCAACGTTTTCGTAATAGTGACTGCATGCATGTTTCAATTTGTGGGACCAGTTTTCTTATTTCAAAACTTTGCAAACTTTTCCTTTAGGGGTTAGCGTTAGGGTTAAGCTAGCATTAGGTTGTTAGGTTAGGGTTAGAGCTATGGTTAAGGTTAGGTTTTAGGTTTACCTTTTCCGTTCACTATGTTTCTACCAAGCCTACTGCCTTCTTCTCATGCATTTCTGTCACATTATTACAAGAGGTGGTCGAATACATTTTTAAATCTAAAGATCCATGGGTGGTTCTATAACCACTGCCTTAATAATAATGGTCTTCATGGGCGTCAAGTATCAACCTAGCAATGGCAATTATTGTAACGCTTTGATTTATGAGCTGCAGCTTGCTGTACATTGATCTGCAATGCTTTTAAAAACTTCGCAAAGCAGTAAAAATGTTTGCCTTTTTATAAAGATATCCCCAAAATAGAAAGTACACAGTGGATGAAAAGTTTGATAGGTATAGCAAAATATACTTTTGGTAATGATGTTCAATTGATGTGTAATGTGCCATGAAATTATCAAGATTTTTATGGAATCAATACAAAATCAGCCATTGCTTTGCAACGAAGCATGCTAAATATTTTAGCAAGTAGTCAATGCAAGATTGATAAGGTAGTAACACTATAATGTCCAAGGAAAAAACTTGCCCTCATTGGCTGCACTGCACCGCTGATCCAACACTGACTGTTTTCATTTGGAACATGGCTTTCTATTTTGCACATCATTTAATCCAGTACCAGCAAGGTCCCCAAAATAAATAACACAAAATGGCACAATGCAATAGTGGCGTTACTTGTCAAAATGTGCACAGTATATAACCAAAATCTCATGGCTGTTTTGCACAGTGCAATTTCCACATTATGGTTTGTTGGCAACCACATGTTGACCTAAAGAACCTCTTAGCATCTTTTGTATTCCTAAATATTAGTAAAATGTTCACAACAGATGCATTTTCAACCTCAACTAAAACCAAAATTTAAATCCAAATTTGTTGGGCATGTAGACAACAAACTAACACCGATTTTTTGATAGCATCAATTGCTCATCGATTGTTAAGCTGTAAGTAAGAATATATTTTGTTGCAAAATTTGCAGTAAATTTTTCAAACAACTCTGATATATGCGACTTTGTCAGTATCACTTCATCATCTACAGGTTGATTTGTCAAATGGGAAAAATGAAGAATATTGGTTAAAATGTCTTGAGCATTTTGCAGGGGCATGACTGAAAGACTTTTAGTTTGTATATTTCATTCCACAAAATCTGGAGAGTGAGCTTTCCATAAATTTGTTTTGAAAATTACAATGCTATGAAATCTTCAAGCGCTTAGCTCCCAACTTCAGTTTAATTTTTTTCTTTAATCACAGTATACTTCTAAACTTGGCAAAGTATTGACTCATTGATAAGCAGGTTTCAAGCCATGTAGGGAGACTGAGAAGTTTGTTCTCACAATGATTTTCATGTTGTTGCTTTTGCTTTGAAAATCTGAGGCTTGAGTGTACATCCATAATGATCATGATCAATGATAAGTGAAAACCATTGTATTTCCATTTTCAGTAGCTTCAGCGTTGCTCTCAACACTACCAGATAAAGAATTGCTGCCAAAAGAATAATCTAAGAGAAGTTGTTAAATACGTGCTTTTGTCAAATGCTTGGCTTTTATGCTATACCAATTTTCTTGCTTGTATTCCCCCAGCAAAGTACTTAATTGAAATGAATAGCACAGTTGGCTACTTTTGTAAAACCAAACATTTTCCAAGTACATGAAAGAAATGGTTCAATCACATTGTTATGAACTGCACACCAATGACAAAACAGTTGAAGCACTGGGTGTGATTCTTTGCTTGTTGATTGTCGCAGCGTTATCTTAGTAGGTTATGTTATCACCAGAAGATTTCCATGTGAAAAGTTGCAGTGGAGACAAAGAGGTATCGACACTACAGCCAATGATGGTAGATGTATCAGGCATTTGTTTGTTTTGTGCAAAAGGTGAAAATCATACGTATTACCCCAACATGAAAAAATAATCATTCATTGTAAAATCAAGCCATCAAAATCAAAGCACTCCAAAGACTTGAAGTGCTCGCAAGATTTTGTAAGTGTCAATATCGACGCCTTGGCTATTCTAGTGTTAATCAGAGGTTGGTGTCTAATAATTAACAGACCAGGCAAATGTTTTTTTTTCACTGACAAACTGCAATGTTAGAGTCAAGTGCTTTGGAAAGTTTTATTTTTGTAGTTTATTTCTCATTGCCAAAGATTTTTTTAAAGGCAAGTAGAAGAATAAATGTGAAAGGCAGCAGTACCCTATTGCACAGAGAGTAAATTATGTAAGTTAGAAAATATTGTTTTATCATGCGTAACTGATTATATGGTAATTTTAAATAGGGAAAAACTTTGAGCATGGAGTCTCTGAAAAGAAGAACATTGAGATAAGAAAAACAACATTCAACTATTCATGAAAGAATTTGAAGCACTCACGGTCTCATGGCGGAGAGGCAATCTGACAATTCTATGGTCTACTCAGTAATTTTCACCCTCTATATGAGTTTTTCAAATTTGGAAATACACGCAATCATATGCAAAGCTCATAAAAGCAGGGAAAAGCATAGTGAAGAAAACGAGACATAGATGAGACAGGAAAATGAGACATAAACTTTGACAAATAAGAACCATAGGCTATAACGAAGTCTTTACTAAATTCCATGGCAAGTGCACACATAAAATTTTTAAAGAACATTTGTTGCCATGCTGTATGATAAATGCGTCCACATCATTGTCCGGCTTGAGGAAAAATTGTGACATCCTTACAACCAGGACTCTGGAGCCAGAATTAAAATTTCGGTCTCTAGCTCCAGGCATTTAAAATTTTTGACTCTGGCTCCAGAACAATTTGGTACATTAAAAACTGAAAACCATTGTATTATGTGTACAGTTGGCTTGTTTAAAAAACTGTCTGTTGAACGGGAACTTAAATTTCCAGCTCCAGCTCTACCATACAAAAATTTTTAACTCCAGCTCTAGCCATCCAAAATTGCTTTGCTGTTGTTCCTCAGCCCTGCTTACAACTAGTTAACAGGTCTAGCTCAAACAAAAATTTTTGAAGAAAATTGGAAGTGATGACAAAAAAGCAGGGCTTGAAAAATGTGTAAATTTTCTAGGAAGCTCACCGAGATTTCCTGTTGGCCACAAGTTGACGACTATTGTCCTTATATGATGTCACAAAAAGAATTTGTTTCTTGAAAACGTTGCAAAACTTGCACCTAAGTGTACCACTGCATTCACATTCATCAACTTGGATCATTTCACATTCAACACTTAACAGTTGCATCGCTACTGTATACCATGCTACTGCTCGGTCTGCAAAAACACAATACTGACAGAATGCAAAAGCAGTTTCAGCAGTAAGTCTTCTCACACAGAATCCTTACTTGTGGAAATTGGGGAGCACCTTACCAGCAAATCGTAAATGCTTGCAGGAAATACAATTTTTTCAACTACATTAGAGTTGTAGATAACTAATGCATATCAGGGATCTCAATCCTGAGGGTTGGATTATGACGTTTCCACAGCAGTGGCAGTATATGAACCTTACTAGAAACAGCTTTCACATCTTATTTCTTGCAAAAGATATCATTGAGTTGTAGTCAAAACATTTCTAGCTGTCTCTGTGTTCGTTTAAAAGACACTTGTTGTTTCACTGGAAGAGCACTTTTAAACACCGATGAATAAACTAAATAACACGAATGTTAATATTTGAAAATTCCCAAAAAGCATGGCATGCAGCACAGAACACCTTCACGGTCCACATGCGGCCTTTGCATATGAGACCCCTACTGTATGTGGACTGCTTATATGAAGCTTGCAAAGATCGTCAGCATTTTGAAAACCTTAACACGGATTCTAAGAAGCAAGAAATCGCAGTTAGTGGACTAATTAAAGACTTAGACACCAAACTAAAGATTTCCTATCTTAACGCAAGGTTTACAGCCTTGCCTTCAGCAAATACTGTAGCCCTAATTATTAATAATTTTGTGCTGCCTACACTGAGTAATACTTACTGTGTCATCACATACAAAGCCTACGCAACACTCGCATACACTTACATAGTTCCAGAACAGCTATGTCCAACCCCTTCCCACGGCGAAGGTTTTGTGTGGCACAGTTTTGGTTTTCGCTAGAGAAAAATATCCTGTATACTGACAACAACCTGTCCTTATTTTGATAATCTTGAATTTTTGATGGAGATTGTCTGCAGTGCCACTTTATCACATCTGTTGCCATTGTAGTTAGGATTCAAACACTTTTAGTACATTGCCTTAAACTAAATTTATTTTGCTAAGATCAAGGTAAGCCATTCAATGTGCAGCCCAGGGTAAGACAGAGACATAATTTCTGGCTCTGTAAGTCATTTGGATTGGACATAGCTGTTCTAGAATGTGTTGCGTTTAGTGGCCTCTGCTGACTTCATGTGGCATGGCAGCACTAGTGTATGGAGGAAGAGGGCCACTATGGCATGCCCCCCGCTCAGGCCCTAAAAATAAAAAAATGGATAAAGAGTATTTGGCAGTGTATGCCGAAATGTTTAATTTTAGGTGAATAACACTATTTTGTTTAGAAAAACACCTCTCAAAGCACAAAATGACTATTTTTTTTAAATATGGGAGGGAGCATAGCTCCTTAGGCCTCCCCTGGCTACGCCTATGCTTTGGCACCCCTTCAGAAATTTTCTGCGTATGTCACTGCATGGCAGCAGTGTTCAAACCCACAGTTTTTCCCGTCTCAGTAACCGGCACATCACCCTATGCTGCCATTATGACATGCAACCAGCGACTACATGAGACCACTATTGTTACCTACACTAGGGTGCATCAGGAGCCCTCGACTTTTTTCGAACAACTTTTACCTTGCACTAAAGTGTTGCATTCTGGTAAAAAATGAAACCTTTAAATTTTTTTCACAATTGGTTGATGTCTAGGGGTGCATTGGGACTCCCAAAACTTGAGCCAGGGGGAAAAACTTGCAAATAATGAAGTTTGGCCACAACTTAGTAAGTACTTGGAGGAGGAACATGATTTTGGTGTCTAACCCTACTAAAATATATACCAGCAATTCATTGAAGCTATCAGAAAGACCTAAAAAGTTAAGCAATTTGCATTTGCACAGATTTTTATTTGAATAGATAAAAAATTATGTGTTTTTTATAAAAACATTTCAACTTGTGTTCTGTACTCTTCTTCTTGGTCAAGTTTCAAGTCCTGGTGGTATTGCTAATACCACTTTTGGTGAAATGAACATATATGCCTGAAATTACGTAAAAAATAGCTGAGTGTGCAAAATTTTCATAAAAAACAAGCAGTTCAGAAACCATAGGCATAGCCGGGGAAGAGCCCAGGAGGGCATGCCCCCCAAATTTTTAGCATATTTAGTCATTTTGTGCTTTGAGAAGCAGCTTCCCAAACAAAAATGTTGTTGTTCACCTGAAGTCAAACTTTGGGCCCCCAAAGTTTTGGGTTGGCTATGCCACTGGCAGGACCTCCAATGACCATGCTGAAAATAAAAAATTGATTATCATCAACAAGATACAATTGTCACCATTGCATTCCTTCTGTGTCACAAGACTTGGAATAGCAAAAGGATGTCATTATTCTGTCATTTCTTTTTTCTTGGATGACATAAGCTTGGATGTATTTTTTCTGCCTTGTTCTACTACTTGTATGGAATTTTGATAGCATTGCTAAGACCCCACTGCAGCAAAGAAATCTGATCAGAGTTTTAGCACCACGTGCAGCATTCATTTATCACATTAATGGCCTCAATTTTGACAAGAGCATTGTGACAGATATAGCCTACTGGTGGGTCTGGCTAGTTCAGAACATCTTCATCCAGAAAGGAATGATCGTTGTGTATGAAATTAAGATAACCAAGTTTGCCAAAAAAAGGCAACTGTCAATGTTTTTTTGGAAGCTTGGTTTACCATACCCAGTATAATTCTGGCATTGAAGAATAGGGATTGTTTTGGCTTGAGAGCTAACAGGCAATCTGCCAATGCACTTTTCTTCACCTCATTCAACTTGCAGCTAAACAATGAGAATGGAACCATTTCTGAAGTAAGATAGCAAAGATGGCAACTAAATGCTTTGGCAGCACTATTTGAAACTGAGCTGTCAACAGCCTGATGCTGATGCAACAGAAGATATTTGTAAAGTCGCAAATCATTGTAAGGTCATCAACAGTACAATTGCTGGTAAACCATCACACATAGTAAATTGGAGTGACAAACAAAACTATATGATCTTTAGCTTTAGCAGCTCCACTCTTGTTGTGATAGTACCTTGGGGTAGTTATAGGATCCTAGTTTCAAGCAGAAATATTTTACTTGCACAAAGCATCTTGCCTGTCTATCTTGCTTTTAGGAATGTTTTCCTATTCAAGATAAGCAAGACGAAATTCAACGAGTTCAATATAAACACCTGTGAAAATTCTGTTACAAGGTTCTTGCAACACAATTTCGTACAAGTGGTGGAACATAACAAAAGAAAACATTCAAGCTTGCAACAAGAAACAGAAAGTTTATAAATTTTTGCTGTGTCAAGACTTGTGACATAGAAGAAATACAATAATGACAATTGTAACGTGTTGGTGATTATATATATCACTTTTTTGTGTTGCCTTTCCTCAGCATGGGCATTGGAGGCCATGCACTGTTTTTTTTGTGAAAATTTTGCACACTCATCTGTTTATCACGTAATTTCACACATGTGCTTATTTCACCAAAAATGGTGGTAGTAGTACCCAGTGATAGCATGACTCAAGTCAAGTTTCTGTTTTGACTATGCCTTCTGGGGGTGTTATGCTAGGTTTTCTGGATTATGTGTTCCACCTAACACTGAGTTAGAGCTGAGTCTCAGCTTTTCACTGAGGAGCCAGCAGCGCACAATACATTGTACAACACATCGTGGTTCAATGAAGTATTTACATATTACGATCATGGCAGTCGGCCTCATACATTTACTTTGAGTCTTTTGTTGGGACATGTGACGTAGGAAAGGGTATATTTATTGCAGCAGGGTTAGGCTAGAGTTGTGGAATTGACTGAGAGTGAAGGAGAGAACTATAAGCAAAAAATCTCTGATTGTAAGCAAAAATGTGTGATTTAACAAAAGTTTCAAAAGAAATTGTACCATTATAAGCAAAAAATACCTGATTCAACAAAAGTTTCAAAAGAAATTGCACCATTTCAATAGAAATTCCCAATTTAGGAGTGTGGTGTAAAAAATGATCAAACTGGGCATCTGGAATTGGACAAAAAAATCCGACTCCCACTGTTGTTAGGAATCTGACTTCACCCAAAAACCTCCGACTCGGCTCTGCAACCCTGTCTTAAACAGCCAGCAGTTAGTACACACTAACAGTGGTCACATTAGTTGTCCATATATATATGGAAGCCTTGTTGTGTGTGTCACACCAAAAAACACTCACATCATGAATGATTTTTTGTCAACATATGCTATGATTTCCAGATTAGTATTAGGTAGTAAGAATATTTAAATATCATAACTAATTTTACAAATGTTTTGAAAAACCTGATTTTATGGTTAACCTCATTAAAGCACGGAACAATCTCAAGGACTTAATTCACCTTATCTACAATGCCATTGTAAGTGTATATTTAGAAGTCTAACTTATATTTGAAAACTAAAAGGTTTGCTCAAGCGTCATTCAGACTTGTTTAGCTGTTAGGACACCTTCCTAAATTTGGGGTCAGTATAATAAAAAAATTTTCATAAACTCTATTCGCTTACACACAAAAAATTATTATAATTTTTGTACTGCATTGCAGCTTTTATAGTCATTAATGCATTTTACTTTTTTAAAATTACCACTATATCTTCCAGATACATAGTCTGCATCTACAGTATAACTAGTTCATCTTCATGTATTTGGTAACCTTGAAATTATGAATGTAATGTGCTGAAAGTAAAATGGTGGAACAGTGCATAAATGTGGGCTGTAAGGTTATTGTAGTAGGCCTCCGTCGGTCATTGGTTGACCATGGGTAAGAGCATCCTAGTCCCAGCTGTTAGTTCGGCTGGGGCAGCGTTTCTTGTGGCTGTAGAGACCGATGCGGGAGTGGCAAGGTTATTGTAAGTCATTTGCATAGTTCAGGGATCTCTAAATATTTTTGTCTGAGGGCCACATAAGCTACTACACAACAGTTTTGAGGGCTGGACATTTTATGTAATGCGATTGTTTCAGTGTATATTACATTCTAGCAAATCAACAAGTTTTTTCTATTGTATATTTTTCATTATATTGACAAAACAACCTCACAGGCCAGATGAAATGGCTTCACGGGCTGTAGTTTGGAGTCCCTGGTATAGGTAATTATTCATTGTTTGAACAAAGGATTTATAGCATGGTTGGATGCACCATCTCAAATAATCATGTTGTTTCATGTGTGAATAAATAAATTTGATCTACAAGTTTTCTTATCTGTAGCAAAGATATTTCTAGAAATTTTCCTGTGTACTTTTTAATATAGTCTTTCTAATCAAGGGAACTGACACTTGTGATACCTGAACGTTTCCTGTAATTTTTCATAGCAATTAATTTATTTCCTACCCTTGAATACAAGTCTTACTACAGGAACTCAGTTTGCTTGTAGTTTATTGTCAGTTCGTGTATTTTTACTCAATTTTGACTTTTTTGTCAGTTCATCATTATCTTAATTGGCAAAAATAGATCAAAGTTAAATTTGTACGATCTGAAAGTTTAATGCAAAAAATTGATGCTGAAAGCAAATCAGTTGTGCATGCAGTATCAGAAATAAAAATGGACCTGATGATGAACCTGAGGAAATACCATAAAAGATGGAAGAAGATTTGATGAGACACCACTGAGAATTGTGTTGTTTTGTTGACAGTTAGCAATTTAATTTGCTAGGTTTGATGCTAGACTAGTTACACAAAAACATTCCAGTTTTTAAAGTACAAAAATCATATGAATTTCAGGTAAACCTATGTAGCATTACATTTGACAGAATTCAATATAAAATCACTTTTGGATGGAGCTAAGGGAATTAAAGGAACCAACAGCGCTGTCAGAACTTGTATGGCTGTCACTATGGTACTGCCTACCAGGGCTGTGGAGTTGGAACACCCAACATTTGAATCCAACTCTAGGCAATTTCGATTACGACTCCAACTTCGACTCTAGACACCTTCCGACCTTCAGCTGTATAAGCTACTCAATGTGATAATTCTTTTCAGATGAGTTAATAAACGCTACTTGCACTTTCCAAGAATACGAAAACTTGTTTTAAAATGATGTACATACACCTTCATTTCTCACTTTTACAAAATATGATCAAGCAATGGTTAGTCTTTTAATTTTACAGAAAAAGATACTCATCTAAAATAGCCACAATTCAAATTGACAATTCAAATTATTAGAGAACGCTGATGATTGATTAAAGCAGATACCTTGTAAACGACACCACTAAAGAAGCAAAATTGAAAAATGTATGCATCCTACTGGTGTGCATGTGCACATATTGTGCAACGTGGTTGAAAAACATGTTTGGGCATGCCATTTCAAATTACTTCATTGACACAACTTTCTTACAGTCGAATGCTGCCAAGCTTCAGCTTTGCAGAACGCACATGTGTTGTATCTTTTCCATTAGATGGCCAAATGAACATGTTACAAGTAAGCTCTTATACAGGTCAAAATTCACAAACCGCCAAGAAAGAAAGTAAAACAGATTAGTTAGATTTTTTAGCTTAACCACTTTGGAGTATTAACATTGCTCCTTGTTATCTAAACATTTCACACTACCCTGCCTGCCTTCAGTTAGGTACAATAAACTTGCAAGGTTCAAGAAAATCAGTTAGCATGGATTTCTTAATACAAAAAAGTTGTGATAGAATGGCAGAACTCGACATGAATTATTGTTAGGAAAAAAACTACAGTTCAACTTCTAAGCGAATGGGTTTTGAATTGTATGACAAAAGAACTGAAACTCATTTGCACTGTGTGTTTAACATTTAAGAAAGTTTGCTACTGTGTGTAAAAGACCAATTGAAGCAGCTGTGTTGTCTTCAATTAATTGGATCAAAGTGTTGCAAAGCAGTAGAAGTATGACCAGAAATTAAAAATCGGGATTATTGTTCGCGGTCAGACAGCTACTGTTCTTGCCATGCTGCATGATAAAGAGCACAGCAACATGGTGAAATCCAAGTGTCTATTCTGGTGGGATTAAGATCACAGTGCATTTTTATTTTGAGTTGCCGCTTGTTCTAATCGGACTGTGGACTGCTGAGTGTGGACAAGTCAATCAACACCAGCACGTGTTTGTGGGTCAAAGTCCTTGTGCGAAAACATATAAATCAAGTCTAGGCAGTGGTGACTCCGGCACTTGGTCTCAGCCCCAGTCTTCAATTGCACTTTATATTATAGAACGTAACCTTGCTTGCTTTGCATATTTGTGCCACCACCCACTTCACTGATAAAGGTTGTTAGCTCAGGCTCTTTTCATTGAGCGTTCTTAGTATTCGTAGGTTTTCGTTTCGTGTTGGCCTTCCACCTTTATTTGCAGGTGACGTCAATCAAAAATATCATTTGTAACAATAGTTCTCTCAAATATGTTCGCTCACACTTGGCTTGGCTTATCTGTTAGAGCCCAAGCTGCCCTCTGCGATTAATATTTTTTCAAATTTAATTCATATCATATTGAATATTTTTTTGAAGCAATGGCTTTTCATATAACATTGGAATTGAATTCCAATCCATTGGACGATCCCCATTCAAGAATAATTTCAAACGAACGATACAGTGTCCAGCAACTTGGGCTAATATGAATGAGCCTAGTATGCAGAGGATCAAGTGGAGTTATCATTGTTCTGTGGTGTGTGTTAAGTAACAATGGACAAGTTCTCATGAGAACTTCTCATTCATTGTTGAGTAACTAACATCACAGAGCAATGATAGTGCCAGCCAGAATAGAGCAAATAGAAGTTTCAGTGACACAAGCCTTGAACGGTTGGATTCAGTCAGTATAAGTTGTGTGGTGAATCTGCAACCCCCAACCAAAAAAATTTTAATCAAGTGCAGCCTACAAAACTTGCGGAATCTTTCAAGGGTTTGAACAGCTCTCTAGTGCAATGGGTGGGGGAGCTATGGCGTTATATTCGTACTTTAAAATCGGCCTAAAACCAGCAGTTGTCAGTTGCCTTACCAATGCCATAGCTCCTCCCCCGATTGCGCTAGAGAGCTGTTCAAGGACTCTAACGGATCGGCCAGTCTTTTTGTTTGCACTTGAAAAAAAATTTTTTGTTTGAGGGAGTGTAGATTTTTTGTGAATGACGTCACAAGTGAAGTAGTTTTGGGGCCATTTTGACTCATGTTACCTGGCCTAAGGCCCAACTGCTAGGCCAAAGTATTTCACTGAAGCTTTCATTGGAAACAAGGATCGAGTCCGAGTCTTTTGAGCCTTTGATCAACTTTCTAGCATTTCTGGTTCAAAAGTTATGATCTAAAATAAACAAATTAACTAATTAGTCTAATATTTTTATTACTTTAGATCATAACTTTTGAACCCGAAATCCCAACAGGTCATCTAAAGTTTCAAAAGACTCGGATTGTAGCCTAGTTTCCAATAAAAACTTCAGCGAAATACTACCATCTAACGGTTTGAGCCCAGGGCCAGGTAAAGTGGGCCAAGGTGGCCTAAAAGTCCTCTACTTATGACGTCACTCACAAAAAACCCGCAGCCCCCAACCAAAAAATTTTTTATCGAGTGCAAACTACAAGACTTGCCGAGTCTTGAACTTTTGACTAGGTCTGTAGTGCTTACCAGACTGGAGAAATTCCTGCACAAAGCCACGTGCGATCCAGCTGTTTTTGCACGAACCACTTGAATTAACCCGGGTGCGAAAGTGTTAATATCTTTTTTGTGTTCCATGTATTTTTATGGTTCTATATATTTCTTTAACTTTTTCAGTAATGCATGTTTGTTAAAAAAATTAGTTAAATTTAATAGGGTACTGTCCACAACAGGTGTGGCGAATACGTCGATTGCAATTGACTGGTTGATCACCAAGTCTCAGTTGGTTAATCGTGCCTTATTTTGCGTTGAATTGACAAGATACATAAAAATTTTTTCCATCAATATTCCATTTTATGACATTTGTACTTGTGACCTTATTACTGACCAGTCGATCACGAGTTATCAAGAAATTTTCTAGTTGATCCCAGTCGAAGGCAAGTTGCCACCCCTGGTCTACAACATAGGATGCATGTCTGTCCAGCTCAGTTGCTGTGAAGCATCACATGTTTGCGCGACTGTCTATTGCAGGGATGGGCAACCTGTTTACTATATCAGGCTGCATGAATTGTGGCATATCATTGGTGGGCTGCAAAAATTTATTAATTTTATCTTAAAATTCTACCTTTATCTTTCAAAAGAAAATAAAGAGAGAACTGTGTCAAGGATTGAGAGAGACTTCTCTTGACTTGCTGTCTACGCGTCTGCTTCTCATGGAGTTTCATTTTGTCAGGATGTTGTGTTCTAACTTGGCTAACAAAAATTCTGATGCGGGCCATATTAAATGTTCTCGTGAGCTGAAGGGCTCCATTCCCCACCACTGGTCTATTGCAAAGCATTAATCACATGTATGACTGACTTGCAAAACATCACGAACATGCATGACTGATTGCTACATAACATCACACACGTCTGTTGTGAAGAAACTCTGTGCATGACTGCCATTTTGTCACACAGCATTACAAAAAGGAGTACTAACAACTTGATGTAAATATTAATATAATTTTCCACTCAGTGGCATGTCAATAACCTTACCAAGTTTAAACTGCTGTGTCAAACACGAGGAATGAACTATGGCATAGCAAATAAAGACAACAGAAGTGTTCAGGAAAAGAGAAGAATAAATAAGCATTTTTGGTACTGTTTATATAAGACAGGTACTTGTATCCCTGTGGCTACGTTTGCCTATCTGAAGGGGTATATTTATTGTGTAGATGCAACAAATTAACTTTGAGATATGAAAACAGAGTCTACTTTTATAGTTCTAAAAATCTAAAAGTTTTGTTAAAAGTTTAGTGGATTTTTCAAATTTTACTCAGCCTTTTTGTCATAAGAATTTTTAAGAGTACAAGCTCATCTGTTGAAATGCTAAAAGAATACTTGGTCAGAGAAAGGTTGGGGCGGCACCAGCTGAGTGGTAAAGTGTCCGCCTGTCAATTGGAAGGTTGGGTCTTCGATCCACAGCCACTGAGTGAACTGCAGTAGCACTCCTTGGGCAAGGGTGTTCACCCAAAATTGCCCCGGCAGGGGGCAAATTTCAGGCTTCGTCCTGCCGCTAACTGCTGTCACCAAAAATTCGAATTAAAAAAAAGGTTAGCAAGCCTGCCGACAAAACTAGTGAAAGTTGCATTTAAATTTTATCAAATGTGAAGGGTGTTGACTGTAAACATAGTTATAGAACATATTTTTGATTCATGCAACAGCTATGGCTAAGAAACCATAAAATTGATAATTTTTACCTTATCTTTTGAGCCGGAAACGCTAGAAAGCTGATCAAAGGCTCAAAAGACTCAGATTTTAGCCTAGTTTGCAATAAAAACAGATTTTAGCTTAGTTTGCAATAAAAAGCGAAACGCTTCCATCTAGCAGTTGGGCCCAGGGCTAGGTAACCTGAATCAAAATGGCTGAAAACTTATCCCACTTACGACATCACTCACAAAAAAAGCCAAAACCAAAATTTTTTCAAAATACAAACTAGAAGTCTCGCCGAGTGTTGAGGGTTTGGATAGCTCTCTAGCACAATCAACTAGTGAGTTATAGAGTTGCAAAGTAGTGTGAAATTAGTGCTTCATGCGTGATTTCAAAGTACGATATACTTGTACACCGCCTCCAAACATGTTAATAATTTCAGTAGAGTCAAACCTGAGAACATCATCAAGTTGAAACACTATATGCGTAATGGATTGAGCATTTGTCAAACCAAGTACTGTGAGACCATGTTTCTTGCCTTACCACGCATAGCCTACATAATATTCAATCGTCAAGTAGTGGTCAAAACAACCTTATGCCAGAAGTTGCCACAAACTATTATTACAGAATTGCAACTAAACTTGCAAAAGCATTTCAACATCTGTTGTTGTAGTTTCAATAAAATCAATGAAGAAAAAAACTGTGCTGCAAGGTAAGTTTGACCTAATGATAAACTTTGACTTTTTTTTGACGTAATAACTTGGGAGTTGCTCATGGCATGAGCATGAAATTTGGTTTGTGGATGTTTCACAAACTTCAAAAATGGCAGAAAAAATGTGACATTTGGTTGCTCTAATTATAAAAAAAAATTGTTTTGGTTGGGGGGTGCGGGTTTTTTGTGAGTGATGTCATAACTGGAGGACTTTTAGGCCACCTTGGCCCACTGTGCCTGGCCCTGGGCGCCAACCGTTAGGTGGTAGTATTTCGCTGAAGTTTTTACTGGAAATTAGGCTACAATCTGAGTCTTTTGATACTTCAGATGACCTGCTGGGCTTTCGGGTTCAAAAGTTGTGATGTAAGTTAGTACAAATATTTGACTAATTAGATAATTAATTAATTTGTTTATTTTAGGTCATAACTTTTGGACCAGAAACGCTAGAAAGTCGATCAAAGGCTCAAAAGACTCAGACTCGAGCCTAGTTTCCAATGAAAACTTCAGCGAAACACTTTGGCCTAGCGGTTGGGC